>Ga0209617_10000899_pt1 | contig 13551 bp, 10 predicted proteins | sample LakEriepJuly2011_2_FD_187459 | JGI IMG/M metagenome (GOLD analysis project Ga0209617, IMG submission 187459) | Freshwater microbial communities from dead zone in Lake Erie, Canada - CCB epilimnion July 2011 (SPAdes) (version 2) | ecosystem: Environmental > Aquatic > Freshwater > Lentic >... | reverse complement strand
TTATGGCCGGGACCTGAGGATGGCATTTGAGACTGACGCTATGGCCCCGCTCTCTGGTCGCAGGGATAACGGTGGCACTGGATACGGTGGCGGCTATTACGCGCTTTGGTATCTCCGACCGGGTGTTGACCAAGGGCTGAACTGCCGACCGTTTGGTGGCCCCAACGCTGATGGCACTTGCGTGATCCCCGGGGATGTTCACGGCGGCATGGCCGACACTGCCTATGACTCCTGCGGGAACCCGATTCCATGAAGATCAATAAGTTCAAAGGATGGGCTCCCGCCTTTTCCCGGTATATCCTGCCCCCTGGTGGTGCCGTCGAGCAGATCAATTTCAACTGCCTCACTCCTGGGCAGCTTGCCGTTCGTGGCGGCTCAAAGAAAGCCATCACCACCAGCAACCGGATGGTCGAGCTATGGGGGCTGTCTGTTGGCACCACCAAGACCGACATCATTCTTGGCCAGGGCGAAAACGGAGACATCGTGGAGTTCGACGGTGGCAAGGAAACCACCAAGCTGGAGGGCCAGTTCACCGGGGACCATCCAGTGGCTTTCTCCCAAGGCCGCAGGGGAGAGGTCTACATCTACCAGGGTTATGGCAAGCGTGGGTTGGTGCGAGACTCAACCGGAACCGTCCGCCCGGTTGGTCTGGATGCCCCAAAGGACAAGCCCGAAATCACGATTGACTCCAGTGCCAGCTACTACGTTGCCCGCGTAGACATCATCGACGCTGGCAACGGCTATAACCTGCCCCCGGCTGTCAGCATTGCCGCGCCGCCCGCAGGTGGCAAACAGGCTACGGCACTCTCCCGCATCGCTGACGCAAGAGTGTCGGAGACTGAGATGGTCAGCAACGGGGCTGGCTACACGAAAGTGCCCTGTGTCACATTCACTGACACACCCAACGGCCCAGCTACTGGAGTGGGTGCAGAGGCTGCCGTCGAGCTTGAGGCTGGCTATGCCAAGGGTGATTCCGACACCGGCATCGTGTACTGGGAAATATCCGAGTTACCCACTTGGTTCTGGTTCTGCTTGTCGGGTTACGCCCGAGAGGGGCAGGGAATCATCGTCAATGCAACTGGTGGTTCTGGCAAGGGTGCCAAGGCTATCTTCTGGCTTGACGGTGGACCCTACAACGGCAACTGCCTCGACCAAAACTCAGACGGCACTGAACTAGACAACTTTGGTATTCGCGTTCAGGTGTATGACTTTGGCTCTGGCTACCAGCCCGGGGATGTTGTCACTGCACAGATTCATGTAGCCAACGCATTCTCGTCAGGCTGGGGTGGCATCGGCCCCGATTGCAGAACATACCAGCAATGCCAATTGAAAGCGGAGGGTGTCACCCGGTACGGGCCTACCGCACCCGATCTTATTTCGATCATCGAAGCCAATCCGTACAAGCAGAGGAAAATCAAGACCACCGTGACCAAAGGGGGCTCTGGCTACCTGACTCCCCCGACATTCACGACCGAGAGTGGCGACATCATCAACACCGAGGTTGATTGTGACGGCAAGGTCACCAAGCTGATCCTCGACCAGCCCAACAAGCTCTATCTCTTTCCACCCAAGATCGTGAACACTTCAGGTGATGTGGGTGGGGCTAGGGGTCTGGCTATCGTCAGGGCTCACTTCCGGGGCAAATACCAGTGTTACTACAGGTATGCAGACGAGAAGGTGAGCAAGGAGAGCGGTGGTCCGATCTACTCAAACCTGAGCCCCGTCAATGAGGTGGACTGCGGCGAGGTGGCCAAGAAGCTCACATGGACGCTCCCGGGCACCCCTCCAGCAACTGCCACCCACATAGAGCTTTGGCGGTCCAGTAGCAATCAGGCCACCCAGCTATTCAGGGTGGCCAAGCTGCCCATAGAGAGAAAGCTGTCCCCGGCAGTAGTCACCTACGAAGACCTCCTGTCAGATGCCGACCTAGTGCAGGACACCAAGAGAGAAGGCTATGACACCCAGCCTATTCTCTACGCAGACGGCAGCCTGAACCTGAACAAGTACGGGATAGCCAGCGCGGACTTCGCGGTTGGTGTGGTGTTTCAGGACCGCACTTTCCTTGGAGTGGACACCACCGGGAAACGCCCCAACACCTTGCTGTTCTCCGAGGCCGACAAGCCCGAGGCTGTCCCCGAAACCAACGAGCTTCCCCTACAGTCCAACGTCCGCGATACGGATTACATCACGGCACTGATCCCCTATGCGGGAGCCCTGATGGTCTGCCAGTCGAGGCATATCAACCGGCTGAACTTTGTAGCTAGGCCAGAGGCAGATGCCACCACCTCCCTGGTTGCCTACCGAGGATGCCTGAATCAGAGGTGCTGGGACATCTGGATGGGTACTGCATACATCCTAGATGACAACGGCTTCTATGCCCTCGACCCCCAGGGGCAGGTGGAGGACGTTTCGGACAACATCGCCAGCTTGTTCCGAACCAACACCGATCCGACCGTAGACACCATTGATTTCTCCAAGCGGGAATGGTTCTTCGTGAGGGCCGACAAGAATCTGGGGGTCATCCGAATCCACGTTTCATTCAACGGGGACGAGGGCAAGTACCCCACCCGCCAGATCGTCTATGACCCAGACTCCAAGACCTTCTGGCAGGAGAAGTACCCCTATGTTTTCAGTGCTGCCACAGAGGTGAGGACGGCAGACGGCTCTATCCAAGCCATCACTGCCAGCGAGTCCGGCCTGCACTTGTTTGCTGATGGCCTTACGGATGACGGCACCCCGATTGATTACAGCTTTCGCACAGGGAACATGGAGTTCATCACCGATTCCACTGCCAAGAACGGTGGCCAGCAAAACTCCCGCAATGTCGCCGTGGTCTACCGGCCAACTGACTCCGAGTCCTTGCTGAAACTGTCCAATTACTACAACGGCAGCAACACCCCCAGAGGCAATGTGGCCATGAGGGATCGCGGGGTAGGGTTTGTCCAGCAAACGAACGAGCCAGCTTCCTACCTCGACATGGCAAAACTCCCTCACCAAGAGGCTGAGTCTCACGGAATTGCTAGGGCCCTCTTTGCTGGCAAGACCATAGAGGCTTTCTATGGCAATGACTCCCATGTCTCTATTCGCCTACATGGGCAGCAAAGTAACTCTGGCCCCGTTGTAATTCACTCTGTAGATTTAGATGGAGTTGCAGCCGCCGGGAGCGAGTAGTGTCTTACGACAAAGCTATCAACGAAATCCAAGGCATTCTTACCCAGACAGGGATGCCGCCGGGTCATGCTCAGGACGTAGCGGCTAGGCTCTCCTCCGCAATGTCTATGTACTACGACTACCGCATAAATGGCGGCAGTAGTAATAACTCATCTACCAACTCCGAGAACATCTCCAGAGCCAACAGCGAAAGTGCTGCCTTCAGGAACCGCTTCAGCCCTCCTGAAGAGGATCGCAAGACAGGCCCCGCTGGTCAGGCCGGGAAGGACGGGCTCTGGGCGTGGGCTGTGGGTGCCACTGGAGCCGCTGGCCAAGACGGCCAAGACGGTCAGCAAGGGCAGGCCGGTCAGGACGGCATCACCACCATCATTAACGGTGGCGTAAATATAGACCTGAGCGGCCTCTACAAGGCATTCAAAGACCTGATGAAGAGGGTCCAAGACCTTGAGGATGGCAAAGACGATAAACCGGGTGGCTGTCCCAAGTGCTGCAAGGGAAAGTTCAAGGATAAGGACCCATGCTCAATCCTTGAACAGCAAGCCAATCGGCTGGGGAATTGCGGAACCAACGGTAAATCCATCTGCGAACGTCTGAAGGAACTTGACAAGAAGGTGAAAGAAGGGGGCGGCGGTGGAAATTGCTGCGAAGGACTCACCGACAGAATCAAGAGGCTTGAGGATAAGCTGTCTGACACAGTGGAATGCCAATGAGCTTCCTCATTAAAGAAGGCAAGCTGGTAACCAAAGGCGGCAAACTGGTAACGACCAGCGACCCAGATGCCTGTGATTGCTGTGGCCCGCCGCGCCCCGTGTCTTGCGGTCAGAAGGTTCCCAAAACAGCGTCGGTGTCTCTGTGTGGGATTATCGACAGAGAGGGAGTCGCCCCTCCTGCCTGCATGGGAGGCCAGCCGGGGTTTGCGGCACCGTTCAATCAGACCGTGCAACTGAATCTAAAGGAGCCTATCGACACCACAGTGGGCACGGTATGGCAGGGAGAGTTGAGCCTGCCGGATGGCTATTTTAAGCACAAGCTGACCCTCACTCGCGGCACTGAAACCAGTGGGCTCACCTGCGATGGGGCTGCGTTAGTAATGGAAGGTACTCCCTCCTCATTCGGATGTGCCACTGCCCGCTGGGTTCGGAACTACGACAATCCTCTGGGAGGGTTTAGCACTTGGAAGTTCGGCTCTCGTTTTGCAAACACTCAGCTTCGCATTCAGACACTTTCAGGTGGCATCTGGTGGGACGGCACTAGCGTCTGCACGATTACATTTGGTGGTGCAAAGGAAGAGAACCCACTCCCATGATTACCTGCCACAAAGACAACCTGATAGCCAGATGCCGGGAGCGGGGCTACACCCTTGAAGAGGTGATGCCCTGCGTAACCAAGCAAAAGGGGGACCTGTGGGTCATAGATGAGACTCACGAAAGCTACCCCCATGCCCGTGGTCCCAAGCCGCCCCAGTGTCTGGCAGGCACCCAACTCAAGGGTCTTCTCAAGCGGGTTGGAATTACGGCTGACCCCGACTGTAGCTGTAACGCAAGGGCTGAACACCTCGACAAGATGGGGTGCCAGTGGACCCGGGACAACATCGAAACCGTGGTCGATTGGCTGGCAGAGGAGTCCAAGAAGCGGGGCCTGCCGTTCATCCGCATGGCCGGGAGGGGTTTGGTCATGGCTGCGGTCAAGCTGGCAGAGCGAAAAGCCCAGAGTAGCGTTTCAGTTTGACGCGAGCGGGACATAAATAAGGTAATGAAAAACCCTTGGGCCAACTCCGTTCTTGGCAGCTTCAACTGGGGTGGCGCACAGCCTGCCCCAGCCAAGCCAGCCGGTGAAAAGGATGACGAGAAAGAGGCACCGCAGCCAGCCGCCCAGCCTCGACCGCAGGCTGCACGGGCTGCCCCCTCCAGAGAGCCGCAGAACAACATGAATATGTTTCAAGAACACGCTGCTATGCAACAGAATATGTATGCAGCAACCAATGCCGCGTGGGCCAATGAGTTGGCTTCCCGCAAGAGGCAGGCAGAGGATGAGCGGGATCGGCAGCACCAGTACCAGATGGAGTCCCTGCGGCAACAGGGTGCCAACCAGAGGGCCCAGGCTGCCCCGGAGGGTAGCTACGGTTCATCCCCGTCAGATGCCGACCGCCAAGCCCGCAATCGGTCGCTCCTGGGGATGGCTGGATTAGGTGGCTACCGAATCCAAAACGGCATCCGCACACCGCATCCGTACCAGAGCCCCCTAGCCAAATCAATGCTGGGGTAATCCATGAAGTCTCCGCTCCCACAAGCACCAACTGCCTCGTCTGCACCCAAGATGCCCAGCAATGGGCAGGGGATCAGCACTGGCTCTATCCGCCAGGGGCTTCTCAAGGAGTCTTCCGCCTTCACCCCGAACACTGGTTCAGTCACGGGGAATCAGGCTGTAGACGATTACGCCAAGGGGATGGCTTTCTCAAATGCCGCCCAGGTGAATCGGGATTCCATGAAGGCCAACGCCACGATGGGCAACAAGCAGGCGCAGCAAGGCGAGCAGATGGGCCAGCAATGGCGGCAGGCTCAGATGGGGCGTTACAAGCAACTGATGGGGCAACGCAACCAACAGTCTTCTCTCGCTGCCAAGCTGCTAGAGCAACAGATCGGCCTGAACTCTGAGTGGCGGACCAGCCTCATCGGAATGATTGGGTAACCAATGCTAGGCGCAAGCAACACACCGTTCCGTATCAAGCCGCCCCGGCTGATTGCCGACTCAGCTACTGAGGACATGGCGAACAACGTCTATGCCGGTGGCTTGCAGAAGGGGAAGACTGCCGCCAGAGATGCCTTGCAGGCAAACGCTGGCAAGGGGTTTTCCGTTGGTGCCAACCAACAGATGTATGCCGGTCAGGCCGAGGCAGCCGGTGCCGCCGAGGGGGCCAAGGGTGCTGCCGCCATTCGTGCGGAAGACCAGGGCTTTAACTCTCAGGCGAAATTCGACAACGAGATGCTTCGCCAGGGGGCTATGGCTTTCGACTACGGACAGATGACTGACGCGAACGATGCGATGTTTGGATACAAGTTCAACCAACAAACTAACCGAGCGTCTGTTCGATTCGCTCGTCAACAGGCACAGCAACGTCTGCGTCTTGCCATGTTGGGCAAGGGTCTTGCATAGGAGTTAGCGATGAGCCACCAAGCGATTAGCGGTCTTGATCTGGATGACCTCACCCCTAAGCAGCTTAGGAAGGTGTTGAACGGGCTCGTCCGCAACCAGCTTCCCTACGGCAAGAAGACCGACAAGGAAAAGGAAGAACATGCGGAGAAGGACGAGGAAGAGTCCAACGCTCTTGCCGACCTGCATGAGAACAAGAAGGGGAAGCCCAAGACCCCGAAGGTGATGAAGGACGATCTGGGCGACAACGATCTGCCATTCCGCCGGAAGAAGAAGGAAGACGCATGAGCGACTCAATCCGCAGATCAGTCAAGGTACTCAGTGGTATTGATACCCCTGACGCACCACGCGCAAAGACTGGCGAAGGGGCCGCGCGCAAGGCCCTTGCTCAGAACCCGACCAAAGCTGGGCACAACGTAGACAGGGCTCTCCCTCTCAGTGTTGTTCGCAACCTGATCTACAGCGGTGCGCCCGAGGACTTGGCACAGCTTCGCAAGATGGTCAGCGATATGTCCCCCGATGAGCAAGACAAGCTCTTGCGAACCATCACGGCGGAAACACGCAACCCTCAGGTAGCTGGCATTGACCCCGCGACCAAGAAGCCCCGCCCGATTGAGCTTACCGAAGAAGGCAAGATGCTGGTCGATGTGGTGTTCAACGGGGCCAGCCCTGATGCCTCCCTGAAACCGGGAGAGGCATCGTGGGTGATGAACAAGCCCGCAACCCCGGGTGGTGGCGTTCGCCTGGACGATGTTGATGCGCAGGCAGGGATGGAGCCAAAGCCGTTCCAGCCAGAGAACCCATCGGAAGACCCCCGTGTACTGACTGACGTTACGAGCAATCGCGGTGAGCTTGGTCTGAGGCAGGGCAAGGACAAGGACGGCAACACCGTCTACTACCCCAAGTACACAGACGAGAACACCGATCCCCAGACACGGCGGGCGATTGAGCGAGCCAATGAGGGTCTTCGTGTTGGCCCAGTCTATGACGATGCCGCCAACACCCCTGGCAATCGTCCTCCCGGCAGGGCTCTGGCCGCAGGCACTCAGACCCCAAAGCAGAAGGCCACCGCGCTGATGCACCGGCTGGCGGAAACCAGCAACAGCCATGACGTAACCGACAGTAAGCGGGCAAACGATCCGCTGATGTTTGACGTTGCTGATAGCAATCAAGACAACCCAAGCGTCTTTGCTCCGGGGAACACCGGCAGCAAAATTAAGAGGCACGTTACGAGCGTCCGGCCTGCCGATCACAGCGATGCACTTGATGCTTTCCGCACAGTGAAGAGGGGCGAGTTCACTACCCCCAACCAACAGTACAGTTCCGCAGAAGAGTTCGCCCGTGATTTCGTTTCCACCACGAACAAAGAGGGAATGAACGTCACGCCCGTCACGGCAGGCGAGCGAGCGGATGCGACAGAGATGTTGCAGAGCTACAACCACGATCCTGACTTCCCTGTTGATCGGATGAATGGCGGCGACATTCCCCCTGGCCTGATGGCCGAGAGGAAGGCTGGCCCGCTTCTTCGTCAGAATATGCCTGACTCAGTGAAGGCCGCTCAGACGGCAGAGCGGGCACTGATGATGGAGCAAACGGTTGCCTCCCTCACCCGCAAGTTTGAGGATATTTTCGGGCATCAAGGATGGGGTGAGAACTACAAGCCCAGTACCCGCCCGGGTACGAGTGAGCCTGCGGCCCCGGCTGGTGGCGTTGGTGATGGGGTTTCCACGACTCAGGACCCAGCCAACGTCCCCAACCTTGGCACTCCTAATCAGCGTGGCACTCCCGACGTTGATGGTCGCCCCTACAGCGAGAGGATGACCAGCTACGAACAGGAAAAAGACGAGGCCCTTCGTCGCATCAAGCAGGGTGACCCAGAAAAGGGCACTGGCTACTTCGATGAGAGCCAGCCGTTGATCAGGACTCCGCAGAAGCCACAGGCACCTTTGGCCAGCGGCAAGCCCGGGATGATGATTGGCGAGGACGTTGATGCCGATGACCTCCTCGACCTCCACCAACAGAGGGTGGGTGGTGACGGTGAACCCATCTCGACTGAAGAGGTGGACCCCAGCTTTGCCCGTGGCCGTGACCTTGGTGACCGCACTGGCATGGGCCGGACCCAGACCAAGGAACTCCCTGGCAACAAGCCGGGGGAGTACCAAGACAATAGCCCCTTTGCTGCCTACAACCGGGAGAACCGGGTGGTCAGCGACTCCGACCTAGAGCGGCGACGGCTGTTCCAACAGGAATGGAACAAGACGGTTGGGAACGAGATGGAGCGTTCCTCTGTCTTGCGTCAACAGCTTCGGGAACTCTTGGAGTCCAATGAGCCCGAGGCCCCGGGCACCAGTGCTGCGGCGGCGAAGGCCACCAAGATTGCCGAACTCCAGCGACGGCTGGCGTTGGCCGAGCGGCTGGACTCCATGTCTGGTGTCAACTCCATGCGGCAGAACGATCCCGAGCTTGGCAATGTCGGCAAGCAGAGGCAGCTTAGTTTTGATGACGCATCGGATGACGCTCTCTCTGGGCAGTTCAATCCGTTCCCCACACCGCAGACGGGCGGGGAGCTTATCCCTGTTCCCAGCACAACCGCCGACCTTCAGGGTGGCAAGCTGGCTGCATCGACAACACCGATTGATCCCGTCGAGGTGTTGCCGCCCCGCAAAGACCTCGACCTCAACAACGAACCGATTGAGGCCGAGTTTGAGATAAAGCAGGACGCGCCCGCAACGCCAGCCCCACTTACGGCACCAAAGACTCCTGACCCAGACCCGATTCAACTGCCTCTCCCCAAGGAGCCAGAGCCAAGGTGGAAGCGGTGGGCGAAGACGGCGGGCCTTGTTGGTGGTGCGCTTGGCATCCGCGAGTTGCTGATTCGCGGTGGTCAGCCGCCTCCAGGCGGGCAGCCCCCGACCGGCGTGAGCCACGGTGATCCGCCACCCCCGGGCAACATCCCGCCGATGGGTCCACAAGGCCCCGAAGGATTCCCTTACGTTCCCCCTGGTAGCGAGGGAAGCCAAGACCTGGGTGCCAAGCCCGAAGACCGTATTCGTGCGCTGCGCAACTTCAACATGAAACTGAATCCCAACACGCAAATCCTCCAGAACTGGACGAACTGACACATGACTGGAAACATCAGGAAGGCACTTGAATGGTTCAACGGTGCTATGTCGCCGTCGCCATCCACCCCAGCCGGTCGCCCCGGCGTTGTGCCGCCAAGGCCAGTCCCTGCCTTGCCCGCTCCCGCTCCCGCCGCGACAACTCCCGCTGGTCGCCCTGGAGTTGTGCCACCATCTCCCACGCCTAGAAATCTCCCCGGGCCGACAGCACCTTCAACGCCAACACCACGGGCTCCTGGCATGAGTGGCTGGCAGAGGGCGGCTCAGATCGCTGCCGCAGTGGCGGCTGGCGGCTACGGGATCGGCACTGTACTCAATGGACTTGGCGGTGGTGGTAGTCCTCCACCCCAACCGGCTGCCCCACCAGCGGGCCCACCGGCACCTCCACCTCCTCCCCCATTCCCCAAGGTCGATCCCAAAACAGCGACGAGGGAAGAAATGCGGGCGGCTGGATACCGGGATTACGGTGGCGGATGGGTTGCGCCGGGTACACCAGCCAGCCCACGGGAGCGAGCTAGGTTCCTCAAGGAACAGGCAGTTCGCTATCGGACACAGATCGCTGCCAACCCCCAGTTGTACAACGACATCGTGGCTGCCTATGACGCGGGTGACACCTCACACCTCCCCGGGTCTGGTCATGCAGCTAGGGCTGTTGCAACCCGTGCATTGACTGCGCACATGGACGCGCAGAAAGAGGCTCAGATTTGGACGAACGTGGACAACTCTTTCAAGCAACAGAACGTCGCACGGCAGATGGGTGTGCCTCGCGGATACATCATGGCTATGGAAGATGTGTCTACAAGCGCAAGGAATGGCAACGCTGCCGAAGCAAGTGCCAAGGCTGCCATGTATGCCGAGCGGTATGGTCAGGGCTTCCTCTATGCAGCCCGCAACATGACCGATCAGCACAATGCCTCCGAGAAGGCGAAGGGTGAACTCGCCTCCCAGAAGCCAGTGCCTCCGACTGCGGTCGAGTCTGTGGACAAGGGCATGAAGGACATTGCCGCCATGCCACCGGGGGCGGCTCGCAAGGCTGCCATCGAAACCCTCCATTCGCAGAGGAGTAACGGCGATCCGGCGGCAGCTAAGAAGGCAGTGGAGAACCATTACCAGCCGCTTGTTCGTGAGATGGCGACCCGGCTTGATAGGCTCTCCCCTGATGAGTTGTCTGAACTCCAACAGGTGGCTGGCGGCATGAGCTATGACCAGTTCATGCAGTATTCGGGTCTGCCCGACACGGTAGAAAATCAGAAGCACTTCCAGAGAATCTTTGGGAAGAACGCTTCGTATGCCCAGTTTGGCGACAACCTGGGATTCGGCATCGGCAACGCAATCCGTGGCCTTACCCCGTGGGCTGACTGATGGCATGGCGCAACCCGCTCCTCGACAGCAATCCGTTCCTGCCAATAGCAGATGACACGCCTGCACTGGCCGACCTCCCCGCATGGCAGCGGGACGAGGCACTGGAGGGTCTGACTCGCGGAACCCGCCCCACCTCAAGCAAGCTGCTTGGGTTGCTCAACGTCCCGAACTCCCTCAAGAATGACATCTTGATGGGACGGCCCCTGTTCAGCGGAACAGAGACTGGCGAGACACTGGATGCCTATGGGTTGCGTCCGAACGAGGACACCTGGGGAGGCTGGGGCAGGCCAATCGCGGAGTTTGCTTTCGACGCTGGGACTGACCCCCTGAATCTTGTTTCCTTTGGTGCGGGTGCTGCCAGCAAGGCTACGCTCGCAGCCAGGGCGGCGGGCCTTGCAGACGATGTGACCCGAGTCGCCGGTCGCAATCTGGTGGATGACGTTGCCCGTGGTGCCAGAGACATCGACCGGCTTGGCGACATGGGTTACGCCCGTAACGCCACCCGCTCTCTGCAAGACAACTTCGGCAAGGGTATTGCAGACCTTACCGATGATGACCTGTTGTCCCGTCCGATTGTCGGCAGTCGCACGGCGGGCCGGAACACCACGCTCAGAGAACTGGTCGAGGCCCAGGCCAACCCAGCCGCAGCCGAAGAGAGTATCGAACAGTGGCTCCGAAAGAATCACCGCATGGGCTATGCGGATGTGGCCAACGACAGGCTCTACAACGATGTGGGGTTGTGGCTGCCTAAGGTTCTTGGTGGCCCGGTGGGTGCCCAGATTCCCGATGCTCTTGGTGGCAGGGTGCTGGGGGCAGGGTCCGCTGCGGCGTTTGACCGGGCTGGTCAGGCACTGCGGTGGTCGAAACTTGGTCGCTATGGGGTGTCTGCCAGCAATATCTTTGGCGACAACGTGCAGGGTGCGACTGAGGAGGGGCAGCAAATCCTCTCTAAGAGTCTCGTCCGGTCTGACCGAGCCGCCGCCGAGGCAGCTTCCCGGTGGACAACCCGCATGGCCCGGGAGTTGGCAGAGCGTTCGCCCGCCGCATTCGGTGATCCCCAGGTTTCGACTGCCGTCCGCAACGTCATTGAGGGAACAGCCACCGCTGCCGACCAAGCACTCGTCACCAGCAACAACCTAGACAACTTCGTTACGCAGTGGCGGCAGACAGCCGACGATTACATCACACGCAGCCGGGAAGCTGGCATTGGTTCCGGCGAGTTGAACGATCCCTACGGAACAAAGTATTTCCCGCGCGGTGTGGACGATGGTGTGTTTGGACGCAACGCACCCAACATGGGCGGCAAGGCGGGCAAAGACTGGTCTGTAATGACCGGCGACCAGCTTGCGAGAGACTCTGCCTACCAAGTTCCGGGTGGCACCCAGACCATCAACGAACTGTCCCGAGATGCTGCGGTGACCGGCGCGGCCAACGATGCCATTGCTGCCGACCACATTCTTCAGACAGTCAATTCCCGAGTGGGTGCTGGCCCTGCCTACACGCGGGCCCAGGCGACCAAGCTGGCCAGAGACATCCGGTCCATGAGCCCCCAAGCTCTGGAGTCTGGACGAGGACTGTTCGACCGGCACTTCCTTGAAGATGCCAGCCGGTATGTGAGAGGCCGGGAGCGGGCCATCGGCAGGTCGAGGGTTCTCTATGACGCTCTTGGGTCATCTGCCAACCTTGAAAACTATCTGCAAGTACCGGGCGGCAGGCATGACTCCATGCTGCGGACGCTGACAGACCTCGACCTACGCACCACCAATACCAATGGTGTGTTGCAAGGGGCTCAACAGCAACTCCTCGACAGGCTCAACGCTCGACTGGCAGGGACGGGGCAGACACTCACCGCTGCCGATCTCGCAAACGTGTCAATCGACCAACGAATCGTTGACCGATTCAATCGGATTGCTGATTACTACGCGATGCCCGAGGTGCAGGGTGTCCTTGGGAAATTCATGGATGACCTCACGAATCTCTGGAAGTCGAGCATCCTCACATGGCCAGCCCGGTTCGCGCGTGACTGGTTCTCAGGTGCGATCAGCAACACCATTGAGGTGGGCAACGTCAACGATCTGAGGAATGGGTACGCAGCCGCTAAGTATTTACTCCAGGGTCAGACCGACAGGCTGGGTCCACTCGTCGCACAGATGCCCCGCTACCAAGCTCTGGCCAGCCGGGACATCAATGCCGCCATCGCAGCGTTCCGCGATGACCTGGGTGCGTCTGGGATTCTTGGTGGCCGCAGGATCGAAGACGTTGGTGCCCGATGGACAGGAAGTCAAACAGGTGAGTCGATCCGCGATGCCGTCCTCCCTGGTGCCAGCCCTGTCACCACCGTTGGCTATCAAGTCGGTGATGCCCTGACCGGCAGAACACCTCTCAGCCCCAACAATGCAGCCTACTCCGAGTTCTATAGCGGTGGACTCAGGTCATACACAGACCCTCTCAGAAGGTTTGCCGGGGCGATCAACCCATTCGGTGGCGAGAACTTCTCTGACTACATCGCTGACCGCCAACTCACCGATCCGCTGTTGAGGTGGGGTGCCAAGCTGGGTGACACCACCGACACGATCAATCGGGTTGGGGGATACGCCGGTTTGTTGTTCCAAGGGGTCAGCGTGTCGGAGTCGAGTCGCAGAATCATGGCGGCTCAGGTGGACTACAGTTCACTAACAAGGTTTGAGAAGGGGTTCATTAAGAGCTTCGTGCCCTTCTGGAGTTACAATTCCAGAATTGGTGCATATGT
>Ga0209617_10000897_pt1 | contig 13555 bp, 13 predicted proteins | sample LakEriepJuly2011_2_FD_187459 | JGI IMG/M metagenome (GOLD analysis project Ga0209617, IMG submission 187459) | Freshwater microbial communities from dead zone in Lake Erie, Canada - CCB epilimnion July 2011 (SPAdes) (version 2) | ecosystem: Environmental > Aquatic > Freshwater > Lentic >... | reverse complement strand
GGGCACAGCGTGAGGGCCAGTGGCAGTGCAGCGAGCGCGGCAAGTGCGCGATCACCCGCGCTCCACCCCGGGAATCGCATGGCGAAGACCAGCACCGACGCGACCACGGCCATGAAGGGTGCGAAGAAACAACCGACGATGCCATCGACCGGCCGCTCGTGCGATCCCCGCACCAGGCTGAGGATGGAGAACGCACCGATCACGAATGGAACGGTGTGCCATTGCGCCCACGGCGCCGTGGTGCCTTCCTGCAACCACACCGACAGCGCGAAGGCTGCACCGAGCGAGAGTGCTGCCGTGCCCGGCACGACTCGCCGCCCTTCGTGTGCGTGAGGACCGACCGCAACCCACGGTGCGCGCGGCAGCAGGAACAGGATGGTGCCGACGAGCGCCGGGACCGCAACGGCAACGAGTGCCATGGTCAGCATGGTGTTCCCGCGAACTCAGGCATCCCGAACGCTTGGCGCATCGCGGCTGCGGGCCGCGCGATCACTTCTTGCCGCCCGCTTCTTCGGCCTTGGCTTCCACGCCTTCGAGCGAGACCGTGATGCGGACCTCGTCGCCCAGCATGCCCTTCTCGACACCCCAGTTCATGCCGTACTCGCTGCGCTTGATCGAGAACATCGTCTCGAAGCCTGCGCGTGCACCGCGGCCCATGTCCGCCGCTCCGGTGAACTCCACCGGCACCGTGACCTGCTTGGTGACGCCGTGGATCGTCAGGTCGCCGGTCACCATGTAGATGCCCTTGTCGCCCATCGAGCAACCGGTCGACTTGAACGACATCGTGGCGCAGGAAGGTTCCTTTGCATTGAAGAAGTCCGGGCTCATCAGGTGCTTGTCGAGGTCCTTGTTGCCGCTGTCGACGCTCTCGGTGCGGATGGCGACATCCATTCGAATTTCGACGCCGCGATCAAACATGACGGTACCGGACACGTCGTTGAAACGGCCCCAGAACCGGCCCGCGCCGAGATGCTGCACGCGGAAGAGCGCCTTCGAGTGCACGCCATCGATCGCGTAGGCGACGCCCTCCGGCGGTGGTTCGACCGCTGCGGTGACGGCAAAGGAACCGATGGCGAGGACAAGGACGGCGACGATCGTGCGAAGCATCATGAGGAACTCCTGAAGTCGTGGGGTGCGGGAGAGCGGACGCTATGCCCTTCCGTGGACGAACCGCAACCACGGGACTTGGCTGCATCGACCCCCTGCCCTGTCGACCATGAAGAAGGCCCGGGTACGTGCCGAAGCTGGAACACCCACGGACCTGCGATGCGACCCAATAACGTCTTATAACCCGTCGTTAGAGAAGTTCATAGCTTGAAGGAGGCCGTCGAACTGGGCATTTGAGTAGAACTGAAGGACCATTCGCCCCGTGTTGGGCTTTCTCCCCATCTGAATCGTGACCTTCGTTCCCAGATGCTCGGTGAGCTGACGTTCAAGATCAGCCACGTGTGCGCTGATGCTCCGAGTTGCTGGTAGCCGCTTGTTCCCCGTGGAACGTTCCCGAGTCCGCTTGGTCTCCTGTTCGAGCTTTCGGACAGGCCAGGCTTCTTTCACACAGGCTTCGGCCAAGCGCGACCGCTCGGCGAGCGAATCAACGCTTAGAAGGCACTTTGCGTGGCCAGCTGAGAGCGAACCTGCGCGCACCAAGGCTGCCGTTTTTGCGTCTAAGTGGTTTAGCGACAGTATGTTAGTAACCGACGCGCGCTTCAGCCCAAGTCGATCAGCGAGTTCCTCGTGGGTCAATTCGAACTCGACGACTAGGCGCTGCATCGCTGTGGCGCGCTCCATCGGATTCAGGTCCTCGCGCTGGAGGTTTTCAATGAGCGCCCATTCGGCGGCAATCTGATCATCCACATCGTGGATCACCACAGGTGCTTCGGTTCGCTTGAGCAGCGTCAACGCGCGCAAGCGGCGTTCGCCGGCAATCAACTCAAAGCCCTTACCCTTGGCCCGAACAACCAGCGGCTGCATCAACCCAGCCGATTCGATGGACTGTGCGAGTTCCCGGATTTGTTCCTCGTGGAACATCTCGCGCGGCTGCCATGGGTTCCGACTGATCAACGCAACAGGTACGACCCGATACGAAGTGCCGCCGTCCGAATCGGTCTGGCCTGAATCGCCGACACCCACCCCTGAAACAGACGCTTGGTTGGTAGAAACGGCCGAAATGGGGCCTCTGGGCGCCGGCGCCTCACCTGGAGCTGAAATCACAGTTGGTGTGGTGGAACGCGCCGTTACATGTGGCATTGAAGGGGACACCGATCGAACCGGCGTGCTTGCAGCCGAGGCGGGCTTGGGTGCCCCATCAATGTTCCCCGTGGAACGTCCGCTTCCGGGTACGTTCGGAGTCAAAGTTGGTGCCGGTACGGGAACACTGGCCCCCGAAGTCTCTGAGGCCTTCGGAGGGAGCGGAACAGGAATGAGATTCCCCAAGCCACGACCGAGCTTTCGCGCCATCTTCGGCGCACGATCTCCACCTTCAATCGACATGTGTGCCTCCTTGCAGGGCCGGAATGTAACGGTGGACGTCGAACCTCCTCAACAACCACCCCGAAATTCGCTAACTTGTGTTATAGGACTTATAGGGTCATGGAATTCCTACCTGCGCATGTGAATCAGGCCGATGATGGACGCGATGCGACCAACTGATCCCACCATCCTCGTCCGACGTGACGCGGCGACGTACGTGTTGAAGGTTGTGCCGGGCGTGATCGACAGCGATCTCGCGACCGTGCTGCGCAACGACATCGAGCAGGCGATGAAGCGCCGACCCAAGGAACTTGGGGACGTGGTCCTGGAGGTCGGCGCCGTGACCGCGATGTGCAGCAGCGGTTTCGAAGCGCTGCTGCTGCTCTACCGACTCTGCAAGGATGGATCGTTGCCGCTCAGGCTCCGTGGCCCCAAGCCGGAGTATCACCAGTTGCTGCAGCGCATGGGCTTCACGCGGCTCTTTGCAATCGAGCCGTAACAGTTTACAAACTGCCGCTGATCAGAATGAGATGGGCTCGCCCAGCATCGGCGCATGCACGGCCGTGCCGCCCGTGGCGAGCGCCGCGCTGAATTCGCTGCGCGCGCCGGCGATCCCGTGATTGAGCACCACACGCGCCGGACGCTGCGGGAATCCCGCGAACCATCGCAGCAGATCCTCGCGATCGCCGTGGCCACTGACGCCTTCCACCCGCTCGATCCGGCAGCGGACCCGGCGCTCATGGCCATTCACGCGCACGCGCGTCGCGCCCTCGAGCAAGGCCCGGCCGAGCGAGCCTTCGAGCTGAAACCCAGTGAAAACCAGGGAGGTGCCTTCGTCCTCGAGATGATCGAGCAGGTGGCGCAGGATCGGGCCGGCATCGCAGAAACCGGAACCCGCGAGGATCGCGCAGCCGCCCCGGATCGAGCGCAGGTCCTCGCTCTGCGAACGGCTCGTGAGCCGGTGCAGCTGCGGGAACTCGAGCGGCGACTCGCCGCGCAGCATCATGCGCTGGGGCCCGGGTGCCAGGAGCCGCGGGTGCCGCTCGAGCACGGTTGCACCGTGCACCGCCATGCCGCTGTCGAGATACACCTGGAACCCATCGAGCGCACCATCGCGCGAGAGCCGAGCGAAGTGCTGCTGCAGCTGCTGCGCGCGCCCAAGCGCGAAGACCGGGAACAGCAGTCGCCGCCCGTTCGCCACCGCATCATGCACCACGGCATCGAAGGTCCGGACGGCATCCTTCTCCCGGAGGGAGCGATGCCCATTGGTGCATTCCATCACCACGAGGTCAGGTGCGCGCTCTGGCCATTGATGCGCGGCAAGCAGGGGATTGTCGAACGGGCCGATGTCGCCGGAGCACAGCACGCGACGGCGCGCACCGCCATGCTCGAGCTCAAGCTCCACACTCGCCGCACCAACGACATGGCAGGCGTGATGCAGACGGACCCGCATCCCGCCGGGCAATTCATGCCATGCCGACCACGGAATGGCGCGGACCATCTTGGCGACCCGATCCGCATCGCGATGCCCGAAGAGCACGACTGGCGGCACGTCACGCGCGCGACTCGACTGCATCAGGTGCGCAGGCTCGAGGACCTCGAAGCTCGGTGCGGTACCAGCGCCATGCTCCTCGACCCGGACGAACTGCAGCGTCGCGCTCGAGCGGAGCACCCGAGGAAGAATCTCGCTCGTGGCATCGCTCACGATGATCGGTCCGTTGAAGCCCAGCCGCGAAAGCATGCCCAGGCGGCCGCAGTGATCCACGTGCGCGTGCGTGAGCACGACGGCATCGAGCTTTGCGAAATCGATCGGTGGAGGATCGGCGTTGCGCAGTTCCTGTTCAGGCGCGCCCTGGAACATGCCGAAATCAACCAAGACTCGGGAGAATGCCGACTCGACCAGCGTGCAGGATCCGGTGACCTCGCCCGCGGCGCCGAACAGCGTGACCTTGGGCGATTGCATCATCGGGGCAAGGCTAGCCCGTGGCTACGATCCTCGCATGGCACGACTCACGCAATCGATGGTCTCGGCTGCGCTGCTCCCGGCCGCAACCTTTCTCACCACGACCTCACTCGCTGCAGTGACGCTGCATGCGCCCGCTCCGCACGCCGCTCCTGATCGGCATGCCGCATCCCTGATGTCGGCAACATCCAGCGTGCCGGCCGACCTCGACGACACCGAGCGCCTGCCGCAGCCCGCGCTCAAGCCGCTCTTTCCCGCGCGATCGACCGAGGGATGGCACATCGTGGGCGGCAAGGCCGACTTCTCGATGCGCGACGGCGTGCTCACCGGCCACGGCACCGACACCCGCAACGCCTTCCTCGTCAGCCCGCGAAACTACGGTGACTTCATGTTGGACCTTGAACTGCGCATCGATGAGGGCAACTCTGGCATCCAGGTCCGAAGCCAGGTGCGCGAGGAGGATGGTTCGGGCTCGATGGTCGGGTACCAGGTCGAGATCGACCCGACGCCCCGATCCTGGAGCGGTGGCATCTATGACGAAGGCCGGCGAGGCTGGCTCTTCGACCTCAAGGACAACGAGGAAGCCCGTAATGCGTTCAAGCCCGGCGAGTGGAATCGATACGTGATCGAGTGTCGTGGTCCGTGGTTCCGCACCTGGGTCAACGGCGTGCCGGCCGCCAACGGCGTGGACGTCATGGACGAGGACGGACGCATCGCCTTCCAGGTGCATTCAGGTCGGACCACCGTGCATTGGCGACGCGTCATGATCGCCGAGTTGCCTCCGCCCAAGGTGGTGCGGATGTTCGATGGCGGAGCCCTGCAGGCCTGGTCGGCACGTTCAGGGCTGCCGTGGTCGCTCGATGGCATTCCGCCGCACGCCCGACTCGTGAATCCCATGACCGAGGCCGAGCCATCGGCGCTCGTGAGCGACGAGGCGTACGGCGATTGCCTGGCGATCATCGAAGGCCGCTGCGATGACCCGGGCGCGGCGTTCATCGTGCGCCTCCCGGAGGGCGGCGAGCTCGACGGGGGCGTGCGTTCGAAGATCGGTATCGATCGGCTGCGCGACGGCAAGGATCATGCGATCGCCGTTGCCATCAAGGGTGCACGCGTCAACACGTTCGTCGATCGGGCTGCCGTAGGAGAACGCCAAGAACCCGGCATGCCTGCCCACGGCCGGATGGCGATCCTCGGCTCGCCCGGACAGAAGCAGGGCACGATCTCGATCGATCGCGCGCGCGTGATGGTCTATCCGCCCATGGAGGACCCACGCGTGGGGCCGCCCATGCCTGAGCGCATCGTGCCACCGTCGGGCACGCAACCAACCGCTGCGCCGCCGACGAGCTCACCGGCAACGGCGCCTTGATGCACACTCACGAGGCGGACCACGCATGAACCGATGGCATGTCGATGTACTGCGCGCCGGCGACTTCCGGCTCGACGGCGGTGGGATGTTCGGGCTGATCCCGAAGGTGCAATGGTCGACTTGGGTCGAGGCGGATGCCGACAACCGGATCCCGCTCGCCTGCAACGCGCTGCTCCTGCGTGACGGCGCTCGCACGGTGCTCGTCGAGACCGGCTACGGCGACCGATGGAGCGATGCCGATCGTGCCGCATGGCTTCTGGCTCGCCGTACCGTGGTCGACGCGCTCGCGGAACTCGGCGTCGCGCCGAAGGACATCACGGACGTCATCGTCACGCACCTGCACTTCGACCACGCCGCAGGGCTCACCACCGGACCGGATGCATCGATCGTGCCTGTCTTTCCCGGTGCGCGAATCCATGTGCAGCGGACCGAGTGGGAGGATGCGCTGGCAAACAAGAGCACGATGACGCGGACCTACCTCCGCTCGGTGCTCGATCCGATCGCACCGCAGATCGTGCTGCACGACGGCACGTCGCAACCGATGGCTGGCATCGAGCTCCGGCCGCTGCCCGGCCACACCTGGGGCATGCAGGGCGTGTTCATCCAGGGTCACGATGGCCCGTGGGCGTTCCCCGGCGATCTCATGCCCACGCGCCACCACGCGCATCCGTCATCGAGCCTGGGCTACGACATGCTGCCCTACCAGACCATGCTCACGAAGCGCGCGTTCCTGCAGGAAGCCCTCGATCGCGAACTGCGCATCGTGCTCGACCATGACCCCGGACACCCGATCGTGCGCGCAGTGCGTGACGGCAAGCGCGTGGCGCTATCGCCCGAGGCCCCCGGTATGCTCCGGGCATGAGCCGCATCGAACGACTGGCACCGATCGTCGCCGCCCTCTGCGTGGGCGCGCTTGCCCTCGCCCAGGGCCCCCGTGAACCGAGCGTGAACAGCCCGGCACCTGCTTGGCTGGGCTATGCCGTCATGTTCCTCATTGGCGCCGGTGTGCTCGGCGTGGCGCTCTACCCGGTCAAGCGCAGCCACATGGACTGATCCTGCGAACCGCCCGGACGATTGATCACGCGATGATGGCCCAAGAGCCGACATCACCCCACACAGGAGATTCCTTCATGTCACGAACGCAGTTTCTCTCCCTGATCGCGCTGAATGCCGTGCTGCTGGCGGCCCTCGCGCTGGTCTCGCTGTCCGGCAGCGCCAGCGCGCAGCAGCGCCAGCGCGGCTCCTACATGCTGATCTCCGGTGGAGTCACCGGCACGCCGCTCTCGGTCGTCTACGTGATCGACGAGACCAACAACGAGCTCGTCGCGCTTGCCTGGGACGACGCCGGCAAGAAGATGAGCTACGTCGGCTACCGCAACATCGCAGCCGACAGCATGCAGGCACGGAGGAGCGGACGATGAGCACCCGAAACGACAAGCAATCCATCGGCACCGGCGCTGCGATCCTCTGGGCCACCGCGGTCCTGCTGGGCGCGCTCGTGATCATCCAGGCGGGCCGGCTCGAGCAGCGCGCCTACGCCGACCAGGCCAACAGCGGCCAGCAGGGCTACAGCGTGTGCTCGGCCACCACCGGCCAGGGAACGCCGTCCGAGCCGATCGAGGCCGTCTACATCGTCGACAGCCGCGATGAAGTGCTGCTGGTCTACGCCATCGAGCGTTTCCAGGACTTCAAGGTGCAGCTGCGCCACACCGAGAACCTCGGTGCGCTGTTCGCGCGTGCGCGCGGGAACTGAGCCAGTATGCGCGCGGTCGACACGGTCACCGCCGTCGCACGCGCCGCATCGTTCACCAAGCGTTCGATCAAGAACGACTCCAAGCGCCAGGCCTTGCGCCTGGCGCTGTCCATGGTGGACCTGACCACGCTCGAAGGCAAGGATTCGCGCGAGAAGGTGCATGCGCTGTGCGCCAAGGCGTTGCGTCCCTACCACGGGCCCCTCGCCGATCCGCTGCCGTCGGTGGCTGCGGTCTGCGTCTACCCCTCGCGCGTGCGCGATGCATGCGAGGCCCTGCGAGGCTCCACGGTGAAGGTGGCCAGCGTCGCGACCGGCTTCCCGAGCGGGCAGTATCCGCTCGATCTTCGGCTGGCTGACTGCGCTCGCGCCGTCGCTGATGGCGCCGACGAGATCGACATGGTCATCACGCGGGGCGCCTGGCTCGAAGGCCGTCACGCCGAGGTCGCGCAGGAGATCCGCGAGATCAAGCACGCCTGTGGATCGGCGCACCTCAAGATCATCCTGGAGACCGGCGAGCTCGGCACGCTCGAGCAGGTCCGACATGCCAGCGACGTGGCGATGGAGGCCGCTTCAAGCGTGCCTGGCGCATCGGCGCTCGCCGACGGCGAGGTCTTCATCAAGACGAGCACCGGCAAGGTGCAGCCCGCAGCCACGATGCCCGTGACGCTCGTCATGCTCGAGGCGATCCGCGATCACCACCGCGCGACCGGGGTTCGCATGGGCATGAAGCCGGCAGGGGGTATCCGCGCCGCGAAGTCGGCCATCCATTACCTGGTGATGGTGCGGGAGACACTCGGGCAGGACTGGTTATCGCCACACCTGTTCCGCTTCGGCGCCAGCACGCTCGCGAATGACCTGGTCCGCCAGATCTTGAAGCTCGAGACAGGTCGGTACATGGCTGGATGGGACATGACGGAGTGACGAGGGCGGATTCGCGCTGCAGCAACCCGCGCGATGACCTGCTCCCAACGACCACGCCACGGCCGACAGTGCAGCACGGTGCCGCAAAATGCCGATGTCCCTTGCACGACGATGGAATCCGTCCCGGCTGTGCATTGCAAGGAGGCTCTCATGGCGCTTGTTGTTCCCACCGTGCTTGTTGTCGCGTTCTCGTGCTCACCGGCCCAGGAACCACGGGCCAGCCAGCCCGCTCCGCCGCCGCAGCGTGACCTTGCTTCGGCGCCGATGCCGTTGGACCGGATGACCGAGCGCCAGCCGTGGCTCGGCGTGCAGGCGGAACCCATCCGGAGCGATGTCGCCATGCAGCTTCCTCTGCGCAAGGGTGCGGGCCTGGTCGTGACGTTCGTGGAAGCGGACAGCCCGGCCGAGAAGGCCGGCCTGCAGCGGTTCGACATCCTCGAGATGGTCGGTGACCAGTTCCTGATGAATGTCGACCAGTTCAGCGGGCTGGTGAAGTCGGAACAGCCGGGCGCCAAGATCAAGCTGACGTGGCTGCGTCGCGGCGAGCGCAAGCAGGCCGAGGTCGCGCTTGGTGAGCGCATGGTGCCCGCGCACCGCGGTGCACCTGATCGCATGACCGAGGAATTGCCGCCTCCCAATCGCCCTGCGCGTGCACGCGCCCAATCGGAAGGACGACCCGAAGGCGGCGAAGGCATGGCGTGGCGCGAACGCGACCCCATGTGGCAGGACCCGGCCCGCGCTGGAACTCCCCGCGATGATGGCAACGAACGTGCGCCGCGGGAAGGTGGCAACCCGCAGCGCCGCCAGGGCCAACCCGGTCGCGAGCGTGATGCTGCATCGGCGGCCCGTGCACGATTGATGGACGCGGTCCGCGACGCCGTCAGCAACCTTCCGCCCGAAGAGCGGGATCGCGTCATGGACCAGTTGATGCGAGCGCTCGAACGTGATGCGACGGTCGAGATCGAGGTCGAGGAATGGCGCGGCGATGGCCCCCGCCCGGCGCTTCCGCCGATGGACGGTCGAGGTCGACGCGAAGGTGATGCCGGTCAACGCAAGGGTGCCGGTGGTGCCCAGCGCGACGGTCAGCGTGACGATCGACGTTCGTCCTCGTCATCGTCCTCGTCCGCGACGATCGAGGATGGCTCGATCCGCATCTCGATCAACCGACGCAACAACGAGCCGGCTGAAGTGCGCGTGGAAGAACTGGACGGGACCGTGCTCTGGCAAGGTCATCTTGAACCCGGCAACGCCGGATCGGGCGGCGGGCTGATGGATGTACCGCCTGAGTTCAGAAGCCAGGTCGAAATGCTCCTGCGCGGCGGCTGATCGCGCGGGACCATCGCGCTCGTCACGTCCCTCCGTCGATTGACGAAGCGGCCTCGAGCGACTTGGCGGACCAGGGACCGGGCCGACCCGCATCGGTTGCGCGCACCTTGCCAACGAACTCCGGGGCGATCGGGGACGACGCATGGCCCCACTGCGAGCGCAGCCATGTGGCGAGCAAGGCAAGATCCGCATCGGATTGGATCGGAGCTGCCGGCATCACACCGCGATAGGTCACTCCATCGACCTCGATCTCGCCCTCAAGGCCATGCAGCAGGATCCGCATCAGCCGTGACGCATCACCCGTCACATACGGACTGTTGCGCAAGGGCGGATAGACCGGCGGCATGCCGGAACCGCTCGCTTGGTGGCAGCCCACGCAATTGCCGAAGAGCAGGCGGCCACGCTCGTCGGCGCTGAGTTCGGCCTTGGGCAACGCGTAGCCCGCCCGCCCCGGCCACGACAACTGTGGATCGACGAGCACCGCGGCAGCACGGACAGCGCGCGGACCCGTTGCCACGAGCTCGCCCCAGCCGACGGGCTGGCCGCGCATGCGCAACGTGCGAGCATCCTTCGTGCCCGGCTTCGTCCACGATGCCACACGATCGAGGATCGATGACGCGACCAGCGGCTGGATGGTCGCCGCGCGCGCTGCCAACGCAAGCAGGGCCTCGTTCAAGCGCTCGTTGCCGTGCGCGAGGATCTGCGCCGCACACTCCTGCAACAGGGCGCGAAGACCCGCGTCGCGCACAGCAGCAAGCGTGAGCGACCACTCCAGCAGCAGCATCGAACGCCCCTTGATCCCACTGGCCAACGCAGCACGCCGCGGCGCATCCTTCAGCACGGTGCCGGTGGCGGCGAGCCGTGCCACGGCGTCGATGAAGAGCCGATCATCTTGAAGCTCACCCAGCGCAGCGAGTGCGGCGATCGCCACGCCGCGCACAGGATCCTGGGCCAGTCGCTCGAGGATGGCCACGCTCCCTGCCACCCGCTGCCCGGCGTGCAGCATGCCTGCAGCGTGGATCGCCGCATCCGTGCGGAGCCGCGCATCGCGATCGTAGGAGAGCGCCTCGATGAGCGCCGCATCCCCGGCACCCAGCATGATGAGCGTGCTTGCTGCGGAGTGGCGCACCGCAGGGTCGACCTGGACGCCGAGCGCAAGATCGGTGAGGGCGCGAACGGCGCCTTCGCTCGCCTCCGATGACCAACGGCGTTCGACGAGCAACCGAGAGGCGTGATCACGCAGATGGCCGCTCGGCCCCGCGATGTGCTTGACGAGCGCGGCGTCATCAGCACTGGTGAGGTCCACACCCGCACGCAGCGATCGATCGATCGGCACGACGCGCCAGAGACGACCCTGGTCGATCGGTCGATCGAGTCCACGCGCCTGGACCTGTGCGCGCAGGAAGCTCGTCATGAAGATGCGGTGCTGGATGATGCCACGGCTGATGTCGGCGATGTAGAGCGCACCATCGGGCCCGATCTTGAGATCGCACGGGCGGAATCGCTCGCTGGTGCTCGAGAGGAACTCGCCGCCCACGGGCATCGGCTCACCCTTGGGACCATCGTCGCGCTCGTTGATCCGATAGTGCTTGACCGCATTGGCGCATGGTGCGCAGATGAAGGCATCGCCACGCATCGAATCGCCGAGCACGATGTCACGATTGATGACCGGCCCGCATGCCGCCGTCACCTGCACGAGCCGCCCATCCTGCAGCATGCCTGCGCGATAGGCACGATTGATCCCCGGTGTCAGGTGCGCGGGCCACGTGCGAGCATCATCGACCACGCGCTGCAGCACGCCGGGAAGGCTCGCTGCTCCGAGCGTGCGCGCAGCCATCCAGCGCGGCACGAGATCGATCAAGAGGGGATCACTGTTGGGCGTCACGAGCAACCGGCCGAAGTCATCGATCGCCTGTCCCCACTGGCCCTCGACCGGCGTGGCGAACGCAGCGAAGCCATGGCCATGGTCGACGAACCCAGCATGATGCTGGCTCGGCACGAACGAGCCATCGTGGCACCAGGTGAGCGCGTTGCCGGCATGCTCGGGGCTGTCGAGGCCCGCGAAGCCGCTCGCCACGATCGTGGTCGACTCGGCACGGCCGTCGCCATCGAGATCCCGCGCCCACACCAGGTGCGGCGGCTCGATGACAAGCGTGCCGCCACGGTGGAAGGCGATCGAGCGCGGGAGGACCAGCGAGTCCAGGACGACCTGGCGTTCGTCCATGCGGCCGTCGCCATCTCGATCGACCAGGCGCACGATGCTGCCGACCGGCTCGCGCTCGCGTGAACCATCGATGTCGCTCATGTAGCCGGGCATCTGGACGACCCAGAGCGAGCCATCCGGATGGAAGGCCATGGCCACCGGTGCCACGACCATGGGTTCGCAGGCGACGAGCTCGATACGGAAGCCCTCAGCCACGCGCAAGGAGGCCAATGCCTGCTCCGGTGAGAGCGGGGGACTGTCGACGGCGAGCCATTCGGCAGGCAGTGGCGGCTGCGGCTCGCCGCGCTGATCGCCCTGCTGGGCGAACGCGATCGATGCCACCATCAACGCAACCGTCAGGGTCGGGATCGATGCGCGCCGAACGTGCATGCTGCGAGTGTAGATCGCACCCGCGCGGCGGTCGATCGATGGAAGGCGTACGCTGCGATCGCGCCGACGGACCGTCGCTCAGCGACCTGACTTCTCGCGCCGATGCCACTCGCGGCACCACTGCCGCCACATCGGCATGACCACCTCTTCCTGCATGGTGTGCATCCACTGCGTGCCGAAGCGCACGTCCATCATGGCGAAGAACATGCGCTCCTGGGTGGTCTGCCCGGTACCGATCCACCACGGCGGCAGCTTGCGGCGTTGATCGCCCCACCAGCCATTGCCGGCTTGGGCGACCTGCACGATCGATGCACTTGGGCACGCAACGGCCAGCAGGCCGCAGAGCACGAGATGGACTGGCTTCATGAGGCTTCCTCCAAGACCTGGGCGCGCTCGAGGATGCGCCAACCCGTGGGTCGGAACGATGGGAACCGGCTCATGGTGCCACACAGCACCTTGAGGTCACTTCGGTCAAGCAGCCATTCGGCCGATGGGTCATCGGCGTGTGCGGCATGCTCGATGCTGAAGCAGCGTTCGCGCAGGGACCAGTTGTCGGTCGCTTCAGCAATCTCGCTGATCATGTTGGTGAAGATCGCCAGCGCACGATGGAGTGCCGGGCCATCGAGCGAACGTGCCGCGATGTTGCATGCGCACACCGCCCACCAGCCATGGCTCTCAAGGAGATCGCCGCGTGGTGCCGGATCCTGTGCAAGCGCCCCGGCGATGCCAGCTTCGAGTTCAGCCATGGCATCGGACGGATCCCGCAGGCCCAAGCATGCTTCGCACTCGAGGATCGCACCGTGGCAGGTGCGCGCGACCGCCGCGTAGCTCGCATCGTCGAAGGCGCGGGCCAGCGATGAGTAGGCGGCATGCGCCGCACGCAGGTCGCCGAGTGCGCTCTCGGCGTGGAAGCCCGCCTGCGATGCATCGCGCTCGATCGAGCGGCGGGCGCTCTGGCCGCGCACAAGGAAGGCGAACGCTTGGGCCACGCGCTCGAACCGATCCGTGGGTGGATGGTCGGTGAAGTGGTGCACGAGCTCGTGCGCAATGCTGCGGCTCTCGACCAGGTGCCAGAGCGCATAGTGCGCGCTCGCCAGGTTCACCCGCAGCATGAGCCGTGTGCGCGGCAGCACATCAGGCTGCACCAGGCCCTGCTGCACGGCG
>Ga0209617_10000896_pt1 | contig 13560 bp, 8 predicted proteins | sample LakEriepJuly2011_2_FD_187459 | JGI IMG/M metagenome (GOLD analysis project Ga0209617, IMG submission 187459) | Freshwater microbial communities from dead zone in Lake Erie, Canada - CCB epilimnion July 2011 (SPAdes) (version 2) | ecosystem: Environmental > Aquatic > Freshwater > Lentic >... | reverse complement strand
TGACTTGGTCTAGTGTTCAAGGAAATAGCATTGATAATCAAATGTTATTTACAGCTGCTACTCCTTCACCAATTTTTAATCGTTCAGCTGAAATTTATACATACTATCCAAAGCCAAGAGCCTCTAGTATCCACAGAAGATCTGATTTGTTTATTGAGGATGGATCTTATATTCGTTTACGTAATATTCGTTTAGATTACGCTTTGCCTTTGGGAGATACTAAATTTATTAAGTCTGCCAATATTTATCTATCAGGTAATAATATAATTACTATAACCAATTACAAAGGATATGATCCTGAGGTGAATGTATTTAGTGGAAACTCACTCCAACAAGGGGTTGACAGTGGAGCATATCCAGGTTCTAAAACGGTTACATTAGGTTTAACCGTCAACTTTTAATTCTATAAAATTTTAAATGATTCAGGTTATGAAAAAGATAAAAAACATACAATTAATTCCAATTTTAATGATCCTCATGATGGGATCTCTTTCAAGCTGTGAGAAGTTTTTAGAAGAAGTTCCTCCGGCTCGATATCAAATTTCAACATTAAGCAAGCCACTTTTGGATGCGTTTGTCATCGGGGCTTATGAGCCACTTTCCCGTTCTCGTGGTCGTCTCTGGGAATCTACTTTAACCAGAGATATCGAAGGTTTAGCTGAGTATTGCCAATTGCCTGCTGGAGGTGGAACAAATTATATGAACTATAATTTTGAGCCTCAAAGAAATGACAATGCGGCCAGATGGACTACTTTTTATGAAGCCATCGGAAAATCAAATTTGATCATAAAAGCCATTGAAGATGATAAATCACTCGCTGAAAACATCAAAGCACCTTATAAAGCGGAAGCTTATTTCGTTCGTGCCTTATGTTATTGGTGGTTGACCCGTATGCATGGCAACGTACCTTTACGTTTATCGCCGATCGAAAATTCAGATGGAACAGCTTTGCCATTAACAAGCTCCAATACGATCATCGATCAAATCACCAAGGACCTAGCTTTTTGTGAAGTAAATTTACCTAATAAAGTTCCTGAGGCTAATACAGGTAGAGCGACGAAAGGAAGTGCAAAAATGATGCTTGCCGACATCTATTTATGGAGGAAAGATTATACCAATGCACGTTTAAAAGCGAAAGAGGTCATCGACAATAAAGCAATTTATGGCTATGATCTAGTTAAATCTTTAGAGACTTTATATTCGCCGTCTACGCCAACGAATTCTGAAGAAATTTTTGCGATTAAATTTTCGCAGCAAAAAGCCTTAGGCTCATTCTTGCCAACCTATGCTTTTGAAGGACGTGCTTTAGATGCGGGTCTGGCCGCTCGTGGAATCTCTGCATTAATGTGCCGTAACTCTCCTTTAATCAGGGATTGGGACAGAAAAGACCTACGAAGAACTTGGAATTTAATCGATACCATTACCCTTAAAGGTGTAAAAGTAAGAGCCAATTTAATTCCACAAGCTTCCTTTATGTTTGGTAAATTCAGAGATGGTGCGGCGCCAGAAGAAACGGCTGCTGGAAATGATTATTACTTATATCGTTTTGCTGAGGCCTATTTAATTTTAGCAGAGTGCGAAAACCAATTAAATGGTCCTACTCAAACAGCTTATGACGCGGTAAACCAAGTTCGCAGAAGAGGATATGGAGTAGACTTAGCTAAGTCAAGTACTTTAGCTGACTTTCCTGCAGGATTATCAAAAACAGCCTTTGACGATTTGATTTTCCAAGAAAGAGGATATGAGTTTATCTATGAGTGTAAAAGATGGTGGGATATGGTAAGAACAGGACGTGCGGATGCCGTAGCGAAAGCTGCTGGAAAAACTCCTACTGGAGGCAGCATTGCTCGATTTACATTGTTCCTTCCTGATGTGGAGTTGGTGAACAACCCTTCCATCAAGTAATCATTTTTCTTATTAATTTTAAAAATAACTCCTCATTAATTGGGGAGTTATTTTTAATTTAGACGCTTGATGATTGTATTCTCCAAACCTATGAAAAAAGCAGCCTTCTATTTTGCGATTTTGCAATTCATTGCACTCTCTGCGTTTGCACAAAATAAATCTAAACCCAACGTACTTTTCATAGCTATTGACGACCTTAAACCGATGCTAGGTTGTTATGGGGAGACCCAAGTACATTCGCCCAATATTGATAAGTTGGCTTTATCGGGTACAGTGTTTTTATCCAATTACTGCCAACAAGCCGTATGCGCACCCACGAGAGCTAGTTTACTTACAGGACAGAGGCCGGATTATACACAGGTTTGGGATTTAAAAACACTAATTAGAGACAAAGTACCTAACATATTGACTTTGCCACAGTATTTCCGCCAACAAGGTTACACCACATCAGGGATTGGTAAAGTGTTTGACTCAAGGTCTGTAGACAAAAATTCAGATGAGGCCTCTTGGTCTATCCCCTACTTAAAACTAGAAAAGGATGATTTTGCTAAAGGTTTCAATAAGCCTTTCAATAACTATTACCAATCACAAGAACTTATTCGATTGATTGGTAGCTTCCGAGAGGAAGGAATAAAAAATGGATTAAAAGGAAAAGAACTAGAAGACTTTGTTGAAAATGGTCGCCGACCACTTTATGAGGCAATTGACGTTCCCGATGACGCTTATATCGATGGAGCAAATACCCAAAAAGCAATCCAACAAATTAAAAAATTAAAATCAGAAGGTACCCCTTTTTTTATGGCTTTAGGCCTGACAAAGCCTCACTTACCATTTGTAGCTCCTAAAAAATACTGGGATTTATATGACCGAGTTTCCCTTAAATTAGCGGCCTTTCAAGCACTATCAACAGGTACCCCTGAGTTTGCATTCCAAGCATCAAACGAGTTAGTCAATCAATATATTTTACCTTCTGGCGAGCGGATGCCCACCGGCTATTCACCTAAATCAGATGAATTACAACGATTGCTATTACACGGTTATTATGCAAGTGTCAGTTATACAGATGCCCAAGTAGGGTTAATCGTGCAATCACTAAAAGAACAGGGCTTAGACAAAAACACCATTATCGTCCTATGGGGAGACCACGGCTGGCATTTAGGTGACCATACGATGTGGGCGAAACATAGCAATTTTGAACAGGCCACAAGAGCTCCCTTAATTTTCTCCGCGCCAGGTTTCAAAGGGAGCCAACAAGCAAAAGGAATTTCTGAGTTTGTCGACGTATTCCCTACGTTGGCTGAATTGGCAGGACTCCAAATCCCCAATGGCTTAGCAGGAAAAAGCTTAGTTCCTGCCATGAAAAATCCTAGCCTGAAAGTTAAGAATTTCGCACAAAGCCAATATCCGCGCATGAACGATAAAGCCATGGGCTATGCCATTAGGTCAGAACAATTTAGAATGGTTACCTGGTTTAAGGGAGAGTTTCATACCTCCAAAATCACTCCCGATAATCCAATAATCGGCATAGAACTTTATGACTATAAAAAAGATCCGCTCGAAAAAGAAAATCTAGCATCAAAATCTGAATATTCTAGCGTTTTAAAACAACATCAAGAAATTTTAACCAACCTATTGAAAACCCAAAATCAATCCAGATAACATGAAAAAATACATTGCTATTTTAACTCTTTTATGTTTTTCCAGCGCGGCCCAACAAGCCAGCCTGATCTCAAAAATAGAATCCCAAATGGATTATGCCCTAAGAGAGTCGTCTAGAGTTGCCTCAAGAAATAGTGATAAAGTGAGCCCGAGAACAGTCCGCCATGATTCACTAATTTTAGTTGCGTCAAAAGACTGGTGTTCAGGTTTTTTTCCTGGAGGATTATGGTATTTATATGAATTAACTGGAAATAAAAAGTGGGCAGCCCAAGCAGAAAATTACACGCTTCCATTAGAGAAGGAAAAAATGAATGCCGGAACTCATGACATGGGATTTAAGATGTTCACTAGTTTTGGAAATGGTTTACGGTTGACAAACAATTCCAACTATCGTGATATCTTAATCCAATCAGCCAGAACCAACATAAAAAGATTCAATCCTACAACAGGAGTTATTCGCTCTTGGGATCATAGTCGGGATAAATGGGACAATCCGGTGATCATCGACAACATGATGAACTTGGAATTATTGTTTTGGGCATTTAAGGAAACCAAAGATTCTGCTTTTTATAAAGTAGCCGATTCGCATGCGAATACGACGATGAAAAATCATTTTAGGCCAGACTTTAGTTCTTACCACGTGTTAGACTATGACGTGAAAACGGGGGCCGTGGTCAAAAAAAATACGCATCAAGGCTACGCACATGCATCTGCATGGGCTCGGGGCCAAGCATGGGCTTTGTATGGTTATGCCGTATGCTATCGTGAAACTGGGAAAAAACAATATTTGAATTTAGCTGAAAACATCGCTCAATACATCTTAAATCACCCTAGATTACCTTCAGATCTTGTTCCATATTGGGATTTTGATGATCCTAAAATACCTCATGTACCTAGAGATGCCTCCGCCGCAGCGATTACAGCTTCCGCATTGTATGAGTTGGCAAACCTCCAACCCTACAAAAAAACCTATTACCAAGGATTTGCCGATAAGATCTTAGCGAGCCTTAGTTCCACAGACTATTTAGCTCCCGTGGCATCTTCCACCCATGGATTTCTTTTAAATCACAGCACGGGTGGTTTGCCGAACGGATTTGAAATAGATGCACCTATCGTGTATGCCGATTACTATTTTTTAGAAGCATTGGTACGTCAAAAAAATAAAAAATGAGATCTTTATTCATCAGTTTATTACTATTGTCTTCCGAAATATTGTTTGCACAAGCGAATCGACATGAGGTTTCTTGGAGTCCGGACGGAAGCGGAATTATGTTTCATGCCAACTTAAATCCGAAAGTACAAGACGTAAAAATTCAAATAAGAAGTGATCGAAATAGTCGAATAACGAAGATCACAGATATCTCCACCGAACATCCTGAGCCACAAACGGTATTACCTAATCCCATACCAAACAAGCAAATTTGGTACCCTGTGGTTGACATTGTTCGAAATCCAGGCATGAAAGGGCATATTATTCTTGACTCAATAGCCACTGTTTCCGCTTGGAATCAGCATTTTTACAAAAAGTCTGAACCAAATAAAAAGAAATTGAACTTCGAAGCAGACCGATTGGAAGACTGGGAAAATTCACTCTATATTGAACCACGTGCACGCCAAATTAAAGATTTTTATATCCAACAAATAGTTCAGCCTTTAAATGGATCCCTAAACTATCATTTTACTCCTTTAAGTGAAGACTGGAAAGGTACCATTACGGTGCATTACATAGAAAATGGGGTATCGAAAACAATCAAACATAAGATAAATTGGTCTACAAAAACCATCGTAAGACCGGAGCTTATAAATAGTAGCTTCACTCAGAAAAATCTGAAATTAGCACTTTCAAAATCCATTGACTACCTCCTTCGCTCACAAAACAACAATCCGAGTAGCCTTACCTACGGAAGTCTCAATTTATTTTATGATTTAGACGCACAGAGTTACCGATCAAACCATTGGATTTGGGGTTCAGGTCCCGCGGTAAAAGTACTTTTAAATGCCCGAAAAATAGCTGAATTACCTATTTCTACCTCCAAAGCAGGGCTATTGTCAGCAGCAGAAAAAATAGGCCAGTCGGCCATAAATTCGCGAATCATGGATGTGGCTCATCCTATGTTTGGTGTGCCACTTTCCCGCTGGAGAAGAGATATTATTTTGCCAGATTTCGGGTACCAACAATGTTATAGTACCTCGGATGCTAATTTCTTTTCCGGTTGGGCTTGGATTCCATTGTATACGGAAACAGGGAATAAAAAATATTTAGATGCGGCGAAATTATTAGCTGAAACTACGGACCGCTTAATGACCCAATATGGGCTAATCCCACAAGATTATTATGTAGATGAACAAAAGTTTTCAGAGCATACCATCGACGAATCGGGTTTTGGATCTGAAGGAATTGCTAATTTATACGCCATCACGAAGGACCCAAAATATTTCAAAATGACTGAGCAATACATTCAAGAACATTTGAAAAAATTAAGTCGACCGGATGGATTATGGGAACGTGGTTGGCATCAAAAAACAGGGGTTCAGCCGACTATAAAAATGACCCGAGGACTTGGTTGGGCGATGGAGGGATTATTGGCCGCTCATCGAAACAACCCAAAAGGACCCTACCTAGATTTAGCTAAAAAAATGGCAGATCGCATGTATACCTGGCAAAAACCGGACGGCCATTGGAACTTTATCACGGATGAGCCGATAGAAAAAGTGGGCATCAGCGAAAAAGGAACTGCGTTATGGAGTTATTTACTATACCAATTATATGCAGCTAGTGGAGAGAAAAAATATGTGGACATGGCTCGAAAATCATTAACTTGGTGCATGAAAAATCAATACCAAGGTTCTGACCGACAAGCATATGGGGGGATTGTTGGCAAAACAATTCATTCAGCAGTAGGCGCCGCATTTAGACCTTGGTTTCCAATCACTTGCGCATATACTTCGGCCTTTTTCTCCTTAGCCATCATGGAAGAACTTAAACTAACCAAGAAATGAAAAATAGCTACTTTTTCTGCTGCTTACTCTTGATGAACATGTCGACTGTTTTTGCACAAAAAACGCCTCCGAATGTGATCGTTATTTTAGTGGATGACATGGGCTATAGCGATATTGGAATATTTGGATCAGAAATCAAAACGCCCAACATCGATTTGCTCGGTAAAAAAGGAGCCATTTTTACCCAATTTTATAATGCAGGACGCTGTTGTCCAAGTAGAGCCTCACTGCTTACGGGGATGTATCCACATCAAGCGGGAATGGGTGGAATGGTCAACACAGGTGATTATGACCGAAATAATACAGGATCTTACCAAGGATTTTTAAACGTAAATACCCCTACGATCGCCGAAGAATTAAAAAAGAATGGGTACAATACCTATATGACTGGGAAATGGCATGTGGGCGAAAAAAAACCTGATTGGCCTAATCAACGAGGTTTTGACCATTTTTATGGGTTAATCTCAGGAGCTAACAGTTATTATGAATTATTGCCAAAACGCCAGCTCGTTGAAGATAACGAGCCATTTGCCCCCAAGGGGAATTACTATTTTACGGATGCTGTCTCAGATAAATCCGTTTCCTACCTACAGAAAAATAAGTCCACAGGAAAGCCATTTTTTCTATATGTAGCCTACACGGCTCCACACTGGCCGATTCATGCGCCTCAAGATTTGATTGATTCCTATAAATCAAAATACATACAAGGTTGGGAAGCTTTGCGTAAGCAGCGATTTGCGCAACAAAATAAAATTAAATTAAACCCTAATATTGACAATTTACCCGGATCGGATCCTACGATAGTTAATTTTGAACAAGAAGCTGACAAGACTATTTGGATCGAAAGAATGGCCACTTATGCGGCGATGGTCGACAAGATGGATCAAGGAATCGGGAAAATCATACAGGAATTAAAAGCCAATGGAACCTTTGACAATACTGTTATATTCTTCCTTTCAGATAATGGCGCCTGCCATGAAATATTAGGCGAACGTTCATCCAAAGATTTAGGGCAAGGCAAATACAATGCTTCATTGACAACGAAAATTGGCGCCCCAGGAAGTTATACCACCTATGGAAAAGAATGGGCCTATGCTAGCAATACTCCTTTTCGGATGTATAAACATTGGATGCACGAAGGAGGAATTTCTACGCCTTTAATTATTTCATACCCGATAGGAATTAAAAAAAGCTTTCAAAGTGACCAAGTGGGACACATCATGGACATTTTTCCAACCATCATGGAGTTAACAAAAACCAAAACTGCAAAAGTGGTCGAAGGAAAAAGCTTGGCTCCCATTCTGAAACTAAATAAAAGGGATTCTCAACCTTACATTGCGTGGGAACATTTTGGCAATAGAGCCATTCGGGAAGGAGATTGGAAATTGGTTTGGGACGATGAAGTAAAAGAATGGGAATTGTATAACGTCCGAATAGACCGAATTGAAATAAATAATTTAGCTAAATCAAATCCCGAAAAATTTAAAAATTTATTAGCCAAATATTCTCAGTGGGCTGTAAAAATGAAAGTCAAATGAAATTGAAAATCTCGTTCTTTTTACTCTTTTTATTAAGTAATACTTTAGGCTTTTCGATAGCTCCTAGAGAGATTTATTCCAAAGAGCGCATCGCAAAAACGATTGCCATAGCGGATAAAAATGTAGTGCAAAAACCCATTACCGTTACCGCCACACAATGTCTGCGGTCAGCTGGAGGCCTTAATGATTTTTATTCGGAAGGCGATTATTGGTGGCCCGATCCAGCAAATCCTACTGGACCTTACATTCAAAGAGATGGAGAGACTAATCCTGAAAATTTTGTGGCACACCGATTAGCCATGATACGCTTCAGTGAGATTGTCGGTTCGCTAGCCTCCGCCTACACATTCACCGGAAAGGCTCAATACGCTAAAGCGGCTATTCCGCACTTTAAGGCATGGTTTGTCGACCCATCCACGCGCATGAACCCTTCCCTATTATATGCCCAAGCAATTAAAGGAAAAGCTACGGGTCGTGGCATTGGAATCATTGATACCATTCATTTTCTGGAAGTGGTCAAGGCCATGGAAGCCCTAAAAAGCCAAATCGCCCCAGAAGATTATGCGGCATTTGTCGCTTGGTTTAAGGAATATGTACTTTGGATGACAACGCATCCCTATGGAATGACTGAAAGAGATGCTTTAAACAACCATGGAACTTGTTGGGCGCTCCAAGTCGCCGTATTTGCATCCTTTACAGGCAATGCTTCTCTCATCGATTTTTGTAGAAAACGCTATCGGACGGCTTTTATTCCGGACCAAATGGCGGCCAATGGATCTTTTCCCCTCGAGTTAAAACGGACTAAGCCCTACGGTTATTCCATATTTAATTTAGATATTATGAGTACCCTAGCCCACGTTTTGAATATGTGGGACTGGCAAATGCCCGATGGCAGATCCATAAAAAAAGGCGTTTCTTATCTAATTCCATTCGTCAAAGACAAAAGCCTATGGACCTATCCGGCTGATGTCATGTATTTCGACCAATGGCCGATTGCCCAAAGTTTTCTCTATTTTTCTGCCATTCATGGCGATGATAATAGTTTGGCCCTTTGGAAAAAATTAGACCATTTTCCGACAAACCAAGAAGTCATCCGAAATTTCCCCATTCGAAACCCAGTTCTTTGGAACCAAAAACCCTTTTAAATTTAGGGTAAAATGAGGTGAATTTCGTAGCTAATTCCCCGGTCTGCCTGTATGATGGCATTGCCGGAATCGTCGATGTCGGTTGGCTTAAAAGCAGCCTCAAATCCCTTGGCTACCTTGTCGAAAATAATGTGAATGACCTGGCAACCTTGAATTTCCACATCAGTTGAAAACTCAAGGTTGATTTTAGGTTGGCCTTTTTGCTCAACCTTTATTATAGACTTAAAGGGACCATCTTCAAACGTGCAGCCAAAATTTGGCGCCTTGTATTCAATGGCTTTTTTTGTTTGTGCAGAGGCCTCCACACAAACACCCATAAAAAACAATACACATAAACCCGTCAACAAATAATTTGAAAGATACATCAGCGGGCCTTTTTTAAAATTAATATCCATTATTGACCAAAGCTTTTATTCGGCTTAGCACCCAACAAATAGGTAATCTTTCCACCTTTAATTAGGTCAGGATGTGAAATCCAAGATTTTATCGGCTTGCCATTAAAACTCGCCTGCTGGATATACACATTGTCCTGAGAATTATTTTTAGTCTCTATTGAAATTATTTTCCCAGGATAAAAATCTGGGTTAAGCTTGATTTCAATTTTATCAAAAATAGGGCTACTTAAATCGTAATAGGGTGTTTGAGCAACACCACCATCCATACTAAAAATACCTATTTTCATCAACACGGCCAATGAACCCATGAGTCCTTGGTCTTCATCTCCACTATATCCATAATTGGGCGACAGGCCTGAATATACTTTTTCGATGACCTTACGGGTCCATTTTTGGGTCAACCAAGGAGCCCCGATTTGATTGAAAATATAGCTAGTCTGAATGGAAGGCTGGTTGCCAAAGTTCAAATAAACCCGGCGATTTTCCTCCTGAGTTTCCTTATCATGAGATTTTCCACTCACAAAATCATGCGCAGATGCCTTCTCAAAAGACTCATTTAATTTTGCTACCGCCTTGTCGTTTCCTCCCATCAAGCTTGCCAAACCTTTCAAATCGTGAGGTACAAACCAAGTCCATTGGGCCGAATTTCCTTCTTCCCAACCATGGTCATAGCGTAAAATGTCTACTGATTTTTCCCAGTTTCCATCTAGGTTTTTGATCCACATCCAACCTAATTCAGGATTCCAAATGTTTTTAAAATTCTGAGAACGCTTCATCAACAGCTGATAATCGTCTGTTTTGCCTAAGGCCTTCGACATTTGAGCTAAAGAAAAATCCTGATAGGCATATTCGAGCGTTTGCGCGGATCCATCCATGTGAAAGCCATATCGAATTGGACTGATGGGATGAGGAACATAACCGCGCTCCATGTAATATTCAATTCCGCCACCTTTAAAAGTCTTGTGTTCATACCCTGCCTTGCTCATCATACCCCCAGGAAAATGATTTTTACGCATCCCCTCATAGGCTTTTTGAATGTCAAAACCGCGAATCCCTTTTTGGTATGCGCTCACAATAAAAGGCGTTGAAGATGCTCCCGTCATTACATAGGTGTAATTTCCGCCGGCAGGACCCCTAGGAATTAAGCCTCCGTCATCATACATCATCAACATTGAATTAATAAACGACTCCGTCACCTCAGGATACACCAAATGCCACAGCGTATTAATCGTCCATTGTGCTCCCCACATCGCATCAAAATTATGGTGATTGAATTTCGGTTGGCCATTCGCCTTCAAAGGAATTTGACCCGCGCGTGGCTTATCCCCCGTCATATCCAAATATTTTCCGTTCACATCACTGACAATGCGTCTCCCCTGTAAAGCATGAAATAAGTCCGTGTAAAATCTTTTCTTTGCCACTTCGCCTTTCCCTTCCACCTGAATACGACCCAGCCATTCATTCCATTCGGACTTGCTTTCTTCTACAACTCGGTCAAAATCCCAATGAGGAATTTCCGTTTTCAGGTTTAAACTCGCTTGCTCCGTACTTACATAGGAGATGGCGACCTTCATCAAACGCTCTTCATTATTGGCCGTTGGGAAGCTCACATAAACCCCTATTTTCTCCCCTTCTATCTCATTTGAAAAGGCTTCCAATTTACCTTTTCGCCAAGCGGCTATTTGAGTAAATGGCTTATCAAATTCGACAACAAAATAGACAGGCAAAATTTTAGGTCGGCGTACCGCAGGCGACATGATGGCATAGCCTTCAATTCTACGATCGCCTACCTGCTTGACATAGGCACTTTGGGTATCTGATGGTCCTAAAAAGGTAGCAAAGTCGAATAATATTTGGCTTTGTTCAGCCTTTGGATAGGTGTATTTATGAAACCCCACTCGGGTAGTAGCCGTTAATTGGGCCTTGATCTTATACGATTCCAAATAGACTTCATGATATCCAGGCTTGGCTATTTCCTTTGCATGCGAAAAGGTGGATCCATATTGGCCTGAACCTAATTGGCCTTTAAATTCACCCGTGGTCGGTAGCACAGGGATCCCCGATAATTGCCAACCGTGAATGTGGCTAAAGCATTTTATACTATCCGAATTATATCGATATCCTGCTCCCCAATCACTCTGAACGCCATTATCAGGGCTTAGGTTGACCATACCAAAAGGCCGACTCGTCGAGTTAAAGAAAAACCACCGTGAATTAGCTGAATCTAAAAATGGATCCACCAAATCAGATGGAGAGAATTTATCATGGTTTACAGCACTTACTTTTTTCGCTAAATCTGAATAAGAAATATCTTTATAAGCTTTAAAACCTTCGATCAAGATTTCTTCAGTATCGGCCCAATGAATTTCAGCAATTTGCTGGTATGGCCACACCTTATCCTTTTTCATGTAAGGGATTAAAAAATCCAAGCACTTCTTAATTGTCGCACCCTCAGGAGTTTGATAATGCCATAGATCAACATTCAATTTTTGAGCAAATTCCGCTAAATAAAAGAAGCCTCTAAGATTCATTAATGAATAACCAAAAGACTTCGTTCTGGCTAATTCATGGGGTTGTGATCCGTCGGGCTTCAACTGTGAAGCCATTCGAGATTTCGTGATTTCTAGTTGGCGCTTAGCCAACTCATTTTGGCCCAAAAACATGGCAAAATTAACGACTTGTACATCATAATAAGTTCCATGATTGTTATGTTCATCGGCTTCATCTTGGCCGATGGGACTTTCAATAAGCCAAGTTAGGTAGTCTTTAAACCAGTTTTTCAACGCTTGATGATCGGACTTCAACCAAGAAGGGGACGCCTGTAATTTGACAGCCGCATCCGTAATTTTAATTAAAAATCGGGTCTCAATGATACCTATTCCCCGACCTGTGTTAATGCCTGGAATTCCTTGACTAAAATTCAAATTGGGATTCTGCTTGGTTTTGGGATCAATGAACCAGGTTTTTATTAATTGGGATGCAAAGGCCGCATATTTTTCATTTTTGGTTTTTTGGAATGCCTGGGTCAATAAATCCACATCGTCTATGAGCTCATCCATTTCATCTGAGTCAGCGATTCCTTTTATTTCAGAATTTTTAACGCCATCTTTCCTGATGTACGGTTTCCCATCGGGTTTGCTTGGGTCTGGCCACCAATAAGGTCCTTGGCTCATATAGTCATGCTTATCCCCACTGGGTGGAATTTGAGTTTTATGCATGACCGTATACAGCTTATGAACCGCAATAATTCGATCTGCCTTTTTCATCAGCTCGGAATGATCTTTGGCCTTAAGGGAATTGAACGAAAATGTAAAAAATATGAGTAGTAAATAATTTTTCATAGGAGTAAATTGGGTAAACTTGAAAGCAAATTAAGGATGATTTATACTGAAATAAAATTATTAGGTAATTAATTCGAAAAACATTTAAAAATTTAAATCAGCATTAAAAATTCAAACACAATCTTTATATTTAAAATCAATAAAAGCATCTGTTGCCATAAACCTAGCTCCATGAAAATCTTTAACATGCTTATTTTTCTAATGGGTGTACAATCCATTTCCGCACAAAGCCATAGCGACTTTAGAAAAGAAATAAAAACGGAACTGAATGACATTTTAAGTTACTGGGAAAAGAATAGTGTGGATGTTGAAAAAGGCGGATTCTACGGAGCTGTTGACGCGAATAACGTACCTAACCTTCAGGCCGATAAAGGTTTAATTTTGAACAGTCGAATTCTTTGGACTTTTTCAGCTGCCTACCAAATGAACCCAAAACCAGGATTTAAAATATTGGCCGACCGGGCATTTAATTACCTCAGTATTTATTTTTGGGACGCTAAAAACAAAGGCGCTTATTGGTCCGTGAAATCAAACGGAACTCCTTCCGACACCCATAAGCAAGTCTATGCAGAAGGAT
>Ga0209617_10000895_pt1 | contig 13563 bp, 12 predicted proteins | sample LakEriepJuly2011_2_FD_187459 | JGI IMG/M metagenome (GOLD analysis project Ga0209617, IMG submission 187459) | Freshwater microbial communities from dead zone in Lake Erie, Canada - CCB epilimnion July 2011 (SPAdes) (version 2) | ecosystem: Environmental > Aquatic > Freshwater > Lentic >... | reverse complement strand
AGTTCGTCGACGAACTTCGCACCCACGAGGTTGGTGACAAGGTGCAGGCCGTCTTCATCCGCAACGGTGAAGAGAAGACGGTCTACGTCGAAATGCAGGGCGCGCCGAACTCGCAGTAAGGCGCGCTGACGTGGCCGTGATGTGGCCGCGATGTTGCTGTGATGTCGCTCTCACGTCACGACGAAGTCACTCACAAGAGCCGCAACTCGTCGCGCAGGATCGCGGCGAGCTCGAAGTTCTCACTCTGAATCGCCGCGCGAAGCCGCCCTTCCAATTCGGAGCGCTGCGCCGGTGGAAGCTGCGGTACAAGCGTGTCGCGCAACGCGCGAAGCGCGGTGACGTCTCCTAGACGATCAAACTGGTCGCCGATGCCCGCGCGGTCGGCCGCGTCGCGAAGCATCTCGAGACCAGCATCGATCAACGCCCCTGCTTCACGACCCCGACCGCCGATCGCAAGCATGGCGGCGGCGGCTCTCGTGCGAAGGACAATGGCCGAGAACCTTGCGCCCTCAGCCCACTCCCCTTCGAGATTGGTGGCGGCCTCGGCAAGCAGTGACGCGCCAGCTAAGACGTGATCAGCGTCGGCGAGCGCGCGCTTCGGCTCTCCAATGGCAAGGAACGCGATCGCTCGCTGTTGGTGCTGCACAAGCTCGAGGCGAAGCTCCGCAGCCTCGCCGCTCCCAAGGCGTCCGCGGTGCTGCCGTGCGCGATCGCGAAGCCGCGCGAAGACCGACGGCCGACGGTCTGGCCGCCCTTCCGCTTCCATCTGTAAGACCCCCATCTCGACGCGCACCTGAACCACCTCGCGCCCGTCTGCGACACGGACGATCCTGGCGTTCAGCCGCCCCGCCTCATACGGAAAGTCGCGCAGAAACTGTTCAAGATCGAGGTCCATGGACCGAGAGGCGACGTATGGGGTTTCAGGAGCAGGAACAAGGCTCGGGTAAAGGTCGAGGTGATGCCCGAGGTGATGGTCGAGGTGATGGCCGAGGTTGAGGCTGACGAATCAGGCTCGAAGAGGCAAGAGAATGCGCGGCCGACGCTGAGATTTCCCCTCTGACATCGGCCCATCCAAACGGAAAGTTCGTACCACTCCTCGTAATTCGAACACAACCTCTTCCATGCTCTGTATATGCTGTCAAGCGTCGGCTAGGCTGAGCCGACGCACCGAACGGAGGTTGTGTCCTAAGGTTGAGTGCGCTCAACGGGAGCCTGAGTTTGGGCCCCGCGGGAGCGCACGGAGAGTTCCGCCCACACGGAAGTGCGGCGTCAAGGGAGCGATCAAGGAAGGAAGTCCGAAGCGGACGCGTCATGCGTTTCGCGTTGCGCTGTTCTGTGTTGAGTTGCGCAACTCGAATCGTGCTGCGTGCCCCGCGGCGTGTTTCCTGATCTGACAGCTTTCGACGTCGACCAACGTGCGGACTGAACTGCTTCATCGCGCGATGCAGCGTTGTTCTGCACCGCTCGAGGCAATCTTGGGTCACATGTGTTCGTCCCCGGAGCGTAGCTCCCATCCAGAGGTTCACATGGGTCGTTCTTCATTGCAGTCAGATCTCCAGCTTTACCTGCGCCAAATCAACGAGGTGCCCCTTCTCAATGCTGAGGAGGAGAAGGATCTTGGTTGGAAGATCATCAACGACAATTGCTTTTCTTCGAAGGATCGGATGATCCGCGCAAATTTGCGCCTGGTCATTTCGATCTCGAAGAACTACGTGAACCGTGGTCTGTCGCTGTCGGATCTCATTGAAGAAGGCAATATTGGCCTGATTCGCGCGGTGGAAGGATTCGACCCCGCGCAGGGCGCGCGCTTCTCGACGTATGCATCGTGGTGGATCAAGCAGGCGATCAAGCGCACGCTGATCAACGCCGTGCAGCCAATCCACATTCCGGCCTATATGGTCGATCTGATCGCCCGCTGCAAAGAGGCGTCGCGTCGACTTGAAGAGCAACTTGGCCGGCAGCCGTCGACGCAAGAACTCGCGGACGATCTCAAGATTCCAGTGCGCAAACTTGTGGTTGTTCGTCGCGCTGTGAAGGCGTACAACGCGCCGAGCCAGTCGCCTTCGAACGAGCACGGCGACGGCCCAGATCTGCACGAACTCTTCGAAGATCACCGCAACGGCAAGCCTGAAGAAGCGGTCACGAAGCGCGAAGAATTCCGCCTTGTGCTGCAGCTTCTCGAGCAGATCGATGAACGCGACGCGCGCGTGATTCGCCTCCGCTACGGCCTTGAGGGCAAGGAGCCGCTCACGCTCAAGCAAATCGGCCGCGAGGTCGGATTGACGCGCGAGCGCGTGCGACAGATTGAAGTCGAAGCGCTCCGACGTCTGCAGCAGAAGATCACCGACGATCGCCCGCTTCGGTTCTTGCGTTCGCTGATGCAGGAGACGGACGAGGATGTCGGCGCGTCGCGACTCGCACGGCGTGAAGTTCCTCGCCAAGATCCACGCCAAGATCCACGCCAAGATCCACGCCACGACTTGCGTCACGATCCGCGCCTGGAGAGCAACAACGACACGCGCCGCACTTCACCACGACCCATTCCGATCCTGCGCCGCGATGCGCGCATCGGCTAACGACTCCTCCCCGGACAAACTCCGGATACGGAGAAAGATGAACGACTCCCCGCGCTTGCGCGGGGAGTTGTGTTCATGATTTGAGCGCTCGCGACTCGCTTCGCTTTCGCTCGCTCTGGCGTGAATCACGCCAAAGGTCGCCGCAATCAAACGTTGCTGACGAACGGCAACTTCGCAACGACCGCAGGCGTCGTCCCCTTGCCCGCGAGATCGAGCTCGAGCGCCGTGCCCTCGGCGGCGAGTGACGACTTCACGTACGCCATCGCGATCGCGCGATCGAGCGACGGCGAAATGCAGCCACTGGTGACCTCGCCGACGACTTGACCGCCCGACAGGAGTTGCATCCCTTGGCGCGGCGAACGGCGACCTTCGATCGCAAGACCAACAAGTCGCTTCGCCGGGCCATCCGCCTTGATCTTTCGAAGCGCTTCCTGACCAATGAAGGTGCCCGTGCGCTCGTCATCGGGGCCGCCGGTCAGGCCCTTGTCGAACTTGATCGCGAACTCGAGGCCCGCCGACACAGGATCAATTTCCTCGGTGATTTCGTGGCCGTAGAGAGGCATTCCCGCTTCCATGCGCAGCGTGTCGCGCGCGCCGAGGCCCACGGGCTTCACGACGCTCGAATCGCCGCCCATGTCCTTCAACACCATGCCGAGCGCGAGTTTCGCCATGCTCGATGGAAGAATGACCTCCACACCGTCTTCGCCGGTGTAACCCGTGCGCGAGACGAGCAGCTTGATGACGACGAGATTCTTCACCATGAAGCGATAGCGCTTCATCGTTGGAATCGTGCTCGACATGCGGGCGATGATGTCCATCGCCTTCGGCCCTTGAATCGCGACCATCGCGGTCGATTCGGTTTCGTCCTCGAGCTTGAAGGCAAATTGCCCCTTGCGCTCGGCGAAATGCTTGAGCAACTTGTGACGATTTGCTGCGTTGCAGACCATCAAGTACTCGTCTTCATCGACGCAGTACACGAGCACGTCGTCGCGCACACCGCCTTGGTCATTGCACACCAACGAGTAGCGCACCATGCCCGCTTGCATGCCGCAGATTTGACGCGTGCACACGTGATCAAGGAACTTGCGCGCGTGACGACCGCTGAAGCGAAGGCGGCCCATGTGCGAAACATCGAAGAAACCAGCGCTCGCGCGGCACCACTTGTGCTCGTCGATGATCGATCCGTAGGAGATCGGCATGTCGTAGCCCGCGTACTCCACCATCTTGGCCTTATGGTCGAGGTGAAGGGCGTGGAACGGCGTGCGCTTGAGCTCTGTGGCGGTCGTCATGGCGCGGAGAGTACCCGTCCCGATCCGCCCTCGCTACGGCACGTCGAAGCAAACCAACACGCGAAAATCGAGGATTCGCTATTCTGCGCCGAATGCCGGAGTGCGGCCGCACATCGACCAACGAAACCCACTTCGGGGCGCGAGCCCCGCGCATGATTTCCCGTGCGTCGTGTGCGTTGGCACCATCTGCCACCCGTCACCCACTCCGACTTTTGGCCTCACTCGCGATCTCCATCGCCTTGGCTGGCGGCGTCGCCCAATCGGCGCGCGCGCAGATCGCGATCGATGACGAAACGCTCGCCGATCGACCGATCGCGAAGGTCATCTTCAAGGGCCTCGACCGCGTCACTGAGCGCGAGATCCTCAACAACATTCGCGTCGCTGCGGGGCAGCCGTTCGAAGCGCAAGCCGTTCGCAACGACGTCTCAACGCTCTATCGTCTCGGGCAGTTTGACACCGTCGATGCAGTTGCGAAGGTGCTTCCCGATGGCTCGATCGAACTCACGTACGTGCTCACCGAACAGCCGATCGTGCGCGATTTGCAGGTCGTCGGCAACAAACTGATCTCCGATCAAGATCTGCGCAAGGCCATTCCGCTCTACGCGGGCGGGCCGCGCGACGACTTCCTGCTCGAACAGTCCGTCACGCGGATCAAAGAGCTCTATCGACAGCGCGGCCACTACCTCGCCGAAGTGACGGTCGATGAAAATCTCCTGAAAGACTCGGGGATTCTCATTCTTCGCATCGTCGAAGGCCCGCGCGTCAAGGTGAAGGAAATCCTCTTCGTCGGGAACCAAGCCTTCAACGCCGATGAACTCTCCGCGGAGATCAAGTCGCGTACGGCTTTCCCGCTCTTCGGCAAGGGCGAACTCGACGAAGAGCGCCTCATCGACGACGTTGCGAAGCTCGACAAGTTCTACAAGGACCGCGGTTTTGTCGACGTGCGCGTCGATCGACGCATTGAGATTTCGTCGGATTCGAAGGAAGCGAAGATCGTCTTCGTCGTGAGCGAAGGCCGACGCTATCGCCTGCGCAACGTGGTGATCGAAGGCCTCGGTGCGGAAGGCCCCAAGCCGCTCGGCGTGCTCACCACCGAGCAGATCGAGGCGTTGCTCTTCATCCATGAAGGCGACATTTACTCGCGCTACAAGATCGACAAGAGCCTCGCGAGCGTCCGTGACGCGTACTTCCTGCTCGGCCACGTCGATGCGGTCATGAACGATCGCACGGTGCGCGTCGGCGAAGAACCACTCGTCGATCTCTTGGTCAGCATTCGCGAAGGCCCGCGCACCATCACGGGACTTGTCAATGTGCAAGGCAACTTCCTGACGAAAGACAAAGTCATTCGTCGCCTTGTGCGCATTCAGCCAGGTCGCGTGCTCGACGGCCGCGAAATCGACAACTCGGAGCGGCGCGTCCGCAGTTCGCAACTGTTCAACGACGTGCGCATCACGGTGCAACGCGCGCGCCCGGAAGAGCAAGATGCGCTCGACACCCCCGAAGCGACTGGAACGACCGAAGCCGGCGCAAACCCGAACTCAGGCACGAATGCAAGTGCGCAGGCGCAAGCCGACGCCGCAAACGCCGCGAACGCTGCCACAGGTGAGGCGCGCGCCGCGGATGCGAAGGCCGTTGCAACCGACGCGATCGTTCGCAGTGAAGTCCGCGACGTCTTGACCGAGGTCAAAGAGCGCAACACAGGCAGCGTGAACTTTGGTGTCGGCCTCGGCACCGACTCAGGCGTCTTCGGCCAATTCAGTGTTTCGCAGCGCAATTTCGATATCGCTGATACGCCGGAAACCTTTGATGAACTCCTCGCCGGCCGCGCATTCCGCGGCGCAGGCCAGCAGTTCACGATGTCGATCGCGCCCGGCAACGAGGTGTCGAGCTTCAACCTCGACTTCCTCGAACCGCACCTCTTCGAAACCGACTACGCCCTGCGCGTGTCGCCTTTCTACCGCTATCGCATCTACGAGGATTACGACGAGAACCGAGCCTCGACGCCGCTTTCGATTTCGCGCAAGCTCGGCGACTATTGGAGTGTTGGCGTCACCGGTGCGTACACGTGGGTTGAACTCACAGGGTTTGACCCTGACACGCCCGTCGAAGTCGCTGACGACGCGGGCCCCGCGAACTACGTTTCCGCGGGCATGTTCGTGAAGCGCACCGACGTCGATCGGCAGTTCCGCCCGAGCCGCGGCGGCGCGTTCGAATTCGCCGCGACGCAGTTCGTGAGTTTCGAAGACATCGATCCGTTCACGGTTTTCCGCGGCGGCTACACGCACTTCTTTACGGTGAGCGAAGACTTCCTCGGTCGTCGCTCGACGTTGCGGCTTTCCACCGACCTCGGCTACATCTTCGGCGACGACGCACCGGTGTACGAGCGTTTCTACCTCGGCGGTCGTACGTTCCGTGGTTTCGAGTTCCGCACGGTCAGCCCGAAAGCAACGGCAAACATCGATCCAGACACGGATCCGATCGATCCCGTCGGCGGCCTTTGGATGTTCTTCGCGGGCGCTCAGTACGAACAGCCAATCTTCCAGAATTCGTTCGCTGGCGTGGCATTCGTCGACTCGGGTACGGTCACCGACGACGTCGGACTTGATCAGTACCGCGTGTCGGTGGGTCTTGGCGTCCGGTTGTACATCCCGCAGTTCGGCCCTGCGCCGCTCGCGTTTGACTTCGCGGTTCCGCTCTTGAAGCAAGAGTCGGACGAGACGCAAGTCTTCTCGTTCTCGGCTGAAATTCCGTTCTGAGTTTCTGCCCCGGGTTTCCGTTCTGAATTGCGATGGAATCCGCGCAGACGCTCTGTCGTCCGTACAATTCGCGCCCAGTCGCTGGAGTTTCGGCGGCTTCTTCATTTCGTCCCGCAGACTGTCGCAAACGAACGAACGAACGAACTCTTCAATCGCTTCATGCGCGGCTTCACTCCCGCGATGCAACTCTGACGTCACCTATGCCAACGTTCACACTTTCTTTCGACCGACGCTCGACCATCGCCGCACTCACCACGGGCGTTGCAATCACCGCCCTTGGATTCTTCGTCGGTAGCGCGAGTGCGACGCGCACGGTCGTGCTGCCACCGCCGCCAACCGCGATCGGCGTCGTCGATCTCGCCAAGCTTTTCGACGGTCTCGATGAAGCCGCTGAGTGGGACGTGCGCATCAAGGATCTCGAAGCGAAGGCGATGGACGAAGGTCGCGCGAAGAAGTCTGCGCTCGAAGCGAGCGTCAAGGAAGTCGAAGCGATGGCCGCCGGAGCTGACAAGGAAGCGCGTATGGATGCGCTTCGCCTCGCGCGCCTGCAGGCCGAGCAATGGAGCCAACTCAAGGAGCTCGAAGTCGATCGCGAGCGCAGTTTGAAGTGGCAGTCGGTCTACCGCTCGGTGCGCGAAGGCGCGAAGAAACTCGCAGAGGCCGAGGGTTACGGGCTCATCGTTGTTGATGACTCGCGTATCGAAATCACAACGCAGCGCGGGCAAAACGCGCCGCCACTCGAGACGCAGGTGAAGGGTCAGATCGCTTCGCTTCGCGTGCTCTACGCAGGCAAACTGGTTGACGTGACGGAGAAGCTCGTCGTCCAACTCGACAATGAGCGAAGCACCACTGCGAAGCCGGGTGGAGCGACAGGTAGCGCAAAACCCGCCGCTTCCGTTCCAAACGCGACCCCGACTCCTTCTTCCGGCGCGACACCGCGCTGATCGCGCGTCGACCGTGCGCAAATCGCGCTGACGCCATCGCAGTGCCTGCGCCTACGACTCACATTCCTCCTTGACATACAAGCTTTCCAATATGCGCCTTCAGAACTTCCTTCGTGTCGAAACCGTCGCTTGTGCCGCCTTTGCACTCGTACTCGGCGCCGCTGTCCTTCGTCCGCTCGCGCCCGCCGCTGAGCCGTCGCGCCTCGCGACGATTGACCTCGAGAAGACTTACAACTCGATCCAGCGCTACTCCGACGTGCAGACCCGCATCAAGAAGCTCGCGGAAGACCTCGAAAAGCAGGTCGAAGCTGCTGAAGCGGCTGTGAAGGACCTGGAAGCGGAACTTGATAGTTTCCAGCCGGGCTCCGACGCACAGGCCGCCGCTGTCCAGAAGCTGCAAGCCGCGGTCGGTGAACTGCGCGCACAACAACAATTCGCGAATGCGAAGATCGAACTCGAGCGCGCGCGTGCGCTGCGCGACACCTACGTCGCGATCAAAGACGCCGCACGACGCTTCGCCGAGCGCGAGGGCTACGACTACATCTTGCTTGACGACTCGCTCCCCGAGATGGACCCCGCGAACGCGGCGAAGACCATGCAGCAGATTTCTGCGCGTCGTTTCATCTTTGCCAATCACAAGTCGGATGTCACCGATGCGCTGATTGCCTTTATGAACGAAGACTGGAAGGCGGCTTCGGGTGGCTGATTCATCCGCGCTCTCAGCGGAAAGTTGCACAGTCGGCGCACTCGCAGACCTCGTCAGCGCTTCGATCGAAGTGCCCGCCACGGCGAAGGACGCGGATCTCGCGGCGATTCGCGCGTTGGTTGTCACAGGCCTCGAAACCGTCGATCGCGCACGCGCGGGCGATCTTACGTTTGTTGGGAACGGCAAGTTTGCGAAGCTCGTCCCGACGACGAAGGCGCTCGCCGTTGTGGTTTCCGCCGATGTGGAGTTGCCCGCCGAAGGTGCGCCCTGCCCAGTCCTGCGCGTCAAGAGCGCAGATCACGCGATGATGGCGATTCTCGATCGCTTCGCGCCGACCGAGAGTCTTCCGCCGGTCGGAATCGATCCAACCGCGCGCGTGCACCCCGAGGCGAAGATTGACCCCAGTGCACGCATTGGTGCAGGCGTCGTCGTCGCGCGCGGCGCGAGCATCGGCGCGGACACCACGCTCTTTCCCGGCGTTTCGATCTACGAACACGCGACGATCGGTGCACACTGCGTGCTGCATGCGAACGTCGTGATTCGCGAGCGCTGCGTTGTCGGCAGTCGCGTCATTCTCGCATCGGGTGTCGCGATCGGCACCGATGGCTTCGGTTATCGCCCGAGCGCGGACGGTCGCGGCATTGCCAAGATTCCGCACATCGGCAACGTGGTCGTGGAAGACGACGTCGAAATCGGCGCGAACACCTGCGTCGATCGCGGCAAGTTCGGTGCGACGCGCGTGGGCGCGGGTACCAAGATCGACAATCTCTGCCAGATCGGGCACAACGTCGAGATCGGCCGCTGCGTGGTCATGAGTGGCCTCACAGGCGTCGCTGGCAGCACTCGAATTGGTGACGGTTGCCGCATCGGTGGCGGTTGTGGCATCGCGGATCACCTCGTGATTGGTCGTGGCGTCAATCTCGCGGCTCGCTCCGGGTTGATGACCGACATTCCCGACGGCGAAACTTGGGGCGGCTTTCCGGCGCAAGAACTCCGCAGCGCTTTGCGAGAGGTCGCACTCATCCGTAAACTCCCCGAGTGGCATCGCCAACTGAAACATCTGCTCGAAACGCCGAAGGCGCGCTAAGCGTCAGCGCGGGTCGTCTCGCGACGACCTCCTCAGCGAGTTCTCCGAACGCGGGCGCTCTTAAGGCGGCGCCGCGTCAACGAACCCTCGCGCGCCCCGTCACCGTACGCGGCAAGAGCCTCATGCTCGGTGTCGATGCGACGGTCGTGATTCAACCGGCCCCCGCGCACTCGGGCATTTCCTTCGTCCGCACTGATCTCAATCCGCCCGTGCGCATTCCTGCGACGGTCGAGCACGTCGCGCCGCGCCCGCGCCGCACGACGCTCAAGTCAGGCGATGTCACGATCGATACGGTTGAGCACATCCTTTCCGCGATCGCTGGGTTGCGCATCGATAACGCGACGATCGAGTTGAACGCCGCGGAACTCCCCGCGGGCGACGGATCATCAGCACTCTTTGCAGAGCCCATGCTCGAAGCAGGTATCGTCGAGCAAGACGCGCCGCGTAAGGTCTTCAAGATTCGCGAACCGATCATGATCGAAGAGCCCGACGGCATGATCGCGGCGATGCCGTTCGAAGCCGAAGGGATGCGCGTCGTCTACGACTTGGATTACGGCACGCAAGGCCATCGCATTCGCCATCAGACGTTCTCGTACAACGTCGCTGAGGGCGACTACATTCGCGACATCGCGCCGGCGCGCACCTACAGCCTGCGCGAAGAGGCTGAAGCCCTGCAAGCCGCCGGCCTCTGCAAGCACCTCACGCCGCGCGACATCCTCGTCATCGGCGATGACGGGCAACCGATCGACAATGCGTACCGCTTCGATGATGAACCTGTGCGTCACAAGACGCTCGACGTCATCGGTGATCTTTCGCTGATTGGCGCACCGATCCAAGGACGTGTGCTCGCGGTGCGTTCAGGCCACGGGCTCAATCGCAAACTCGCGATGAAGGTGCGTGAGCAGATGCTCGCCGCCGATCTTCGCCGCACCGTCGTCGACGGTAAGGCGATGGATATCCGCGCGATCCAGAAGTTGATGCCCCACCGCTATCCGATGCTCCTCGTCGACCGCGTCGTCGAGGTCGATGGCTCACGTCGCGCCGTCGGCATCAAGAACGTGACCATCAACGAGCCGTTCTTCCAAGGGCACTATCCAGGCACGCCGATCATGCCCGGCGTTCTTCTCGTCGAAGCGATGGCGCAACTCGGCGGCCTGCTCTTGGCGAACGTCCTTGAGCACACGGGAAAGATCGCGATTCTGCTTTCGATCGACCGTGTGAAGTTGCGCAAACCCGTCGTCCCGGGCGATCAGGTCGTTCTCGAAGCGGAGAACATCCGCGCGACCGCTCGCACGGGCCACCTCCGGTGCCGCGCGATCGTCGGCGACAAGACCGCCGCCGAAGCGGAACTCCGTTTCATGATGGTGGACCCAGACATCGAGTAAACACAAATCGAGTCAACGCAAATCGCGTACACGCACCTCGCGCGACTCAATCACTTCCATTCCCCGCCTGAACCTTCTTCTTCCGACGCACCGATGCCTTCGATTCACCCCACTGCCGTCATCGACTCCTCCGCTGTGATCGCGGACGATGTAGTCATCGGGCCGTGGTGCGTGGTTGGGCCGAAGGTCTCGATCGGCCGCGGCACGATTCTTCGCAGCCACGTCGTCGTCGAGAGCCATTGCCGTATCGGGGAAGACAACGTCTTCTCCGCGTTTTCGACGATCGGTGGAACGCCGCAGGATCGGAAGTATCGCGGCGAAGAGACGTGGTGCGAGATTGGCGACCGCAATCACGTGCGTGAGCAAGTCTCGATTCATCGCGGAACCGCCGTTGGCGGAGGCGTGACTCGACTTGGGAACGGCAACCTCTTGATGGTCGGCGCGCACATTGCGCACGATTGTGTGCTCGGCAACGACATCACGATCGCCAATGCGTCGCTCCTCGCTGGTCACGTTCACATTGGTGACGCGGCAACGATCGGCGGCGCGGCCGCCTTTCACCACTTCGTTTCGATCGGAACGTGTGCGTTCGTCGGTGGCATGGCGCGACAATCACGCGACGTTCCGCCGTACCTGATCTCTGAGGGTTTCCCCGCGCGCGTTCGCGGCCACAACCACATCCAGATGGCGCGACGCGGGATTGCTCAGGAGTCGATCGACGCGGTGCGCGAGGCGTACCGACGGCTCTACTGCCAAGCGGGCGCTGCGATGTCGAGCCGTGTGGATGACTTGCGTCGCGAGTTCCCTGCGATCGCGGAAGTCCATCTCCTCTGCGATGCGGTCCTCGCGAGCTCGGTCGGCATCCACGGACGCGCGCGCGAACTTGAGCGCCCCGACGACAAGCGTTCGGTGCCCGTCATGTGGCAACCGCAATCGGCGCGCCCTGAGGGCGCTTCGGCGCCGCACTAATTCGCTTTCCACCCCTTCTGCGGCGGGATCAGACGCGATTCTGCGCGTTTCTCGCGCGATGCTCGCATCGATGATCGCGTCGATGATCGCGTTGACGTGCTCGGCCTTCCGCCGTCCTTTAAACCGCACAATTCGTTCAACCCGACCCTCAATGCGGCCGATAGCAACCGGCGGAAGTCTCCTTCCCCTCCCCCGAACGGCCACCCTTCAAAGGCTCCTCATGCGCATCTACCTCGACGATTGCGAGACCACCCTCGACGCGAAAGACATCGCCAGCGCCCTCAGCGCGGCGGCAACCGTGGTCGAGAAGAATGGCCGCATGATTGTCGACGTGCATGTCGACGGCGTTTCGTGGAACGAGGAAGACCTCGCGAGTCCGGAGTTCACCGCGCGCGGCGCGGGCGAATTGCGCTTGATGACGGCGCATCCCGCGGAACTCTTGCGCGACACCATGTTGCACGCGGCGGACGCCGTTCTCAACGCCGAAGAAATCCAACGCAACGCGGCGAAACTCATGCAGTCCGATCGTTTTAACGACGGCCTCACGTCGCTCCTCGAAGCGCTCGCTGTGTGGGGCTCCGTGCAGACCGCCGTTTCACGCGGTCTCTCGCTCGGCGTTGTGCCTCGCGAGCGAATCGTCGCCGCGGGAATCGATCTCGATGGCTCTGTGCAGGCACTCGACGCGCAGTTGCGCGCCCTGCGCGAGGCGATGATCTCGCAAGACCGCACCGCGCTTTCTGATTGCTTGATGTATGAGTTTCCAGCGACGTCGAAGCGCTTCGCGACGATGCTCAGCTCCTTCGCGAAAGAACTCTCTACGATCGCAACCTCACCGTACGCTCCGCGGGCCTAAACGCGGCCCCGTGCATTCATCCGATCTCGGCGCGCGAGGCCGTTTGCGCGCGACCAGCCTGACCTCCACGCGACCGCTCTCGACACTGCACTGGAAACTCGCATGTCCAACGTCAAGACCTCTTCCATCCAGAGCCTCATGACGAAGGCCTCACAAGCGCTGACTCGCAACCACTGGTTCGAGGCGGAACGGCTTTGTGCGAAAGCGCTTGATATGGCGCGCGCCGAAGGCGATTTCAATTTGATGGCGCGTATCGCGCTGCCGCTTCAAGAAGCGCGTCGCCAGCGCATGCAGGTCGCGTTCGACTCGAAGAAGATCGTCATCGTCGACACGCCCGTTTCGGCCGACTTTGATCTCGCGCCCGTGTGCTATTTGATTCAGCCGCCGCTTGTCGGCGCCGACGCGCGGCGACTTCGACTCCTCGCGCTCGAGCGCGAAGTTCCGGCGATGTTCCTCTGCCGCGAACCGAAGACGCAACTCGGGCTTTGCCCCGTGGTGGCGATTGGCCAAGTGACAATTCGTACGCGCATCGAGCCACCACGCACGTGGGAGAAGCCGACGATCGCGTGGTATGTCGACGCGTGTGAAGAGATCGGCGATGCGGCGATCGAAACGCTTGATCGCGGCATGGAACCGGCGAAGCAAGTCGATGCACTCCTCGAGCGGCTCGACGCGACGCCCGACCACGAGAAGTTGCATCAAGTGCTCGCTGAAGTCTGCAAGGACGCGGCGCGGCATTACGCGGGTTCGACACCTCCGCCGCGCGCGGCCGTCAAGGTCCGCACGGGCGAGGGCCCTGCTGCTACTGAGTGATGCCCGCGGCGCAAGTCACGCGGCGCCAACCAAATGGTGCACGGCACGTGCCATCCAGTGCCATGCACAGAGCGGCACGTGCCAGGCACCATCCAAAGGCACACAGAACGACCTGTCGCCGCGATTGTTCCACCCTGCATACAACGGTGCACGGCACGTGCCATGCAGTGCCTGGCACTGCATGG
>Ga0209617_10000894_pt1 | contig 13565 bp, 15 predicted proteins | sample LakEriepJuly2011_2_FD_187459 | JGI IMG/M metagenome (GOLD analysis project Ga0209617, IMG submission 187459) | Freshwater microbial communities from dead zone in Lake Erie, Canada - CCB epilimnion July 2011 (SPAdes) (version 2) | ecosystem: Environmental > Aquatic > Freshwater > Lentic >... | reverse complement strand
TTAAAGCAAGGTCTGCAGATAGGGGGGATGTGCCGAGTTTTTCAATCGCTTCGGTATCCATAAAAGAGAGATAGAGATCGCCGATCTTTTGAGCTTCGGTGCCACCATCTTTATTGCGATGTGCACCTTCGATGATTTCGCGCACCTGTGCTTCAGCTTCATCATGAAGGGCGTATGCAACGCCATCGGATGCACGATCTGCCGGGATTTGATGGGACTTGAGCCAGCCACCATTTAGATAGCGATAGAGATCATCGCCTGGGGCGAATGTGGGATCGATATGTGAAAGATCAATGCCGCTTTTTAAAACCATTGGCTGTATTCCCCCGCTTATATGAAGTAGTTGAAAGTTCAACTTCTCGCGTACCATTATCTCTATGGCAGACGCTACAACACCTAAATGGCTCAATCCATCTGAGATGAAGGCTTGGCGTCAATACATTGTTGCCAGCCGGCGATTACTAGAAGCACTCGATTCAGATCTCGAGCCACATGATGTCTCGATGGCTGATTATGAAATCTTGGCCCAACTCAGTGACGCCCCAGATCGCAAAATGAGAATGAGTGATTTAGCAGATGTTGCGATGTTATCTCGCTCCAGACTTTCTCATCGAATGAAGGTGATGGAAAAAGCGGGCTGGGTAAAACGTGAATCATGCCCAATAGATAAGCGCGGCTATTTTGCTGTGATGACACCTAAGGGTTGGAAAGCAATTGTGGCCGCAGCCCCTGATCATGTGGCAAGTGTGCGCACTCGATTTGTAGATCACTTAACAAAGGCTGATCAAGTTGCGCTGGCTGAAATCTTTGATCGTGTAAGTAATTCCTTAAGGGAATCAGATAAAGAAGTAGATTAATTTAGAAAAGCAAAAAAGCCCGCCACTTTCGTGGCGGGCTTTTTTAATAAGCGAAATGCTTACTTTGCTGCCTTCTTGCGACGGCGGCGCTTTGGAGCTGCACCAGCAGCTGCCTTCTTACGACGACGCTTTGGAGCTGCTTTCTTAGCAGCTGCCTTCTTACGACGACGCTTTGGAGCTGCCTTCTTTGCAGCAGCCTTCTTACGACGACGCTTTGGAGCTGCTTTTTTAGCAGCTGCCTTCTTACGACGACGCTTTGGAGCTGCCTTCTTTGCAGCAGCCTTCTTACGACGACGCTTTGGTGCTGCTGATGTAGCAGCCTTCTTACGACGACGCTTTGGTGCTGCTGATGCAGCGGCCTTCTTGCGACGACGCTTTGGAGCAGATTTCTTAGCTGCAGCCACGTATATCTCCATTCGGAATGGTTCGGATCCGTCACCCAAACCTGTTCGTGGATAAGTGTGACGGGAATTGCGCCGTAATGCTAGTTAATATGAGAAAAAAGATAGCGCGTGTCGCAAATTTATTTTTTAATAATTTTGTGCATTTCGGTAAAAAAATGCATGTAAAAATTAAAAAAATTGCCCACTTTTTCGCCGAAATTACTTTTCATCACGGTTTTTTTGCTCCATTTGGCGAATTCTTCGCATTTCAACAGCAAATTCGTTGGTTTCGGCGTCATATTTTCTAAATTTCGGCAAAAAACTCGCCAGTAAGGCAACCATAAATACACAGATGAGACCTCCGGCAGTTACCGAAAAGGTAAGGCTGGTAGCTGCTGCCATGGAAGCGGCGCGAAGTTGTCCGGCTAATGGACCAATGGAGTACGAGAGTAATTCGATGCCGGCTAATCGGCCCCGAAGATTATCCGGGATGGTTTGGTTCCAGATCGTTCCGCGAAATAGCGCACTGATCATGTCGGCGCCCCCTGCGATTGCCAAAAACAAGAGCACCAGAATCAGGGAGTTAGAAATTCCTGCCAATGCGATGGCTGCGCCCCAACCAATAGCTGCCCAAATGATGGCGCGACCATGGAATCGATACGTCTTAATCCATCCACTAGTTAATGTGACAACAACTGAGCCCACAGTTACTGCGGCATATAAAAATCCAAGTGCCCACGGCACACCAAGTTGGTCTGCCCAGAATGGATAGAGCGCAGTTGGCATTGCAAAAAACATTGCAGCTAAATCTATGAGGTATGTGCCAGTTAAATCTTGACGACTACATGCATATTTGATTCCTTCTAATAAACCACGCAGGGATGGCTTTTGTGCCTCTGGGTGGGCAGGCACCGAACCGACTTTTGCCAGAAAAATCAATGAGATAAGAAATGTGAAAACATCAAAACCATATCCAGCAGAGATAGAGATAGTTGAAATAACAATGCCACCAATTGTTGGCCCAATGATCACGCCCAACTGCCAACGAAGACTCATGAGTGCACTAGCTGCTGGTAAATCTGCATGGCCAACGATGCGTGGCAAAATTGCATCAGCACTTGGTCGCTGCAATCCATCAACGGATGCAAATAATCCAGCCATCACATAAATAATCCAGACCTTGGGGTCCTCGCTCATGGCATTGAGCAAGAGGATCCCGGATATAACAAGGGCTGCGGCCTCTGTTGCCCAGATCATTTTCTTGCGGTCCACATAGTCAGCTAAAACTCCGCCATAGAGACCAAAGACAATCAGGGGAATGATTTCGATGGCACCGACGATGCCCACTGCAACGTATGAGTTGGTCAGTTCCTTAATCTGAAAGGGAATTGCGACATATGTGACCATCGAACCGAGGTAAGAGATAAGCCCGGATGCCCATAAGTTTCGAAAGTCGGGGTATTTCTTTAACGGCGTTATGTCGATCGCAAATTTACTCACGAGGCGATATTACTTAAAGCTTTGTTCGGCGCCAGGAAAACGTGAAGCCGCCACATCTCCTGCCCACTCCTTGGTTGCATCGAGCATTTCGGTGCGCAGATTGCGATAAGCCTTGGCCAACTTAGGTGGGTTCTTTGTTATGCCCATCAAATCTGTCCAGACCAATACTTGTGAATCGCAATCAACGCCAGCTCCGATTCCAACAGTTGGAATAGCCAGGGCCGCAGTAATTCGAGCCGCCAATTCAGCTGGGACTAATTCAAGGACGATGGCAAAACATCCGGCCTTTTCAAGGGCGAGGGCCGCTTCAAAAATTGCATCACCATCGGTTCTACCTTGGACTTTATATCCACTTAATTGGTGAAGAGATTGTGGGGTAAAACCAAGGTGGCCCATGACAGGTATTCCGGTGGCCACTAATTTTTCAACAGTTGAAATTCGCGCCCCTTCAATCTTTACAGCCATCGCACCAGATTCTTTAAAGAATCGAGTCGATGTGGCAAGTGCTTGTTCTGCAGATTGTTCATAAGAACCAAAGGGCAAATCAGCAACAACCATTGCTCGCTCTGATCCGCGAACAACTGCTCGAACCAGGGGAATCATTTCATCGACTGTCACAGGGATTGTGTTTTCTAAACCTAAGAAGTTATTGCCGGCGCTATCTCCTACTAATAAAACAGGGATGCCGGCTTCATCGAAAATGGATGCGGTCATCTCTTCATAGGATGTAAGCATCGGCCACTTTTCACCGCGCTTTTTCGCGTCCGCTAAATCGGCAATGGTTACGCGACGGTGCGTGGCGCCGCCATATAGGGATTGCATGCAAAGACCTCCAGCCTCAAGGCTTCACGTGAAGTCCCTGGGTACATCCCCAAGGGTACTAGAAGTAGGCTTAACGTATGAAGTTGCGCGTAGCACTGGCACAGATCAACCCAACAGTTGGTGATCTTGTTGGCAATGCTGCGCTCATTTGCACATATATGGATCAGGCAAAAAAAGCTGGCGCCGATGTCATTGTTTTTCCAGAGATGGTTTTAACTGGCTATCCCGTTGAAGACCTTGCAATGCGCGCCTCCTTTAGAAGTGCAAGCAAAGCCGCGCTGGCGCAACTAGTTAATTCTCTGGATCCATCGATTGTTTGCGTGGTGGGCTATCTCGATCAATCTCCATCTGGTGCTCCACAAAACACAGTAGCCATTATTTATGGATCCAAGGTCGCAGCTACTTACACAAAGCGTCACTTGCCTAACTACGGCGTCTTTGATGAGTTTCGAAACTTTGTGCCAGGGGATTCAACCTTAGTTATTCGAATCAAGGGCGTAGATATAGGTATTGCAATCTGTGAAGACATCTGGCACTCACTGGCAGATCTTGCGGTGAGAAAACCAGGTCTAGTTCTGGTGCCAAATGGTTCGCCGTATGAACGCAATAAAGATGATGTGCGATTAGCCCTTGTTCAAAAACGTGCCAAGGAAATAGGTGCACCTTTGGCATATGTGAATATGACTGGCGGCCAAGATGATTTGGTCTTCGATGGCGACACTATTGTCGTTGATGCACAGGGCGCACTTATTTCACGCGCCGCGCAATTTCAAGACCAACTATTAGTTGTTGATATAGAGGCAGCCACTCAGACCTCCACACCTGATGTTGTGATTTCAGAGAGCAGCGCAGAGGCTGCAGATTCTCTTGCACCAGCTATTGCTGCGCGTATGAGCGATAACGAAGAAATCTGGAACGCACTTGTGATGGGTCTTCGCGACTATGTTGCTAAGAACAAATTTAAATCAGTAGTAATTGGCCTATCTGGTGGTATTGATTCAGCCCTCGTTGCAGCAATTGCAGTCGATGCACTGGGGGCAAAGTGCGTTAACGGTGTTGCCATGCCAAGTAAGTATTCATCTGATCACTCAGTCCAAGATGCCACAGCCTTTGCGGCCAATACCGGCATTCACTTTAGAAGCGTTGAGATAGAGCCAATGGTCAATTCCTTTATGCAATCCATAACCCTTAAAGGTATTGCGGCCGAAAACATTCAAGCCCGCGTGCGCGGAACAACGCTGATGGGTATTTCAAATCAAGAGGGCCACCTTGTTCTGGCCACCGGCAATAAATCTGAACTCGCAGTGGGGTATTCAACTTTGTATGGCGATGCCGTAGGCGGCTTTGCACCTATTAAAGATATTTACAAAACAGATGTCTGGGCACTGGCTAGATGGCGAAATGAGCAAGCTATTTCTCGGGGTGAAGTAGCACCGATTCCTGTTCGATCTATTGAAAAAGAACCGAGCGCTGAATTACGTCCTGATCAAAAAGACTCTGACTCTTTGCCAGAGTATGAGTTATTAGATCAACTCTTAATTCGCTATGTCGATGGTGATCAAGGATCAGCGGCGCTAATTGCAGCAGGCTTTGATAGCGCACTTGTTATGCGCGTTATTGGATTGGTCGATAAGGCCGAATACAAGCGCCGCCAATATCCACCTGGCACCAAGGTATCTAGCCGTGCATTTGGTAAAGATCGCCGCTTGCCTATGACTTCACGCTGGAGTGAAGCGTAAATTTCGTAACACAGCCGTAACGCGGCTTTGGCACTATCTGCCTATGGCCCCAGAACAAGAGATGTCTAAGCAGCAAGAGTTCGTTATTCGCACTCTTGAAGAACGCAATATCCGATTCGTGCGTTTGTGGTTTACCGATGTTTTGGGCTTTCTAAAATCCGTTGCAATCGCACCAGCAGAGTTAGAAAACGCATTTGCCGAAGGCATTGGCTTTGATGGTTCTGCAATTGAAGGATTTGCTCGCGTTACTGAATCAGATATGTTGGCAAAGCCTGATCCTGCAACATTTTCAATCTTGCCATGGCGCACAGAAGCACCAGGTGCTGCGCGCATGTTCTGTGACATCACGATGCCAGATGGTTCACCATCTCCTGCAGATCCACGAAATGTTCTGCGTCGCACATTAAATAAAGCAGCCCAGATGGGTTACACCTGTTACACCCATCCAGAAATTGAATTCTTCTTATTCAAAGCTCGTCCTGAAAAAGGCGAAGCACCTGTTCCAGTTGATCAAGGCGGATACTTCGATCACACACCAGCTGTTGTTGGCCATGACTTTAGACGCCAAGCAATTACGTTGTTAGAGGCAATGGGAATTTCAGTTGAATTTAGCCATCACGAAGGTGGACCGGGACAACAAGAAATTGATTTACGAGATGCTGATGCCTTAAGCACTGCCGATAACATCATGACATTTCGTCATGTGATTAAAGAAGTAGCACTTGATCAAGGCTTCTACGCATCCTTTATGCCAAAGCCATTTACAGATCATCCTGGCAGCGGAATGCACACACACGTCTCATTATTTAAAGGCGAAGAGAATGCTTTCTATGATCCAAAAGCTGAATTTAATTTATCTAAAATTGGTCGCTCATTTATTGCAGGCATCTTGACCCACGCCGCAGAAATAACTGCTGTGACAAATCAATGGGTTAATTCATACAAACGACTACATGGCGGCGGAGAAGCACCAGCACTAGTTAATTGGGGACCAAGTGATCGCGGCGCACTTGTGCGTTTGCCGATGTATAAGCCCGGAAAAGAAAACTCCACACGCATCGAATTTAGATCACCAGATTCTGCGTGTAATCCATATCTTGCATACGCAGTCATGATTGCCGCTGGTCTTAAGGGAATTGAAAACAAATACGAACTATCGGCATCTAATGATTTACAGACCTTGCCTACTAACCTCAATGAAGCGATTTCTGCAATGGAAAAGAGCGCTCTAGTTCGTGAAACGCTAGGCGAGCATGTATTTGAATATGTGCTTCGCAATAAGCGTGCTGAGTGGCAGGACTATCGCCGCCAGGTAAGTGCCTACGAATTAGATAGGTATATCCCAGTTCTTTAGTACCTGGTGGGATAAATTTATCCCCATGAGCAAAGAGATCACATCATCAGGACTGCGTCGCACAAACATCATCGCTGGAATTTTCCACCTACTGCAGATGATTGCAGTCCTTGCACTCAGCAGTGATTTTTCATTACCGATCACCGCAAAATATATGTCTGGTCCTCCAGGATCAACCTATGCCGAACCTGTTGTCCTCTTTGACACTCCTATTGGTTTAACTGTCGGTATCTTCTTAGGCCTTTCAGCACTGGCCCACTTCATTGTTGCAAGCCCAAAGTTCTTTCCACGTTATTCAGCAGGCCTTGCACAAAAGCGCAATTATTTCCGCTGGGTTGAGTACTCAATTAGCTCATCTGTAATGATCGTGCTGATTGCCCAAGTAACTGGTGTTTCAGAAATTTCAGCGATCATCTCAATCTTTGGCGTCAACGCTTCAATGATTTTATTCGGTTGGCTGCAAGAAAAGTATGAGCAACCAGGAAATGGTGGATGGCTTCCATTTATCTTTGGTTGCATAACAGGCATCGTCCCTTGGATTGCGCTGCTCTTTCACGTATTTGCAATCGGTGGACCAAGTGATGCAAAGGCGCCTGCATTTGTCTATGTCATTGTTCTTACAATTTTCTTATTCTTTAACTCATTTGCACTCGTGCAGTGGTTACAGTATAAAAAAGTTGGTAAGTGGTCTGATTACATGCGTGGTGAGCGCACCTACATCACACTCTCACTCATTGCTAAATCAGCACTTGCATGGCAAATCTTTGCCAACACCCTTATTCCTGTGTAAGAATTAAAAAGGGCCCTGAGTTTCCTCAAGGCCCTTGCTCATTTTGCATAATTTTTTGGTTCTTGCCAAAAACCAGAATGCAATTGTGAGACTACTAAGCTGATGACGGGATTCGAACCCGCACCTTCTGATTGGCAAAAACGGATGTGCTATCCGTTACACCACATCAACATCGTGAGGGAATGGTCTCTAAGTGCCAGGGCCGAAAAAATTAAAAGAAAAATACTGTGGATATATAAAACAGGGCATCCCACACGCGAAGTGAGGCATGCCCTGTTTAGTGCCAATCAGAAGATTGCAGAAGTATTGCACATTTGAAAGTTACTCAGAGTTACAAAAGAGATGCTTGATGCTCTTTATCGTGATCTAAAAGCACTTGAAGCATTGATTCAATTGTGATCGAACCAAAGGTGCGGTGTTGCGCAGCAGCAGCGCGCTCTTCAACGCTGAGGTTTTTTAAATAAGAAACCATATTTTCTCTGCTTGCTAGCAATTTAGTACGCGCGTCCGCAAAGCTCTGTGTTGAGTATTTTTCTGCAGTCACAACTGCATCTGGTTCCCACCATTGCAATCGTGGAATGGGCGCTCCAGATATTTGTGCTTGCCGCATTAATTCAAAACGCGCCATCCACACTTCTTTATCAACATCGACTATGTGCCCCAAAATAATTGCAGGAGTCCATTCAGAACCATTGAATTGATCACTACGTCCTGATGTTTCTGCGACGTCACAAATTTCTTTGGCAGAATCTATAAGGGCAATTAGTTGCGTTTCGAAGTTGGCCATACGCGTGAGTTTAGAACTTTACTTGCTTGAAAAGACAGGGTGGGGTTACCATTTACACATGACACATCGCAGCCTCCTCCTTCGCTGCCGTGGCGGGGCCAAGTAAGTCGGTCCCCTCGCCGCGGGGTTTGTCGCGCCGGCTAAACCTGACAAATCCCGTAACTAATAAGGAGTTTTAAAATGAATTTCCCAGAACAAAAACCATCATCGATGGGTGCGCATCGTTACTCATCATTTATTCCTGTTGATCTACACGATCGCACATGGCCAGAAAAGAAGATGACCAAGGCACCTAAGTGGTGTTCAGTTGATCTACGAGATGGCAACCAGGCACTTATTGATCCAATGGATACTCCACGCAAATTAGCGATGTTCAAACTCTTGGTTGCAATGGGTTATAAGGAAATTGAAGTTGGATTTCCAAGTGCTAGCCAGACAGATTTTGACTTCGTTCGAAAGATTATCCAAGAGGGTTTAATTCCAGATGACGTCATCATTCAAGTTCTGACTCAAGCTCGCCAACCGCTGATTGAGCGAACATTTGAATCTATTAAGGGCGCCAAGCAAGCCATCGTTCACCTTTATAACTCCACGTCCACATTGCAACGTCGAGTTGTCTTCGGCCTTGATAAAGAGGGCATTAAAAAGATTGCAACAGATGGCGCACAAATGTGTCTAGATCTTGTTAAAACCGTGCCAGAGACAAAGGTTTCATTTGAGTATTCACCTGAGTCATACACAGGCACTGAATTAGAGTTTGCGGTAGAAGTCTGTAACGCGGTAAATGATATTTGGAAGCCAACGCCGCAATGGAAGACAATCATGAATTTGCCGGCAACTGTTGAGATGGCAACTCCTAATATTTATGCAGACTCAATTGAGTGGATGTGTCGCAACCTAAACAATCGTGAAAGCGTCATTGTTTCCTTGCACCCACACAATGATCGTGGCACCGGCGTTGCAGCTGCCGAACTTGGTTACTTAGCAGGAGCTGATCGCATCGAAGGCACACTCTTTGGCAATGGCGAACGCACAGGAAATGTTTGCCTTGTGACTCTGGGTCTTAACTTAGTGAGCCACGGAATTGATCCGATGATTGATTTCACCAATATTGATGAGGTCCGTCGCACAGTTGAGTATGCAAATCAATTACGTGTGCCAGAGCGCCATCCATATGGTGGCGACCTTGTATTTACTGCGTTCTCAGGCTCACACCAAGATGCAATTAAAAAAGGTTTCGAACATCTAGAGCGCGATGCAAAGGCTGCCGGAAAGCATGTTGATGATTTCACATGGGCTGTTCCTTATTTGCCTATTGATCCAAAAGATATTGGTCGCTCATATGAAGCTGTGATTCGCGTGAATTCGCAATCAGGCAAAGGTGGCGTTGCATACATGATGAAAAACGAACATCATCTAGATCTTCCTCGTCGTTTGCAGATTGAATTTAGCCGAGTTGTTCAGGCAATGACAGATGAACAAGGCGGAGAAGTTACAGCCGATGAGTTGTGGAATGTATTTGAAGATGAGTACTTGCCAACACAAGATGCACCGTGGGGTCGCTTTAGATTAAAGGGTCTTTCACAGACTTCTGTTCTAGATGAAGATGTGAATCTAGAAGTAACACTTCTAGATCGCGGGGATGCTAAAAAATTAGCAGGCAAAGGCAATGGTCCTATTGCAGCCTTTTGTAACATCTTGCAGGCATATGGCGTTGATGTGAAAGTTTTGGATTATTTTGAGCACGCACTATCTGCCGGCGGTGATGCATCAGCTGCTGCATACCTTGAGTGCTCGATTAATGGCGAAACCTTCTGGGGCGTTGGAATTGATCCAAACACCACGACTGCATCCCTTAAGGCCGTCGTGTCTGCAATAAATCGCGCAATTAGATAGTTGCCACCAGTACCTTTGCCTGCATGAGCCTGTATCGCGATGAAGCAATCATTTTGCGCACGCAAAAACTAGGTGAAGCAGATCGCATCATCACCATGCTTACCCGCGAACACGGACGTGTGCGCGGTGTTGCAAAGGGTGTTCGTCGCACAATGTCTAAATTCGGTGCACGCCTTGAACCTGGCAGCCACGTTGATATTCAGATGCATATTGGAAAAACATTTGACACTGTCACACAAGTTGAAGCCTTAAGAAATTACGGTGAAGCAATTACAGATGATTATCAGCGCTGGACAATTGCTTCAGCAATCCTTGAAACTTCTGAGCGCTTCACAGCGCAAGAGCGCGAACCTGCGGTGCAAGAGTTTCACTTAGTAGTTGGTGCGATGAAAGCACTCTGTGATGATCGATATGACCCAGCACTTGTATTAGACGCATTCTTATTGCGCTCTCTTGCACTCGGTGGTTACGCACCCTCTATGACAGATTGTTCACGTTGTGGGTTGGTTGGACCACATAGATATTTCTCACTCGTTGGCGGTGGATCTGTCTGTCTTGAGTGCAGACCATCTGCGTGCGCAACTCCTCAACCAGAAACTCTTGAACTAATGGCCGCACTGTTAAGTAGTGATTGGGACAGTGCTAATAAGAGTGAAGGAAAAAATCGCCGTGAGGCTAGTGGATTAATCGCGGCTTATTTACAATGGCACCTTGAACGCGGTTTGCGTTCACTGCCAATTGTGGAGCGGGTATGAATATTCCAGAGCACGTTGCAATCGTTATGGACGGCAATGGTCGTTGGGCAAAAGAGCGCGGATTACCACGAACAAAAGGTCATGAAGCTGGCGAAGCAGCGCTCTTTGATGTTGTGCAAGGTGCTATCGAATTCGGTGTAAAAGAAATCAGCGCATACGCATTTTCAACAGAGAATTGGCGCAGATCACCTGATGAAGTCAAATTTCTTATGGGATTTAATCGAGACGTTATTCGTCGTCGTCGTGATGAGATGAATGCGATGGGAGTTCGAATTCGTTGGGTTGGACGACCTAAACGGTTGTGGGCAAGTGTTATTTCAGAGTTAGAAGAAGCAGAAGAGCTGACGAAAAAGAATAAAGTCTTAACTCTTAATATGTGCGTAAATTACGGAGGCCGCTCAGAAATCGTTGATGCAGCAACTGAGTTAGCCCGAGATGTGAAGCGCGGCAAAATCAAAGCCGATGCAATCACAGAAAAAACTTTTGCAAAGTATTTAGATTCACCAAGTATGAGAGATGTGGATTTGTTCCTGCGTTCATCAGGGGAACAGCGCACCAGTAACTTCTTGCCGTGGCAATCAGTTTACGCGGAGATGGTTTTCATGGATGTTTTATGGCCAGATGTCACACGCAAGACTTTGTGGAAAGCTATTGAGGAATACAACAAACGCGATCGTAGGTTTGGAAAAGCGTAGAGTTCTGCAGGCTTTAAGCGGCTGGGTGATCTATTGGCGTAGGTGCGGTTAATAGCGCTTGGCACTCAGCGCAACGTGCATTATCAAGTAAATACATTTCGATTTCATAGGTATGCGGACAGAATGCAGCTGTAATTTCGATTAGATGTGATCCGCATGCAGGGCATGCACAGGTTGGAATGCCTCTAAAGTCGCCCACTTCTTAGCACTTCGAACAGATGCCAAAGATTTCGGCAGTGTGGCCTACATCGCGAAAGCTGAATTCTTCTGCCATTGTTTTGGCCCACTTTTCTATTGCGCCACCTTCAATTTCAACTGTGTCACCGCAACTCTTGCACACAAGATGGTGATGATGCGTTTCTCCGCAGAGACGATAAATTGCTTCGCCATCTTCGCGGCGTAAAAGATCAACAATCTTGTCATCTACTAATGACTGGAGTGCGCGATAAACAGTTGTTAATCCAATCCCATCACCTTGTCTGCGCAGGATCTGATGCAGTTCTTGAGCGCTGGCAAAACCACCAGTTCGCTCAAGAACTGCAATCAATTTGATATTGGATTTACTCATGATCTTCTTCTGAGTGATCTTCTTCTGAGTGAATGCCTTGCTCTGTGCCGTGCGAGTGAGCTTCGCCTGAGTGAAGGTATGCAACTAGAGCCCACATGATTAAGACACCTGAAATAGTTGCAACCATTGTCAATCGTGATGAATGACGTGAATGTGCCTCAGGCAAAATATGTGATGTTGCAAGATAGATAACGATTCCAGAGAAAGCAGCAAGATATAGCGCAATCAAGTTATTGCTCAATACCAAGGTACTTCCAATTGCAGCTCCACCAATTCGTGCAACGGCATCAACACCGAGTAAGCCAATGCTCTTCTTTCCCCACAAGCCAGATTTGATCATGAAAGAAACGGTGTTAAGGCCATCGCTAAATGCGTGAACAAGTAATGCAATAAAGACCGCAAGGCCTAAATCAGAGCTGACTTTAAATGCGACACCTAGTGCTAATCCATCAAGGAAAACGTGACCGCCCATAGCGATGGCACCAAAGGCACCAGTGAAGTTATGTGAATGCTTGTGGTCATGCCCGTAATCAGACTCTGACGGTTCGTGCGAACCAAATAGTTTTTCATAAAAGTGAAGTAATAAAAATCCTGCGATCAGGGCAACAGATACAGCAGGAGCATGCAGAACTTCCTGAGTGCTTAACTCAAAGACTTCTGGCAAGAGGTCAAAGGCAACTAGGCCAAGGAGTAGACCAGCGGAGAGTCCGAGGACTAAGTGGAGACGATCTTTGGCACGAAGCGCGAGTGCGCCCCCTGCAAAGGTTGAAATGGCAGTAAGTCCTGCGAGGATGATGGCTATGTTCATGTCGGGACAGTAGCACAGAAATGGGAATGATTATCATTTTCACCAATGAGCCAGGGTCTAGGCTCACCTCATGCTCGCAGTCGCCAGATTTAATGTGCCTTTGGGCGAGGCAGCTCATTTTCAAACGCTGCTGGCAACGGCCCTTGATGCATTTTCTAAGTGCCAAGGATTTAGCGATGGTCAATACGGTCAAAATCTGGATGATCCGACGTTGTGGTCACTGGTAACCAAGTGGGAAAACGTAGGCTCATATCGCCGCGCACTGGGCAATAACGATGTAAAGATGAATGCAATACCAACTCTTGCTCGCGCAATTGATGAGCCCGGTGCATATGAAATGCCGTACTCAGAGTAAAATTTAGACACGGATCGCAACAGGAGTTGCTTTTACCGCCGACAGCCAGCCGGATGGAGAAAATGAAATGGCAACGGATCGTTTAGAAAATATTGTTGGTCTTGCAAAGCGCCGCGGATTTGTTTACCCCTCATCAGAAATTTATGGTGGGTTGCGCGCATCATGGGATTACGGCCCACTCGGTGTTGAATTAAAAAACAATGTGAAGCGCCAATGGTGGAAATCAATGGTCACTGGTCGCGAAGATGTTGTGGGC
>Ga0209617_10000893_pt1 | contig 13568 bp, 13 predicted proteins | sample LakEriepJuly2011_2_FD_187459 | JGI IMG/M metagenome (GOLD analysis project Ga0209617, IMG submission 187459) | Freshwater microbial communities from dead zone in Lake Erie, Canada - CCB epilimnion July 2011 (SPAdes) (version 2) | ecosystem: Environmental > Aquatic > Freshwater > Lentic >... | reverse complement strand
TAACCCTTTACTATATGAGGTTATTAGCCCTATTCCTATGCTTTATCTCACTGACTTCTGGGAGCGTATTGGCCCAAAGTGGCTATTTCGAAGATGCGTATCGATTCAGTAAATCTACCCCTGCTGGCTCTGCCAGGATTATTGGCGTGGGTGGTACACAGTGGTCTCTTGGTGGAGATGTATCCAACCTTTCTGGTAATCCAGCCGGTCTTGGCTTTTTTCGAAACTCTGAGGCAAGTATAAGTTTGGGGTATGACCTATGGTCAGCAGATGCCACATACTTAGGTCAAACCAAATCCCATTCTACTTCTAATTTCTCACTTCCCAACTTGAGTTTTGTTAGTGCCAATCCCAAGGGCCCATTAGAAAAAGGTGCTTTCAAAGGCGGAGCCTGGGGATTTAGCATTCAACGGATTGCCAATTTTTCGAATAAGTTTGGATACTATTCCGATAAATTAGGGGAAAGCTCAATCATTGACTTTTATTTAAAGGATGCCTCTGGGATTGCAGAAAGCGATATTGAAAGGAGAGGGCTCACTGGCCTCGCTTACCAGACCTATTTAATCAACCCCATTACAGTGGATGCCAATGGCAAACCAATTACTAATCCCAAATCTTACGATTCCTTCGTGTTGGGTGTACCATTTCAAGACGAAAATATTACCCAGAAAGGAAGTGCAAGTCAAATTAATTTTGGCTACGGTGCTAATTTTAATCACAAACTTTTCATTGGAGGTAGTTTAGGAATACGTTCCCTCGAATTCTCCTCCATCAAAAAATACAATGAAGAGTTTGCAAATGAGCCTCTAATCAATTCCTCCTTGCTAGAAAACTTGTATATCAATGGTACGGGAGTGAACCTTAATTTAGGTGTGATATACAAACCTATCGATTACGTAAATCTGGGGTTCGTACTTCAAACACCTACTTGGTTTGCTTTAAACGAAGAATATGATGCAAGCTTGTCTGCAACCTATGCAAACTATTTTTTCGCGCAAGAAAATAAGACCTTAGGTACAGAAAATGCGGTTTCAGACGTCTTTCTGAGCAATTACGGACTCAGAACTCCATTTAAAATAGGAGGTGGAGCCACAATCTTTTTGGGCAAATATGGATTTCTATCCGCAGATGTGGATTGGGTGGATTACAGTGTAGCTAGAATCAATTCTACAGATTTCAATGAAGAACCCGACAACCAAGTCATCCAAGATTTGTACACCAGCACGATTAATTATAGACTAGGTGGAGAAGCTAAAATTGAAAAATGGAGAATTCGTGCCGGTTATGCCCATATGGGTGACCCCTATTCAACTAGTTCAGCGGTAGATCAGAGCACTCAGCAACTTTCTGGAGGAATTGGTGCCCAATTCAAATCTTTTAAACTAGATTTTTCTTTGGTAAACCAGAAGTTCAACAGCCTCTACCGAAGCTATAAAGTGCTAGATAAGAATGGGCTGAACTATGGTCCCCTAACGGAAATAAAAAATTCAATTACCTCAGCGGTAGTTACGGTTGGATTTAACTTTTAAGCCTCGAAATCAATTCAACCAATAAAAGCTCAGCGGAAAAATCTTCACCGCTGAGCTTTATTTTTGCCTGATTGTAGAAATATTCTCGAGTCACTACTAAAGATTTAAGCTTCAAAGTAATCTCTCCCTGGTCTAAACTATGAAATAAGGGTCTTTGCTCGGCAGTAGAAGATTGCAAGCGACGGGTAATAGCTGCCAGTGGAACATCCAGATAAACCGAAACACCTTGGGAATTGATCAGCTCCATATTGTCATTGAAACAGGGTGTACCACCGCCTGATGCCAAAACAAATGCACGATCTTGATTCAAAGTTTCTTCAAGAACTAAAGTCTCCCATTCTCTAAATTTACCTTCGCCATGGAGTGAAAAAATTTCTGCTATTTTCAGTTGATAGCGTTCCTCGATCAGTTTGTCAAGATCCAAAAAAGGAAAGGACAGCTCCTTTGCCAATTGCCTGCCAAATGTGCTTTTTCCCGAGCCTGGAAGGCCTACCAAAACAACTTTGAGCTGACGCATTAATATAGTTCAAGGATTTCTAAAGCCTCTGGGGTATTGTTGTGGTGGTATTTTTGGACCACTACCCCATCTTTCAACAGCATAAGTCCTGGATTGGCCCGCATGATGGTTTTTACAACAGTGGCATCCGCCTGAAGCCCTTGCACCTGCCATCCCATTTTTTTGATCAATGCATCAATCTCTTCCTGTGTTGCTGCAGCCATAAAAATGAGGTCAACAGGCGCTTTTTGTAGGGAAGAAAATAGCTCTGTAAGTTGGTCCAAATTAGAAGAACTCATTTTTGTCAAATTGCTGCTGAGCAAAATCACCTTGTTGCCTTGGAATAAAAATTCCGATTGGTCTCCTTCCCCATTCCAAGCAGCAAAATCAGAAATTTTAGGTAAGGCCTCCGGATTGTTGAGCGTCATTTCCACAAACTCATAGCTTTCGTCCGTAGGGTATTGATCGAGGTACACGAGCTCACCTCCCTTTTTCATCACATAGGTATACACCATTGGTGCGGAAGGCTGCATGTTAACGGGGATATTAACTCCAATCTTATAGGCTCTGAAATCGATAAATGGCAGGTTTTGAATCGCATATACTGCCAAACCTAAGGAGATAAACAAACTTAGCCCAGCCGTGTAATTTGCCCAGCGAGGGGCATTCTTGGGAAGGTCCTTGCTGAAGAAGAACAGGAAAGAAATCAATACCAACAAAATGATGTCTTTGTAGAAGGATTCCCATGGCGTCAATTTGATCGCATCACCAAAGCAACCGCAATCCGTAACCTTATTGAAATAAGCGGAGTAAAAGGTCAGGAAAGTAAAAAATAGAATCATCGAAGCTAAGGCCCATACCGTCTCTTTTAGCCTCACCCCTACCAAAAGCATAACTCCCAAAACCACCTCAAAAACCACTAAAAATACAGCTAGCGGAAGTGCATAAGGCTTCAACAGGTAGAAAAACGGAGCAATATCATTGGAAAACACGTCAAAATACTCTTCCAACTTGATGGCAGTACCCACCGGATCATTGACTTTAATCAATCCAGAAAATACAAAAAGTCCCCCTACCAACAGGCGGAGAATCCAGAAAAATAGGTTCTTATTCATGGTATCCTAGTTTAATTAGACAAAAGACCGCATAGTTGATCATGTCTTGGTAATTGGCTTCAATTCCTTCAGAAACCAAGGTATTTCCTTGGTTGTCTTCGATCTGTTTGACTCTAAACAATTTCATCAGTACAATATCAGTCATGGAACTAACACGCATGTCTCTCCAAGCCTCTCCATAGTCATGGTTCTTGTTTTCAAGAAGACCCTTGGTATCACTAGTCCAGTGATCGTAAAGCGGTTCTAACTCATCGAAAGGAATTTCCATCCGCTCCTCTTCTGCTAGAGAAATTTGAATCAGGGCAATCAAGCAATAGTTGATGATTCCCACAAACTCATCGACGATGGGATCATTCACCTTCTGATTTCCTTTTTCTTGAATAGACCTCACCCGTTGGGCCTTAATGAAAATCTGATCCGTGAGCGAAGGCAACCTTAAGATTCTCCAAGCTGTCCCATAGTCGATGGTTTTCTTACGGAACAATTCTTTACATCGGGCGATTACTTCCTTATATTCGTTGCTAGTCTGCGTCTCCACACTGCTGGATTTAATATTTGCTGGATCAACTATGATTTCTTCTACCGAAGATAAATTATTTCCCCAAAAATATACATTTCAAATCAAGGGATGCCTATACTCTTTGAATAAACCCAAGGTAATGGGAATTATAAACCTGACTCCAGATTCTTTTTTTGAAGGGAGCAGAGTTCCAACTGACAAAAAATCAGTGCTTCTCGAAGCCTCCAAAAAAATAAGGGAAGGCGCAGATTTTTTGGATCTAGGTGGATACAGCACGCGACCGGGGGCAGAAAATATATCCATTGAAGAGGAGATCAACCGGGTTATTCCCGCAATCCTAGAAATCAAAAATAGCTTTCCTGAGACGCTTATTTCAATTGATACTTTTCGTTCGGAAGTAGCAAAAGCAGGCATCGAAGCAGGCGCTGACCTAGTGAATGATATTTCAGCGGGTAATTTGGATCCAAAGATGCTCCCTTTAATTGGGCAGCTCGGCGTGCCATACATCGCGATGCACATGAGAGGAACACCTCAAACGATGCAAAATGAAACAGACTATTCAGATCTTATTTCGGAAGTTTTATCCTATTTTGGGAATAAAGTTGAGCAATTCGCAAAATTTGGCATTAAAGATGTAATTATCGATCCAGGTTTTGGTTTCGCAAAGAAAAGTGCACAGAATTTCGAACTCTTGCGCCATCTAAGCAGTTTAAAACGTCTAGGCCTTCCTGTTTTGGCAGGAATTTCTAGAAAATCAATGATTTATAAAACACTGGATATCAGTGCTAATGAAGCATTAAATGGGACTACCGCCCTGAATATGTATGCTTTGTTGCAAGGTGCTGCTATCTTACGTGTACATGATGTAAAGGAAGCAAAAGAAACTATCCGACTATTCGAACAATTGTACCCTTGAACTTACTTTTCAAAATAGGCTTTTTAGATATCTCCATCGTCAATATGATCGATATTGCGTTGGTGGCAGCCCTATTGTATCAGGTCTACAAGCTTTTGAAAGGTTCTGTTGCAATTAAGATTTTCTTAGGATTTCTTTCCCTGTACTTGATCTATTTATTGGTTCAGGCCATACGGATGGAGCTACTTACCATCCTCCTCGGGCAATTTATGGGGGTGGGTGTGATCGCCGCCATCATTATTTTTGCTCCAGAATTTAGAAAATTCTTACTTATCCTGGGCCGCTCCTCCATTTTTTCAAATGATAATGGATGGAAAGACATGCTCTTTTTCTGGAGAAAAAAAGAAAATTCAGGGTTCAATATCAGTCCCATCATCGATGCTGCCAAAGTCCTAGCAGGATCGAATACAGGTGCCTTGATCGTGATTTCAAGTACGGTAGAATTGAAATTTTATGCAGAAAGTGGCGATATCTTGGATGCTGAGTTATCGAAAAGACTCTTGATTGCTATTTTTAATAAGCATAGCCCGCTGCATGATGGAGCGGTAATCATCCACAAGGGAAAAATTAAAGCTGCGCGCTGCATTCTCCCGGTTACCGAACGTGAGGTGCCTGCACAGTTTGGACTACGTCACCGAGCTGGAATAGGAATGTCAGAAGCCACAGATGCCTTAATCTTGGTTATTTCAGAGGAGACAGGACAAATCTCCATGGCCAAAAATGGAAAGGTATTGCACAACCTTTCTTTTCAAGAAGTTCGAGAAATCATCAACGACTACCTCAACAACGAGGATCTGTATGATCGATTCGAAAATCTTTCGGAGCACGACTTTGCAAAGAAAAAAGGTTTACCCACCAAAGTAGGAGGATAAAAAATCGGGATGAAAAACTTCATCCCGATTTTTTTGTTAGTGGACCACTCCCAATTCTTTTCCTACTGCTATAAATGCAGCAATGGCCTGATCCAAGTGCTCCTGCTGATGGCCTGCGGAGATTTGAACGCGAATTCGAGCCTGTCCTTTGGGAACTACTGGGTAGTAAAATCCAATGACATAGATTCCTCTTTCCAGTAATTTTTCCGCCATCTTTTGGGAAAGGACAGCATCGTAAAGCATAATTGGCACAATGGCATGTTCCCCTGGTTTCATATCAAATCCAGCTGCCCTCATCTTTTCACGGAAGTAGCTCGTGTTTTTTTCAAGCCTATCCCTCAACTCAGTAGTCTCTGATAGCAATTCAAGTACTGCTATTGACGCTCCCGTGATGGATGGGGCTAAGGTGTTTGAAAACAAATAAGGTCTAGATCGTTGACGTAGCAATTCAATGATCTCCTTTCTTCCAGAAGTAAAACCACCAGAAGCTCCACCCAAGGCCTTGCCAAGTGTGCCGGTGATAATATCGATCTTGCCCATCACTCCTCTATGTTCGTGCACTCCCCTACCTGTTTTCCCCATAAATCCAGTGGAGTGACACTCATCGGTCATTACCAAGGCCTGGTATTTTTCTGCTAATGCTACAATTTTATCCAGCTTCGCGATGGTGCCATCCATGGAAAAAACACCATCGGTGACAATGATCTTCTGTTGTGCCCCTGCTGCAATAGCATCCTGAAGTTGTTTCTCCAGGTCCTCCATGTTGTTGTGTTCGTAGCGGTAGCGCATGGCTTTACACAAACGAACCCCATCAATGATGGATGCATGATTTAATGCATCCGAAATAATGGCATCTTCTGCCCCAAATAGCGGCTCAAAAACTCCTCCATTTGCATCAAAAGCTGCTGCATAAAGAATCGTATCTTCTGTACCCAAAAATTCGGAAAGCTTTTTTTCTAGCTCTTTATGAATGTCCTGGGTTCCACAGATAAAACGTACCGAAGACAAACCAAAACCATGCGTGTCAATCGCTTCTTTAGCGGCTTGGACTACGCGTGGATGGGAAGACAATCCCAGGTAGTTGTTGGCACAAAAATTCAATACCTGCTTCCCTCCAGCAATGGTAATTTGAGCTGCCTGTGCGGAAGTGATAATTCGTTCCCTTTTAAATAGACCTGCTTCCTCTATAGACTGTAATTCTTGTTCTAATTTGGGTTTAAACTGCTCGTACATGGTTGATGGATTAAGGAGTTAATCTTGGCTAAAATTTACAGTTCCACTGATCAAAAATCGGCTAGAACCAGGTGTTTTTTATTATTTTTGCGCAAGCGAACCCAAATATAAAACAAAAACCCTGACGGTAACTACGGGTTTTTTGATAGACCACCTCATGGATAAAATCCTCATTATTGGAGCTGCTGGGCAGCTCGGCTCAGAATTAACCCGTGCACTTGCAGATCAATTTGGTAGAAATCAAGTGATTGCAACTGATTTAAGAGCAGCCGCAAGCACCCAATTTCCCTTCTGCAGGTTTGAAGTATTGGATGTAATGGATAAGGATGCCTTAGGTGCCTTGGTGAAGAAGGAAAGGGTGACACAGATCTACCACCTCGCTGCAGTATTATCCGCTACAGGTGAAAAAAATCCCCAGTTTGCTTGGCAGCTCAATATGGATAGCTTGCTCCATGTATTGGAACTCGCGAAAGAATGTAGATTGGATAAGATCTATTGGCCATCTTCCATTGCTGTATTTGGCCCTGGAACACCCAAAATCAATACCCCGCAGTTTTGTGAAAAAAATCCAAACACGGTGTATGGAATAAGCAAACTTGCAGGGGAAGGTTGGTGCAACTACTACTTTGAAAAATATGGGGTGGATGTACGGAGCCTTCGCTATCCCGGCCTAATCGGCTACAAATCCTTACCAGGAGGAGGCACCACAGACTATGCAGTGGACATCTACCACAAGGCGATTGCAAACCAGCCTTTCACCTGTTTCTTAAGCGAGGATACCTACCTCCCCATGATGTACATGCCGGATGCCATCAAGGCTACGCTAGATTTGATGAATGCACCAAGAGAAGCAGTCAAAATCCGATCCAGCTACAACCTCGCGGGCATGAGTTTTTCTCCGAAAGAGATTTTTGCAAGCATCAAAAAAGAGGTGCCTAACTTTGAAATTAACTACCAAGTGGATTTTCGCCAAGCCATTGCTGATTCTTGGCCGGATAGCATCGATGATAGTCGCGCTCAAGCAGATTGGGGATGGAAATCTTCCTTTGATTTGGATCGCATGAGTAGAGATATCCTGAAGCACTTACCGGCATTTTTTCCACCGAAGCCCTAACTGCAAACCAGGAATCTCCTGAATAAAGCAACCCTGATTACTTTAGTTTTGAGGCAATCTGGTCGGGCACAAATCCCAAGGTGATACTTCCATCGGAATATTCGATCAAGGGTCTTTTGATTATGCTAGGCTGCTCCATCAAAATTGGAAGTGCGGTTAATTCCTGTCCTATCGCCTCTTTCTGCGAATCATCCAACTTTTTGTAGGTGGTCCCCTGGCGATTTACTAAGGTTTCCAAACTAGTTTTTGAGTGGAAGCTTTTGAGTAGTCCCAAAGTAGGAGCTTGCTTTTTGTAATCGATAAATTCGTAAGAAATACCTTTTTCCTCTAGAAAGGAAAAGGTTTTCTTCATCGTGTCGCAATTTTTGATGCCGTATACTTTCAAAATCATCGTCTCTTTTTTAATGAATTTCTTTCATGCTTTCCTCATGCGCTTGTAGGATTTTTCCGATCAGTTCGCTCGTTAAAGCAGTCGATAAGAAAAGGCTTTCAAACTGAGACGGTGCCAAATAAACCCCTCGCTTCAGCATACTTTGGAAGTAACGGCCAAACAGTTGGGTATCAGATTTTTTGGCAGATTCAAAATCAGTAACTGGGCTAGAAGTGAAAAACAAGGAATACATGCTCCCCAATTTGTTGAGGGTATAGTCAAGACCCAAGGTTGAATTGATGCTATTCATTCCTGCAGTTAGCTCTTCCCCTATGGCTTCCAAGCGAAGGTAGATTTCAGGGTGAGTATCTAAGTGATGAAGCATGGCAAGGCCTGCTGCCATCGCAATGGGATTCCCCGATAGCGTACCTGCTTGGTACACTGGGCCTGCGGGAGACACAAAGTCCATGATCTCCTTTTTCCCTCCATAAGCCCCAACTGGCATTCCTCCACCGATGATTTTACCCAAGGTAGTCAAATCGGGAATCACCCCAAATCGCTCTTGCGCACCACCCTTGGCCAATCGGAAACCGGTCATTACCTCGTCAAAAATCAAGACTATCCCTTCGCGGGTGCAAATTTCTCGAAGGCCCATTAGGTATCCATCTTGGGGCAAAGTGAGTCCCATATTTCCTGCAACAGGCTCCAAAATCAAGGCAGCAATTTGTCCCCTATTGGCTTCTACTAAGGATTCTACGGAGTTTAAGTCATTGAATAGCGCTAAAAGTGTGTCTTTTGCTGTGCCTACAGTTACTCCTGGTGAATCCGGATGTCCCATTGTAATGGCTCCCGAGCCCGCAGCGATTAGAAAAGAATCCCCATGGCCATGGTAGTGCCCCTCCATTTTGATGATTTTATCGCGGCCTGTATAGCCTCTCGCAACTCGGATAGCCGACATGGTGGCTTCAGTACCTGAATTGACCATGCGCACTTTTTCGAGAGAAGGCACCATTCGAACCAATAGCTCCGCCATTTCTACCTCACGCGCTGTAGGCGCTCCAAAGGAGGTACCATCCTCCATGGCACGAATCACGGCCTCGCGGATCAGCGGGGAATTGTGACCCAACAGCATAGGTCCCCAACTGTTGATGAGTTCAATGTAGGAATTGCCGTCCTCGTCGTGAATAAATGCTCCATCCGCTTTTTTAATAAAGATGGGTTCACCACCTACGGCGCGGAAAGCACGAACAGGAGAGTTTACTCCTCCTGGAATAAAATTTTTAGCATGGGCAAAAAGCCTTTTGCTTTCAGAAATTTGCATGGTTTAGTTTAATGGGATCAATTCTCCAGATTCAAGCTTAAAAACAGGAGAATAGCTGTTGTTGTTCACTTTTTGAAAATTAAATCCCCATGTCAGTCGACCTGGCTGATTCCCGTTTTTATCCAAACTTGGGCGGAGATCAAAATCTTGCGCAAATTCCGAATTGGCATGGACCCAATGAACTAGTTCAGCACCTAGAAGGGAGTTGGTGGAAGGGAATTGCAGGTGTTTGGAATAATAGTTTTTTCGAAAATCATCCATGGCCTCCGAATGATACTTTGGGGTATTGTTGGAAATGAAATAGAAATTAGCATATTCCAACATTTCGAAATTTGAAAAATTAAAGCCTAACCAGGAATCCATGACCAGCAAGGGTACCTCAGCAGAAATACTTTCCATGAGGGAAAAAACAGGCTGTGCCAGTGCTGGATCATCAGAAAGTAAAATCACCTGGTTTACTGCAGGTTGGCTTCCTCTTCGTACACCCAATCCTTGAAGGAAAGTAGTGGCATTTTTGGAATCAACTTTTTGAACTTTTACGACACTAAACCCTTCCTTTGCCAATTGATTCTGTAGCAGAAGCCCAAGCTGCTCGTCTCGAGAATTACCGCTATAACCAATGGCTACGGTTTTTCCCCATCCTTGCATTTTCAGGGCATCCACTACCCCATTCGCTAGCGAACTTAGTGCGGGCCTAAATAAGTAGCTAAATTGGCTTTCTTCATACCGATCACCTAGATTGGAAAGCGGGTGAATAAATGGGATTTTTTGAGCCTCTGCAAAAGCACTTATTAGAGCTGTTTCCTCTGGATAAACAGGACCTAAAATTACATCTGCCGCAAGAACAGTTGGGTCTTTTACGAGTGCGTTCAGGTATTCCAGATCTCGCTTCGAATCGAAGGTATGTAGCTGAATCGCTACGCCATTGGCTTTAAGTCTAGCCACTTCTAATTCAATCCCTTGGTAAAGTTCCAGTAAGAAGTTGGTGGATTCCATCAAAGAAATGTCTTGTTCTGCACTCGTGGTAAACGGCAAGATAACCACGACATCTAGCACCTTATCCTTCAATGCTGGTTGTACCCCAGACTGAATAAGTTGGTTGAGTGTACTCCGCTCCGATGCGGACATGATGGATTTCTGTTGCAACACATAGACCAAGGCTGCTGTGAATCCCTCGTTTTCCTTGAATTGTTCTAGGTTGGTAATCAGAAAATTGGAGGACGTGTTTTGCAAATAGGAAAATGTGGCACGATCCCCTTTGCTCAAAAATGGCTCACGGGTAAGCCCTTTCATTACTTGAAGGCCCTCTATAAGTTGGTTATTTTGGAAATAAGCCAAGGCAAGTAGGTAAGTAGTCTCTTCGGATTGGCTCCAAACCTTTCCTTTCAAGGCAGATAGCAACTCAATAGCTTGGGGGGCTTGTGCGAGTTGAAGTGCCGCCTCAGCACTGTGAAAGGCCGCATAATTCGAAAGAAGACCATATTTTGCCACATCGAGAAAAGGTACAAATCCATCTTTTGCCATTCCATAGGCCTTGGCATCCAAATCGGATTTTGCCTTGAGATAGGCAGCAGGAGGCTGTTGCGCCACTGCATAAGCAGTACTGATAAGGAAGGAAAGAACAAGGAGAACTTTTCGCATGAGTACTGATTGGAAATTCGAAGATAATTCCATCAAAAATAAGTCATTTTTTTTAATCTGAAATGAGGCGCTACCCGCAGTCTATATCAATACCGAGCAGCTAGTAGCAGCTGTAACTCCTTGTGGCTTAACCCAAATTTCTTTGCCATAAATGCATTGGTCAAACTTCCTCGGTAGGTATACACCCCTTTGAGAAACCATTTGTAGGTGAATATCATTTCCTCAGCTCCTCCCAAATCATTCATTTGCAGCAATATTGGCGTAAAAATATTACTCAAAGAATACGAGGCTGTTCGGGCAACTCGTGATGCAATATTCGGTACCCCATAATGAATCACCTCATGCATGCGATAGACTGGATTTTCATGGGAGGTTACCTGGGCCGTTTCAATGCAGCCACCTTGGTCAATACTCACATCAATCACAATGCTCCCAGGCATCATCTTGGCCACCATTTCTTCGGAAACTACAATTTTATTTTTTCCCTTTTCGGCACGCAAGGCCCCGATCACCACATCTGCCTCAGCCAAGGCTTGTGAGAGATTCGCATTATCGATGGTGGAAGTTGCAATCTGCTGCCCAAGTAGCTGTTTGATTCGTCGGAGTTTGTAGAGGTGATTGTCAAAAACTTTGATGTTTGCACCCAAACCTAGGGCGGTGCGAGCAGCATATTCCGCCACCGTACCTGCGCCAATGATGACCACCTGGGTCGGTGGCACCCCCGTAATTCCTCCTAAAATCAATCCTTTACCTTCGTTTACGCTAGAAAGGTATTCCGAAGCAATCTGCATCACCGTACTTCCAGCAATTTCTGACATGGCTCGCACGACGGGCATCCCTCCCACCTTGTCTTCCAAGTACTCAAAAGCAAGGGATGTGATTTTTTTTGTGTTTAGGGCCTGTATGTAACTTGATGCTTGCTTTTCAAGTTGCAAGGCTGAAATCAAACAGGCACCAACGGACATGTCTGCTATTTCTTCTTCCGTGGGGGCATTGACTTTGGCGACTACATCAGCGGCAAATGCCTCCTTGCGGGAATACACTATTTTTGCACCCGCATCCGAAAACTGTCGGTCCGAAAACTTAGCACGATCTCCTGCTTGGGTCTCCACCATGACCTCAATTCCATTTTGATTCAAAATACGAACCGCTTCAGGGCTTAAAACCACTCGCTTCTCTTCGGAGGATGTTTCCCTAGGCAAACCTATGGTGATGGGCTTACCTCCTTTTTTTAGTTGGGCGGGAGACTCTTTGGGGATCAATCCCACGGCAGTCACTCCAGACAAATCAGTTGCCATTTTGATGGTGGTGATGGGTTAATATTCTTCCTGTATCAGAAGCTAAGGCAAGCTCAATTTGGAAAAATCGCTCCGGCAAAAAGGGAGCAATCTTTTCAGCCCACTCGAGCCAACAGTAGTTTCCACTATAAAAATACTCTTCTATTCCGATATCCAAGGCCTCCATGGGGTCATCCAAACGATAAAAGTCAAAATGATAAAGGAGTTCCTTCGCTTGAGTTTGGTATTCGTTGACAATTCCAAAAGTAGGACTACTCACCGAATCCGCTACCTGTAAGGCTTTAGCAAGGGATTTGATTAAGGTAGTCTTTCCTGCACCCATTTCACCTCTGAAAATCCAAACTTTTTGATCGCCAGCTTCCTGAATTAAGAGGTGGGCTATTTCATCAATACGGTCTAGGGTGTAGGTGATGGTTTGCAAAATAATTAGGTCTTGGACCGCAAATGTACAATAGGAACAATCATTTCTTCAAGAGAAATCCCCCCATGCTGGAAAGTATCCTTGAAATGATTCACGTAGTAATTGTAATTATTGGGGTAAGCGAAGAAATAATCCTCCACTGCAAAAACATAAGAAGAGGACACATTTAGTCTCGGAAGCTTAGCATCCTCGGGTCGCCTCACCTCAAAAACTTTGCCTGCCTCAAAATTCAAATTCTTGCCCTGTTTGTATCGCAAGTTTGTCGTGGCATGCTTATCTCCAATGATCCGGTACGGCCTATTTACCCTCTTGGTACCGTGATCCGTGGTCAAAATCACCTCTCCTCCTGCTTGCTGTATTTTTTTCATCAGCTCAAACAGGGAGGAATGTTCGAACCAGCTTCGGGTCAAGGAACGGTAAGCCGACTCATCCGGTGCCAGCTCACGGATCATTTTCATGTCTGTGCGCGCATGAGAAATCATGTCTACAAAATTGTAAACCAGCACATTCAATTCGTTTTGAAGCAAAATATGGAATTGATCGAGCACCGCTTTTCCTTCCTGCATTTGCAAAATCTTGTGGTAGGAATATTTAACAGGGATTCTATTTTTTTCCAGGTTGATTTTTAACCATTGCTCCTCACTTTTATTTTTTCCCTCTTCCGAATCTTCGTCTTCCCATAGGTGTGGATAGCGACTAGCCATCTCTGAAGGCATCATACC
>Ga0209617_10000891_pt1 | contig 13572 bp, 12 predicted proteins | sample LakEriepJuly2011_2_FD_187459 | JGI IMG/M metagenome (GOLD analysis project Ga0209617, IMG submission 187459) | Freshwater microbial communities from dead zone in Lake Erie, Canada - CCB epilimnion July 2011 (SPAdes) (version 2) | ecosystem: Environmental > Aquatic > Freshwater > Lentic >... | reverse complement strand
TGCTGGCGCGGCGATACTGGATGGACACATCGCCCATCATCGCGGCGCGGAATTCTTCCGGCGAAAGCGTGTAGACACGACGATGCCAATACGAGTGCGAGCCGAGTTCGTGGCCAGCTTCCGCGATACGACGCACAAGGTTCGGATGGCGATCAGCAATCCAGCCGAGCATGAAAAACGTCGCGCGCACGTGGTGTTTCGCGAGACAATCGAGGATCTCATCGGTGCGACGCGCGACGAGCGTTCCGTGCTCGCGCTCGAGTCCGTCCCATTTCGCTGGGTCATCGAGGCCCGGAATATCAACAATGTGAAACCAATCCTCGATATCGAAACTCAGTGCATGCAGAGGAGCATGCGTTGCTGCAGACGGAGTCGCGTGTGATGATGTTGCAGACGAAGCACTCATCAGAGCATCCGATGCCCGAGTGCACGGAACTTGCGCACGTCGTCAGGCTGCGGGAATTTGAAGAGTCGCGCTTTCGACATGTCAAGCGGCGCGGGCTCGGGCAATCGTCGCGTGCGCGCGATTTCGACCAAGGGTCTGACGATCGCGAAGAAGTCGAAGAGCGCAGCCGCGGAAGCGCCGCCGCCGCCGACTGATCAGCAGATCGCGGAGATCAAGACGAAGCTTTCGAAGAAGGAGCTCGACGAGTATCGCACACTGCTTCTTGCGAAGCGTCGTCAGTTGGTCGGCATGCTCTCCGGCATGGAAGATGAGGCGCTGCGCAGTTCGGGCGGCAACCTCTCCAACATGCCCGTGCACATGGCCGACATGGGTTCTGATGTCTACGAGCAAGATTTCACGCTCGGCATGGCGGAAACCGAGCGCGCGATTCTCAGTGAAATCGACGCAGCGCTCCTGCGGATTGAGAACAAGACCTTCGGCGTCTGCCAGATGACTGGCAAGCCGATTTCGAAGGCTCGTCTCGACGCAAAGCCTTGGGCGAAGTACACGATCGAGGCCGAGCGCATTGCGGAATCGGGCGGCGCACGCTGACCGATGTCTGAGGGTAACGCTCCGATGCCTCAAGAGACGTCTGCGCCCGGAAGCGGCGCAGGGGTTGCTTTGGCGAACGGGACGTCGACGTTGATGACGGATCCGCGAGACTTGCCCGCATGGCGCTCGCCATCGGCGTGGGCGACGCTCATCGGTGTCTTTGCCGTTGGACTGGCAGTAGACCTTTGGTCAAAGTACTGGGCGTTTCGCACGATCGCGGGATATCCCGTCGAACTCGAGCGCGAGCGCGTGCTCAACGACCCGTCGTTCTTCGTGCCGCATCACGCACGCTGGATTGCAGTTCCAAGCGATCTGCTCGACTTTCGCTTGGTGTTGAATCACGGTGCTGTCTTCGGCATTGGTCAGCAGCGGCGCGAACTCTTCATCGTCTTCACGCTGTTTGCAACGATCGCCGCACTCTTGCTCTTCGCGCGCGGCACGCGTGTACGAATGCGTGCGACGCATGTTGCGATCGGCATGATTCTCGCGGGCGGCATCGGCAACCTCTACGACCGGATTTTCTACGGCGCTGTGCGCGATTTCCTGCACATGCTGCCCGAATGGCAATTGCCGTACGGCTGGCGTTGGCCGGGGAACTCGAACTCCGACGTCTTCCCGTGGGTCTTCAACATCGCCGATGTCTTGCTTCTCGCCGGTATGTCGCTCTTCGTCGTGATGAGTTTCGTCGAAGATCGCCGCATGCGGCGAATCGCGCTCGAAGCTGAGAAAGCGGCAAGCGCGGGCGCTGCTGATGGCTCGCGCAAATAGGCGCTTCGTCCTCGACGATTTCACGCGCCTTTCGCGCGGAACCCGAGATCACCTGTCATCGCGAGCGCAGTTTCGAGCGGAAGGAGATGCGACTCGTCGATTCTTTCGGGGAGGTCGTCGAATCGACGCGCGTTCGCCGCCGTGAATGGCCCAACCGCAACGCGACGAAGTGTTGCGCAGTGTCCGCCTGTTCCGAGCGCAACCCCGAGATCGCGCGCGAGACTGCGCACATAGAAGCCTTTCCCTGAGCGAATGGCGACGCGCGCGATCGGCCACGCGTAGTCCAAGAGCGCGATCTCATGCACCACAACTTCGCGCGGCGGGAGTTCCGGTGGTGCGTCGTTCCGTGCGAGTTGATACGCGCGCTTTCCCGCGACGTGGACCGCGCTAAACGCAGGAGGTCGCTGCTGGATCGGCCCGCGAAACTGCGCGAGTGTCGATTCGATTTGTTCGCGTGTTGGGGGCGTGGACACGGCGACTTCGCGGCGTTCGCCCTCGCGATCGTCGGTCGAAGTAAACGCCGAGAGATCGACGTCGGTTTCGTAGCGCTTCTCCGTCGCCATCAAGAGATCGATGGCCTTGGTCGCGCGGCCGAACGCGATCACCAGTACGCCTGTCGCGAGCGGATCAAGCGTGCCTGCGTGGCCCGCTTTCGCGCGGCCCGCGCGTCGGCGCGCGATGTCGACCGCACGCATCGAACTCATCCCGAGATCTTTGTCGAGCACGAGGATGCCTGTGAGATCGACGAGGTACCGCATCGGAGCAGTGTCGCCGATTCTGTTGCGTGGGTGGTGCGGATTTGTACGATGCGATGATGGATCTGATGACACTGCTGGTGGGAATCGGGACGGGCCTTGTCGTGGGCGGCGGAGCGGCGTACGCAGTCGCGACGGCGCTTGGACGTGCGCGTTCTGCGGCCACAACCGCAACGACGCAAGCCGCGTTGGATGCCGCGCGAGCGGAACTCGAACCGATGCGTATCGAGCGTGATCGCTTACGAAGTGAAGCCGCAGCTGCGGCAACGGCAGAAGCATCGGCGAAAGCGCTTTGTTCCGCCGCGCAAGCTGCTGCACAGGAATTGCGCGCGCAGGTCGACAGTGAACGCACGCGCGCAGAGCAAGAATCGAAACTTCGCGCGAAGACGCAAGAGGAACTCCGCGCCGCCGACGAGCGCATTTCGGAGCGTGAAGTCGCGATGAAGCGTGTCCTCGATGAGCGCGAGAAGGCGCTCAGCGAACTCAAGGCAAATGTCGAACAGTCGCGCGCACAGTTGACCGACGTCTTCAAAGCAGCGGGCGCGGATGTATTGAAGTCGACGGCGGAGTCGCTTCTCAAGCAAGCGAAAGAGCAGTTCGAAGGTCAGAAGCAACTTTCGTCGCAGGAACTCGAAGCGCGGCAGAAAGCGATCGACGCGACGATCGCGCCGTTGCGCGAGCAACTCGCGAAGCAAGAAGAGTTGGTGAAGCAACTCGGCGAGAAGCGCGAGGGCGACGCGAAGTCGCTCGGCGAACAGCTTCGGCAAATCGCAGAGTTGCAGCAGAAAGCCTCGAGCGCCGCGCAGACCTTGTCGAGCGCGCTTCGTGACAATCGCCAGCGCGGGCAGTGGGGCGAGATTTCGTTGCGCAACATCGCGGAACTCGCGGGACTTGTCGACAACGTCGATTTCAGCGAGCAATCGAGCGTGGATGGCGACGATGGCAACCGACTTCGCCCAGACATGACGGTCCGCCTCCCCGGCGGCCGCTTCGTGCCGATCGACGCAAAGGTGCCGATGAACGCGTATCTCGACTCGCTTGATGCGTCGCTCTCCGACGCGGCGCGCTACGAGCGCCGAACGATGCACGCGCAGGCGTTGCGCAACCACGTACGCGCGCTTTCGTCGCGTGAGTATGCGAAGGCGCTGGGCGGTGGCGTCGAAATCACAGTGCTCTTCGTGCCGCTTGAAAGTGGTTTGATCGCGGCGCTTGAAGAAGATGCGACGATCTACCAAGAGGCGCTGGCGAAGGGCGTGATCATCACGACGGCCTCGACGCTTCTCGCGCTGCTGCGCACGTGTGCGATGCAGTGGCAGCAAGCGAAACTCAACGAAAACGCGCGTCGGATCGGCGAAAACGCGAAAGAACTTCTCGACCGTATCAGCAAGTTCGCCGAGCACTTAGACAAGGTTGGCTCTGGCCTCAACAGCGCGACGAAGAGTTTCAACGCGGCCGTCGGGAGCTTCAATACGCGACTCTTGCCAAGTGCGCGTGACACCGCAGAGCTCGCGGGCGATATCGCACTCGCGCCCGAGGAGATTACGCCGGCAGAAACATCGACGCGCGAGGTTGCTGGTGTCGTGCGCGCTCTTCCCGAGACGTAATCGCAGGGCGGCACTGTGTCAGCATTATGTCAGCGCGCGTCGCGCGTCACTCATGCCCAATCGGGCGCAAATGCACGACTTCTCCGTGCAGCAGCGCTGGGCACGATGCAGCGATCGCTTCCGCTTCGCGTGCACTTGTCACTTCGATGACGAAGTAGCCCGTGAGGCTCGTCGCGTTCAAATTGAGTGGCTCTGCGTCAGGTTGCCCGCGATTGTCGACATCGATGAGGACGCCGCCGCGTCCGAGCGGGTTTCCTTCCTTGAGGATGCCCTTCGACTTGAGATCGCGCACCCACAGGCCGTACTTCGTCAGCAGATTGTCGCGCTGTGCAACGGGCATTCGGTGCCACGCGTCGTTGGACTCGTACATCAGAATGGCGAACTGCATTTTGCCGTGCATACGAGCTTCGGTGGCCGCACTTACGCCAGATGTGGTTGAACTCGTCGACGCACACGCAGCGAGAAACGGAAGGGTGAGAAGCGTGGTGAAAATGGGCGATTTCATAGTGCTTTTTGCGCGATATCGCGCGGCGAGAGGACCGGGCGCAAGAGAAGCAGTCCGACAACGGTACACGCACTCGCGATGATGGATGTCCATCCACCGTTTTGAATGCTGGCGACGATGCTCCAGCCTGCGAGTGCGAGGTAGAGCAGTGGAACAAATGGATAGAGCGGAACGCGGAATGGGCGCGGCGCGTCGGGCATCGTGCGTCGGAGCACGATCACGGCCGCGACCGAGAGCGATGAGAAGATGTTCACGAGCACGGTGAGAAGGCCGAAAATCTCATCGAGTGAGCCGATCGCGAGCGGGATCACACTTGCGATGAGCGTGACAAGCAGCGCGCGCGCGGGAACACCGTCGCTGCGTCGTACGCCTGTCCACGCGGGGATTTCGCGCGAGGCTGCCATCGATTCCAGAATGCGCGCCGCTGTGATGGTTCCTGAGACAATCGTCGAGAAGAAGAGGAGCGCGATGACGCCTGTCATCACGAGACCGATGGATTCGCCGAAGAGAAGTCGTGCGGCGACCGAGCCAATCGCGGGAAGTTCTTTGCCTTCCGCAGTCAGCATGGCCGTCGGATCGATGACGCGGAGATAGACAAGGTTGACGCCGAGATAGAGCGCGAACACAAGCAGAATCGACGCGATGATCGCGCGCGGGATGTTGCGGCCAGGCTTTCGAATATCGCCAGCGATGTCTGCGCCGGTAGACCAGCCGAGATACGCAAAACTCACCGTGAGCGTGGCACTCGCGACCGCCGGCGAGAAGAGACTCGGTGCATCCGTCGGTGGCGGCGCAGTACGTCGTTCGCCCACCGGAACAAGAAGCCCGGCGACGACAAAGATCGCGACGAATGCAATCTTCAGCACCGAAAGTGCAGTGTTGAATGCATAGCCGGCACGAAGCCCAGGCAATTGCGAGAGGTACGCAATGACGATTGTGCCGACCGCAATCGTGTGATCGGAGAGATCCTGCGGCACGAGTTCATCAACGTACTGCGCGAAGAGCAACGCGACTGCGGCGATCGATAGGAAGTAGCCCGAGAGAATCGTCACCATCGCGACGAGGTAGCCGACGGTCGAGCCGAACGCGCGCCGCGCAAACTCCACACTTCCGCCGGAACATGGAATCATCGCACCGAGCTCTGCAAGCGCGAGTCCGCCGCACAACGCCAGCACGCCGCCGATGACCCACGGCGCGAGCACATTGGTCGTTGTTCCGACAGACGCGCCAAACTGGCCCGTCAACGCGAAGATGCCACTCCCGATCATCGCGGCGACGATCATGCCTGTCGCGCCAACAGCACCAATCACGCGATGATGATCCGCGCCGTAAGGAACGCTGCCTGGGGTGACGTTGGTTGCTGGGGGTGACGCGTGTTGACTCACGACAACCTGCACGAAGGTTCAAGCGCGCGAACTTCATCAACGATCGGTGTGAGATCGCGCAGCAGTCCGTCGCCCACGTCGTAAATCCAGCCGTGCACTTGCACGCCTTTCGAGCGCGCGGCGAGAAGCACGGGCGATTCACGTACGTGCACAACTTGCACGGCGACGTTGAGTTCACACAATCGGCGCGACTGCGCGGTCGCAGTTGGCTCGCGTTCGATGTCCTCTTTGTAGTGCTTCGCGATGTCGCGAATGTGTCGAATCCAGTGATCGACGATGCGACCTTCGGTTGGTTGGAGCGCAGCGTGCACGCCACCGCAGCCGTAGTGCCCGCACACGATGATGTCTTCGACGCCAAGCGCATTGACCGCAAAATCAAGCACAGCAAGGCAATTCAGATCGCTGTGCACGACAAGGTTCGCCACGTTGCGATGGACAAACACTTCGCCCGGCGGAAGGCCGATGATTTCGTTTGCAGGAACGCGGCTATCTGCGCAGCCAATCCAGAGATAGCGCGGCTTCTGCTGCGATGCGAGACCCTTGAAAAAGCCTGGTCGTTCGCGCTCCATGCGCGCAGACCATGCTCGGTTGTTCTCGAGAAGGTGTTCGATCGACATGCGGCGCATCCTACGGGATACGCGCGCATGCATCGATCTGCAGCCACAGCGCAGCGTGTTGCGCGTGTACGTTTACTCTGCCAAGGGCATCTCGAGCACAAGCGTTGACGGCACCGGCGGGTAGGGCGCAGCGACACGGAACACGCGAAATTCTGCAGGCTTCCACTGGGTCGCCTCGAACACTTTCGCAGAGAGTTTGGTGTAGCCGTCAAACCCTTCGAGTTTGTGTCGACGCGATGCAATCCCGAGGGATTCGACACCGAGGCCAGCCGGAAGTCGATCCTTGAGTTGGTGCGGCGAGTCTGGTGTGCGATGGAGATCGCTGTAGAGAATTGCTTCGGGAAGTTGGCCGTCCTCCAGAAGGGATTCGTGGACGAGGAGATCGAAGACCGCGCGCTCCACAGGAGTTCGTTGTTTGAAGAGTTGGAAAATGCCCGAATGCTGTTTCGAGCGCTTCATCGGTTGCACGGAGCGCAGGATAGATCCTTGAAAGATCGTAAAACGTCCCTCGACTCCAACTCCCGCCTCTGGAATCTCGAAGGCCGCAATGCCCTTCGGAGCAGCGGTTGCGCGGAGGGTTGGAATCGGCACAGACGAGAGCGAGCGTAGAAGCGCCAATCCGTTGGGAAGTTCCTCGGCCGGAGGCGCGATGGGCTCGATAGGCTCGATCCGATGAGAGAGAATCTTTGTCGCGCGATCGTCATACACGACAGGTGCCTCAAACTGCCACGCCGCGTCCGCGCGCAACCGTTCCAGATCGATGAAGCCGCGCACTGTGGCGCAATCGAGCAAGCCCTTCTTGTTCGCAGGTCCGAGCACGTCGAAACGCAGGGCCAATCGCGCGCGGACTCCCCACACATAACTTCCGCCCAGATAGAGCTGCCGCCGATGCTCGACGTCAATGCGCAGATCACTTCCAGCACCGAGCCCAGCGGCCATCATGTCGAAGGCTTTGCGATCCCCAGCCCACGTTGTGCCGAGGCGAATCGCCTCTTCGAACGCGGAATCTGCCGCCGCGATGCGCGCGGCAGGTGATCCGGCGCTCTTCATTGCATCCATCGCAATCTTCCAACCCGCGGTTCCTGGCAAGTGCCGCACGGCTGCAAAGGGATCACTTGATTGCGCGATGCGTGAGATCTTCCATGCGAGTTTGAGATCAAGCCCGAACGCTGCGACGAGGTCGACTGGACGACCTCCTTCGAGTTGCTTCGCGCCCGCCATCGCTTCGCGTACGGCGGCTTGAAGCGTGACGAGGGCCTCTCGCACGCGCATGGTTGTCACTGCGGAATCGGCTTTGGAAGTAGCACTCACGGAGCGGATCCTACCCTTGCTGCCTAGAGCGACGCGAGGAGGGTTTACCTGCGGGTTGACTTGCATGACCGGCGCACTCAGGTCCCGTTGCGACGGAACTCTTGGTCTCCAAAGATGATTCGAGATCGCGTATCGTGCGAGGATGAATTGCGAGTTTTCTGGAAAGATTTCTGATCGGCTTTCCCGTCTCGCCATCGAGTTACCCACGTGGGGTTTTGCCGACACCGGCACGCGCTTTGGCAAGTTTCTGCAGGACGCAGCCGCACTCACACTTGAAGACAAACTCGACGATGCGGCGGAAGTGCATCGGCTTACGGGCGCGTGTCCGAGTGTTGCGGTGCATGTCCTCTGGGATGTGCCTGAAGGTGGTGCGCGTGCGCTCGCCGATGCGGCCGCCGTGCGCGGATTGCGAATCGGTTCGATCAATCCAAACGTCTTTCAAGATCAGTGCTATCGACACGGTTCGGTCGCAAGTGAGGACGCAGTTGTACGTCGTCGTGCGATTCAACACTTGCTCGACTCGGTCGCGCTTGCGCGTGCGGTTGGCTCGCGAACGCTCGCGCTCTGGTTTGCCGACGGCACGAACTATCCAGGCCAGGGCAGTTTCGTGCGGCGCAAGCGGCGATTCATGGACGCATTACGCGAAGTGCACGAAGCACTCGATCCTTCGATGCGCATGCTCGTGGAATACAAGCCGTTCGAGCCCGCGTTCTATCACACGGATATCGCCGATTGGGGGATGGCGGCGGCGTTCGCGCGCCACGCGGGTCCGCAGGCGAAAGTGCTCGTTGATACGGGGCATCATCTGCCGGGGCAGAATATCGAGCACATCGTCGCGTTCCTCGCCGATGAAGGTGCGCTCGGCGGATTCCACTTCAACGATCGACATTACGCCGACGATGACCTCACGACGGGTTCGATCGATCCCTATCGCGTTTTCCGCATTTTCGTTGCAATTGCCGAAGCGGAACGCGCGACAGGTCGCGATCTCGACATCGAATACATGATCGATCAATCGCACAACGAGAAGCCGAAGATCGAAGCCATGATCCAAACGGTCACGACGGTGCAAGAACTCTTCGCGAAGGCGCTGCTTGTTGATCTCGAACAACTTGAGAGCGCGCGCGCCGCGAACGACATTGTCGCAGCGGAGGAGTGTTTGAAGAGTGCGTTCGCGACGGATGTGCGCGAGGCGCTCGCTGCATGGCGAGAAACGCGCGGTTTTCCTCGTGATCCACTCGCAGCGCATCGCAGTTCGGGTTACACCGCGCGTGCAGCACGTGCACGATTGCCGCGGAAACAAGCAAGCGGCGGGAGTTACGCATGACAACGCGTCGACACATTGCGATTGATCTTGGTGCTTCGAGTGGCCGCGTCATGGACGTGCGCCTCGAAGGTGGCGCGCTTCGTGTGCACGAGTTGCATCGTTTCGCGAACGCGCCTGTCGAAGCGCGTCGCGCAGGTGGCGTCACGCTGTGTTGGCCGTTCGAGCGCATGTTCGAAGCAATTCTCGAGGGTTTGCGTCGCGCAAGCGAGGGTGGACCAGTCGACTCGATCGGTGTCGATTCATGGGCCGTGGATTACGCGCTTGTCGACGACGAGGGCGAACTCGTTCGGCCAATTGCCGCGTATCGCGATCCACGCACGCACGGGCCGTTTGCGCGGCTTCGGCGCGAACTTGGTGATGAAGCGATCTATGCCACCACAGGCATCGCATTTCAACCATTCAACACGCTGTATCAGTTGGCTGCGGATGCCGAGGATCCGATGCAGCCATTCGAGCGCGCACAACGGATGTTGATGCTGCCCGACTTCATCGCGGCCCGCCTCTGTGGCTCGACGGTTTGCGAGCGGACGAATGCGAGTTCGACGCAGTTACTCAACGCAAAGACGCGTGATTGGCATCGCGATTTTGCGCGCGCCGCGGGTGTTCCGTTGCGCATTCTGCCGGAACTCGTCGACGCTGCGGCGAACGAAGCGCTCGGCATGATTTCACCTGATATTGCGGCAGAAACAGGTCTTTCGGCGGATACGCCTGTCTTCGCTGTTGGCACGCACGACACGGCATCCGCGGTCCTTGCGGCGCCGATCGATCCACGGAACGATCTTTACATCTCAAGCGGAACGTGGTCGCTCGTTGGTGCAGAGTTGTCGAAGCCGGTGCTCACCGAAGGTGCGCGCATGGCAAATATGACGAACGAATTGGGCGTGTTCGGAACGACGCGATTTCTGCGGAATGTTGCGGGACTTTGGTTGGTCCAACAGTTGCAAGCAGCGTTTGCGTCCGCGGGTCGTTCGTATTCTTGGGCGGACCTTTCCACACTCGCCGCGACGGTTGAGCCGTTGCGCAGCGTGGTTGATCCAGATGATCCGTCACTCTTTACGCCGGGTGACATGCCCGCGCACGTCGCAGCTCTCTGCCGCGCACGCGGCGAACCAGTGCCTGAAACCGACGCGCAATTCGTACGTTGTGCGCTCGATTCGATCGCGCTCGCGACCGCGCGTGCGGTACGCATGGTTGCAGAGAACGCGGCGATGGCGCCGAAGCGCATCGTCATCGTTGGTGGCGGCGCATCGAACACGCTGCTCAACCAACTCGTTGCGAATGCCACCGGGCTTCACGTTGCGACGGGGCCAGCTGAAGCGACGGCCATCGGAAACGCACTCGCGCAGCACGCAGCACTCGACGGCATCACGGATGCGCGCACGCTTCGTCAGATGGTGCGCGACGTCACAGATTCGCAGCAGTTTGAGCCGGATTTTGCGCAATCGACACGCATGCAGGACGCCGGGGCGCGCCTCGCGCTGTAAGTTCTCCGCTTCGTCTCACGCATCACATTGGTGGCCCACATGACCTCGCCTGCACACTCGTCCGCACATTCGCAGCATCCGCAGAATTCGCAAAATCCACTGTTTGTCACGCGCACGTGGAACGACGCCGATGCGGCGAAACTCGATCCGGTCGGGCTCTTGGTGTATCGCTCGAATCGCTTGGGCGACGATCAGCGCGTGACCAACACCGGCGGCGGCAATACGTCGAGCAAAGTGACTGAGAAGGATCCGCTCACGGGTAAGGCCGAGCGTGTTCTGTGGGTGAAGGGCTCGGGCGGCGATCTCCGCACAGCGGGTCGCGAGTTCTTCTCATCGCTGTCGCTTGAGAAACTCGAGGAACTCAAGTCGGTGTACGCGTCGCGCACGCCGCGCGGCATCAAGACGCAGGCCGAGGACGACATGGTCGATCTCTATCGGCACTGCACGTGGAATCTCAATCCGCGCGCGACGTCGATCGACACGCCGCTCCACGCATTCGTACCGCGCGCGCACGTCGATCACACGCATCCGAACGCGCTGATCGCGATCGCCGCCTGCACACGCGGCGAAGATGTGATGCGCGAGGTTTTCGGCACGCAACTCCGATGGTTGCCGTGGATGCGGCCTGGCTTCGAACTCGGCCTCGCGCTCGAGAAACTCTGCAAGGATCACCCCGACGCAATCGGCGCGATCATGGGCCAGCACGGGCTCATCAACTGGGCCGATGATCCGCGCGAGTGCTATGACCTCACGCTCTCGCTCATCTCGCGCGCGTCGGAGTATCTCGCCGCACACGATCGCGGCGCGAACACGTTCGGCGGGCAGAAGATCGCGCCCGTCGGTGAAGATGCGCGTCGCGCACTGCTCGTGAAATTCCTGCCGTTTCTCCGTGGGAAAGTCTCGTCGCGCCGCCGCATGATTGGGACGGTTCAGCACGACGAGGCGATGCTGCGTTTCGTCTCAAGCCACGATGCCGCGCGATTGGCTGAACTCGGCACGTCGTGCCCAGACCACTTCCTCCGCACGAAAATCAAGCCGCTCCTCGTTGATTTTGATCCGAACACGGGTTCGTTCGCCGAACTCTGCGAGAAGACGGAAGCGGGACTTGCGCAATACGTGAAGGATTACGCGGCCTACTACGACGCGTGCAAGCATGCGGATAGCCCCGCGATGCGCGCGCCAGAGCCGACGGTGATTCTTGTTCCCGGCGTCGGCATGATCGCGTGGGGTTCGTCGAAGTCTGAATCGCGCACGACCGCGGAGTTCTATCGCTGCGCAGTCGAAGTGATGAAGGGTGCCGAATCGATCGGTGGATATCGCGCGCTGCCGCGTCAGGAAGCGTTCGACATCGAGTACTGGCGGCTTGAAGAAGCGAAGTTGCAGCGCATGCCGAAGCCGAAGCCGCTCGCCGGCCACGTCTCGGTGATTGTCGGTGCAGGGAGCGGCATCGGCCGTGCGACCGCGCCGTTCTTCACCGCCGACGATGCGTGTGTTGCGTGCGTTGATCTCGACGCGAAGGCCGCGGAAGCATGCGCGAAGGAACTCGAGAAGTCGGTCGGCACTGGCATCGGCGTTGCGGGAAGCGGCATCTCGGCGTGCGGACCCGCGATTGCACTTTCGTGCGACGCGACCGATCGCGCGGCGGTGCGTCGCATGCTTGATGACGTCACGCTTGCCTACGGTGGCATCGATGAACTCGTTATCACGGCGGGATTGTTCCCGACGCCAGGCGCAGATGGTCGCACGAGCGATACGGATTTCATGCGTTCGATGCAGGTGAATGTGCTCGCGCCCGCGGTGCTTGTCGAAGAGGCGGCCGCGACGATGACCGCGCAGAAGTTCGCGTGCAGCGCTGTCGTCACGACGAGCGTGAACGCGGTCGTCTCGAAGAAGGGTTCAAGCGCCTACGACGCGTCGAAGGCAGCAGCGAATCACTTGGTTCGTTCGCTCGCCGTGACTTTCGCGCCCTTTGTGCGTGTAAACGCTGTCGCGCCTGCGACCGTGATCGAAGGAAGCACGATGTTCCCACGGCCACGCGTGATCGCGAGTTTGAAGAAGTATGCGATTCCGTTTGAAGAGTCGATGACCGATGCGCAACTCGTTGAGTGCCTCGGGCGTTTCTATGCGGATCGCACGCTTTTGAAGGTGACGATTTCGCCGCGCGATCAAGCGATGGCGCTTCGCTTTATGGCGGGGCCGGAGAGCTCGCGCACAACGGGTCAGGTGCTGCACGTTGACGGCGGACTTGCTGACGCGTTCGTGCGGTGAGCGGGCGCAGGGGTTTCGCCGGATCACAGGAGGACATGCGATGCAACGAGTCTGCTTCACGCTGCAAGTCAAGCCCGATCGCCTTGATGCATATCGCGAGAGCCACAAAGCTGTGTGGCCTGAAATGCTCGCGGCGCTGTCGCGTCACGGATGGACGAACTACTCGATTTTCCTGCGCGAAGACGGCCTCTTGATTGGCTACCTCGAGACGCCTGACTTCAAGAAGGCCGTCGAGGGCATGCAGAGCGAGGAAGTGAACGCACGCTGGCAGAAATCGATGGTTGACTACTTCGTTGCGCTGCCTGGCGGTCGCGCCGATACGTCCATCGTTCCGCTCGAACAAGTGTTTCGGCTTGATTGAGCGACGTATTTGAGCGCTCGCGACGTGATTTTGAGCGCTCGCAACCTGCTTCGCAACTTGCTCGCTCTGGCCGGCGCCCCTCGGAGTGAATCCTCGGGGGCCGAGATGGGGTCGTGTTTGAGCGCTCGCAACCTGCTTCGCAACTTGCTCGCTTTGGCGTGGATTGCGCTAGAGGTCGCCGCCGCAGCGG
>Ga0209617_10000890_pt1 | contig 13575 bp, 16 predicted proteins | sample LakEriepJuly2011_2_FD_187459 | JGI IMG/M metagenome (GOLD analysis project Ga0209617, IMG submission 187459) | Freshwater microbial communities from dead zone in Lake Erie, Canada - CCB epilimnion July 2011 (SPAdes) (version 2) | ecosystem: Environmental > Aquatic > Freshwater > Lentic >... | reverse complement strand
AATTTGAATAGGGAAGCTCATTTAGAGTTCTCCTTTCTTCAATTAGCTAACGTAGTCAAGGCTGATTGCCGACCGCTTGTGCAGGATGGCATAACCATACTGAGGGAAGATCGGGCGAGCTCCGCTGGCACATACGCCGCGGAAATACCCGACATTACCATCAGGGTTGGTCTGCCGATCCAAGATGTTAACCCATTTGAACTCACCACGGTAGTTCTGGGGGTTGAATGCCATCTTGTTAGCGGTGTTGACTGGGCTAGGAACCACGGAGCGCATCACATCTTGGTGGAAGATGTAGCTCAACTCGTAGTCAGCCGTCTCGTACCGAGGGTTAATGTCATACGAAGTACCCTTGGTGGTTGTTGACCGTTTGAACGGATAGACACGAAGGATTGAATCGTTCGTGGAAGTAACCGTTCCGACAACAAACCGCGGAGGATATGCGTCTACCGAGTGGTAGAAGCCACCGTAAGAACGCTCGATGCCGAGGGGCGTCAAGAGTTCATTAGGCTTCGCATAGCGGTAGTCCTGCCGAATGTCGGCGTTCAAGCGGATGATGCTTTCGCTGGTTTCAGCGGAAGTGATCAGCATGAACACAGGGGCTCCGTTCTCACGGCCCATGGCTTTGCTTCCTGCGCCGTCGCGGACAAGCTTCATGTACAACCGTTTGAGGATTCCTTGGGTCAACTGGCTCTGCGGGAGCGTGTTGGTGGTAGTTGTGAACGCGCCGGAAACTCCGGAGGTATACACACCGCTAATAACGGCGTAGTAAACTGCTCCTGCGTAAACCGAGGCGGTTTGAGATACGATACCAGAAGCGGCAGTTCCGGGGATAACAAGATTACCCTCGCCCGCCACGTTTTTAGTATACAGATCGCGATACCGTTCCTGCCAGATGATTGAAGTGCTTTCGGTCAACACGTCCATGATGTTGGACAGCTGTTCCCGACGCTTCACTGCGAAGCGCAAGTCTTCAAGAGCAATGTCAGGGGATTCAACCGAGGCCCATTCCAATTGGTACTGGCGAAGTTTCTGGCCGAAGGTCACTCCTTGGAGTGCGACGGGAAGAACGTTGCCAGCAGCGCTGGTGGAAGCTACCGGAGGGGTCGTTCCGCCAGAGATCGTCTGGGTGTAGGGGTTAAACCCTTGGTAGTCCTGATCAACAGTGTTCGAACCGAGCTTACGCCAGTTAGAACCAGCCGAACCAGTGATTTCACCGGACTGGTAACCGTTAACGGTTCCGGTCGATGTGTTGAGAGAGGCGGAGGGGAAGAACCGCTCGAAAGTCATCGAGCTGATCACATCGCCCATCTCCTCTGGGAATTGTTCCTGCTTGGTCAATTTGAGCCAGGCAGACGTGTCGATGGTCCGGCGATAAATCTCCGGTCCGATGCGACCCGCTTCTTTAACGAGCAACTGCTCGATAGAGTACGTAGTAGCCATATTAGTGTTTATTTCCTTTCAACCTTCCCCATGCTCGCACAAAGGGTCGGTTATGATTTATGACAATTGCGCCAGCCCCTATCGAGGCTATCCGCTCTCGTCACGACTCAAAACTTTTCCCTGGCGGCATCCCAGAGCTTTTAATGCCCGAATTCTGCTAGACCGTCTCAATCTTTATAGGTCTTGTTCGGCAAGGGTCTCAATCTTTATACCTGCACCGAACTAGTTAAAAGTATCAACCGGATAGAACGTGTCAATACTTTTTAACAAATTTATTTCATCCCGCGTTCTAAGGCTTCTAGGAAACCTAAATCTGCTGGTACCTCAGGACCACCACTCTTTTCTCCGCCAGAAGATGGAAGAGTAGACCGAAGCTCTTTTGTTAGTTTTTCCAGCTCAGAGATACGGGTTTGGGTTTTGGCGACATAATCTTGGAATACGGTCATAACCACGGGCATAGCCGCGGCATTAAAGGTCAACTTAGCTTTGGCCCTAGGGTCAAGCTCAGTGTTCTCAATCTGCATGGCCTGTTGCTGGATATTCTGCAAAGTACTGTTCCAGGCTTCGTTGCCTTCAATAGGTCGAAGTAAGGCGTTTTCTTTCTGAAGGTTGTTCCACTCGGAATCATAGGCTGATTTAATCTCGGCCTGTGCCCGCTGTTGGTAAGTTTCCTGTTCTTTCTGCTCTTCAGCCTGGATCATCTGAAGGACAGTGTTTACATCTTTCGTCAGAATCTCCCTACGCTGGAATACCTTCTGCAACTCTTCAGCCTTGTTCCGAACAGCTAAAGAATCGACTGGGTCAAAAGAACTGGTCGCTTCTTTTAGGAGAGCTCTGCGTTTGGCTGGGTCGGGTTCGACCATGGCTGCGTAAATATTCCTAGCATCAACTCCCTCGTAGAGGGCACTAATTTGAGAAACCTCTTCTTGAATGCTGTTCAAAGGTTCGGTTACGGCAAGCTTGTACTCTTTAGTCGACTCCAACCTGGAGAATTTAAGTTCGTTCTCGTACTCGTCCCGCTCTTGTTTTAGGGTGTTCAATTGATTCTGGAGATCAATCTGCTCGACTGAATTTGTGGGTGCTTCGACAACTTTAGACTCTAGTTCTTTAAGCTTTGTCCGAGCATCCCTCAAATCCTTTGTTAAACGAGCCCATGCCGTTTGAGCTTCGGGTTTAAGATTTTCAGGAGCTTTGACATCGATATCATCAGAAGATACTTCTGTATTTTTTGTTTCTTCCTGACCAGTCAACCTTTTGGTCAAAATATCTAACGGGTTAGTATCAATAGAAGCATTGGTCTTGGTAACCTCCGCAGTTTTAACTGCCTCAACTGGCGCAGTGACAGCAGTTGCGGTGGGCGTTTCCGCAACAGGGGCCTGATCTAACGCTTGAAAGCCAGCGTCAAAAGCGTCGGCAAAACTCAAATTGTCTGCGGCTGGAGGTGTAGTTGCGGGTGTGGCGGTAGCGGTTTCACTCATTGTTTGTATTCCTTATGGTTGGTTGGTTTCTTCTGTTTTTATTTCCCAAGGTTCCGGCAAGTTTGCAGGTTCACTTGGGTCTTCGGATAGAGCAGATAGCAATCGAAGAGCTTCGTAATAGCCCTCTCTTCGAGAGTTTAAAGTCGCGTTCCAATCAATAAAATCCACCCCTACTGGGGGAAGGGCAGGAACAGGTGTTCCTAAATTTGTCAAAACTTGTTTAAATGCCTGCCCAGCTTCCGATTTATAAAAGGTTTTCCAGGCTACCTTAAAATCTTGTCGTTTATTCCAATCGTTTAATGTCATGCTTTTGGTGCGTTGGTAGTAGTCATCGCGGAACGTAGATTAGCCGCGGCTTGCGCGTCTTGTAAAGCTAATTTTTGTTTTAGTTCCGCTTCTTTAAACCTCGCATCAAGAGCTGCTCTTTCTTGTTTCAACTGCATGTCTAATTGGTGTTCCTGCATCTTCATTTGCATTTGAGGAGAAATCCCCTGAACTTGCCCTTGGTCTAAAGCAAGTTGTTGCTGTTGCTCGTTGGCCACCCGAATATCCTGTTCTACATCTCTTTGGAGATTTACAACTGCTTCTCGCAAAAGATTCATGGCAAGTTTAGCCTGTCCAATTTCTTGCTGCTTTGTTTTATCGTCGACAATTTTAACAAGGTGTTCATTCGAGTGCTCGTATACCATGGTAAGGAACATCATGGTCGCTTGCTTGTCCTGAATCTGATTATTCTGGACAGCCTGAACAATGGGTTGAGTTTCTTTCAAATGGACGGCTAAATGAATTGCATGGTTTTCATTCGGCATTACCGTTACTTGTCTGCCGGCCTGCATCGAACCATTTTCAAGTTCAGCAATCTTAGCGTCGGCAGGAATACGATTTTTAACATTTGGGTTAGGCAAGTAACGATCAACCTGATCGTATCCTACGCGGGCGGCCACGCGGTCGCGCACGGCATTGATCTGACCCAATTCATCAAACCGTGGGAGCATTTGCATGAACTCATTGAAGGCTGAAAGACGAGCGGCCGGAGAACCTAATCCAACGGCTTTTACAGGATCAACGTCATAAACAGCTTTAACTGCTTCCCAAGGAACTCCACGCTCTTCCAATCGGCTACGGAATTTTTTGGCTTCGGCCGCGCCCTCTTCTCCTGGGACCCATGTATCCCGCTGAAGTCGTCTGAATTGTTCACGTAGCAAACGTCCCCAAGGAACGTAGAAAAGATTCATCGAGTTGGTAGTAAGTATTGCCTCGTTCGCAAGCTGTGCTTCTACTTCAGTTGCGGTGCGGGGATTTCCGGTGGGCGCGTTCATCTGAGTCCGGTAAGACCCGGTATTGCTCTGGCGAACCATTGCCATTTCGTTTACAATCGGCTGAACGTTGGCGGCCAAATTAGGATACTGAGTCTGAACAACATTTAATCCTGGGGGTAAAAACGAAAGAGGACCCGAGTAAGCCATCGTCATCTTAGAAACATCTTCCGCACTTTGTGGTTGCAACAGAACGGAAGTCTGCAACATCGCTCCGTCGGCCATAGCGCAACGTAAACGATTAGTCATCTGGATATGCGGGAAAATCTTGTACCCAAGACCGCGGATAGAATGATAAACTCCGTTACCTACTCCGTAAGTGAAAATGTGGAAAGCTTCGGAAGCCGACTTAAATCGGTGGAGTCTTTTGAATAGAAAATCACCAGATCCATCGCGGAGCCCAATAGCGTGGGAATAAGTTCCGTCAAACTCCCTTACGTAATAATGAACTACATGAACTTCGCGTGACCGAACATGGGCGAAATACAAATCATTGGCTTTAATCTGTCTCTGTAGCTCTTCCCAATTAAAGCCGTCTTGAGGGAAGGTGGTGGTAGCATTGCGTATCGCCTTCCGTACTTCCTCCACATTCCATCCAGCTTCTTCTGCAATTTTTGGATTCTCGATGTATTGGAAGAGTTCGTGTACTAAAAAGATTCTTCGAATACACGCAATTTCAACTTTATCTTCTGTGGCAGGGGTTCCGCGGGGGATAAAGAAGTCGCCAATAGGACATACAGTCCACTGCCAATTTCGTTCGTCTTCAAAGTAAGCAATCCCCAAACCTTGAGAAACAAAATAGTAGGACAGAAGTTGTTGCTTGAAATAAAAACTGGGCCAATCTTTTGTCAAAAGACGGGTAAACTCTTCAGAAATAATTGAAGCGTACTCTTCGCGTTGGCTTTCATCCCCGAAACGTGTTTTAACATTAATCAAACGATCGACTGAGGTGACAAGATCATTGTATGAAGTGAGTGCTTTTTCCAAGTCAGCTCCAGCTTCTCCAAAGTTAAGGTTAGCCCGATAACCTTGGCCCAACCTCCGCAACACCACGGGGTCATAGGGGGCCGCCCCGTCAAACATATCCATGATCCTAGTACGATCCCGAGCTGCTGCCTCGTCGGCCAGATACAAATTCTGGTATAAAGAGTGCAGACCTTTATAGTCGCTAATGCGGGTTTTAGGTACTTTCCCTTTTTCGCTTATTGTTAGGAGATCCGAATCAGGAACGGTATTGTTATTGTATTTGGGTTCCACAAGTCCGACTAGTATGGGGGAAGGCAATATTCCTGTCAATCAGGCTTTTTAGGCACTGAGGAAAGAAGATTCGGAAACGGCCTGGTCGAGCTTACGGGCTTGCTCCTGCCAGGTAGCCCTTAACTTACCCCCGACTAAAGACCCAGCATGAATCCCAAGCTTTTGTCTAGCCAGATCGAGACCTAAGAAGAAGGCGTCGGCCAAGTCGGGAGACTTTCCCAAACGTAACTTGTAGTCTCTTTTGGGCTCTACTGTAACCTTTCCCCCGGCAGTTGTATTATATTTTCTGCCAGTCATCTCTTTAGCTAAATCTGGTATAATCCCCTTTAATTGCCCAGACCTCATATACTCCACCCCGGAAAACCATAGTTCTGTAACTCGATTCGTATACTTATCTATACCTCGAATTGGGTTTGTAACGCTTACTGGTAGCAAGGAAGCTTTTTCTCCGAACTTAATTCGAAGTATTCGATTTGACCATATTTCTGATAAGATATCGCAAAAAGGATCTCCGGCGCCAGTGGCGTCGATAGCCACTCTTTCGGGGGGAATCCCGGCTTCTTGGCAAATACGCATCACTTCTTTGGCAATCTGAAAGTTTCGTGGCTCGGGTTTAGTTACGTCTTCACGAAGGCTATGAAACTTATGGAGTGCTACCGCTGGACCGGACTCCTCGCTCTGCCCATATTTAAGGATAGCCAATACCGATCTATCTCCTCCGTTTGTAAACGCAGGATCGAATCCGGCCAGGTAAAGAGGAGGATTTGACCATCTTGGCTCTTTAGTGACATCGTATTTCCTGAAGTCTGCTTCCGAATAAATACCCTCTTCAGCTCCTACTGGTGCTGGAAAGCTTCGTATAAACCGCCAGAATGAAAGTGAGTTTTCCCCCTCGTTATCGATAGCGTACTTAACTTGTTTTGAGGTTAACAAGAATGGCCATTTATCGTCATGCTCAATATTGGGCGTTTTGATACCGTCAAGGTGAATACATTTACCAGATTTTGTTTCCCACTCTTCGGAATCTACCGTAACCGAGTTCCACCCATCTTTGGGTGTAGAGAATACTCCGAATGGATCGTATTGAGAGTTAAAGTTTCCTAAGGCAACGCATTGGAATTGGGGATTCGCGTTTAGATTTGATATGGCTTCGAATACTGAATTGGTTACGTCCGTCGCCTCATCGATAATCAAGAACACTCTCTTATTCTTCAAACCGATAAGTTTTGCTGTGGCTTCCTTTTCTTTATCTGGGCTTGACGGAACCAAGGTAATCGAGGATCGGTCGGAAGCTTCCCCGGATTCGGATGCGTCAAGAACAATCTTTCCCATGGAGTCCACTAACTTCCCGGGGAGTCCTGGTACTTGCATATACCTCTCGCGAATAGAACCCCATAGACGTTTACGAGCTTCTCGAACGCTGGTGGTCGTGACAAGAACAAGGGTTTCATGCGGGGCACAAAGCCAATTAACTAACCCCCACATAGCCATTGTAGAAGTTTTGGCGGAAGACTTTGGGCCGGAAATGGCTAAATAGTTTTCTTCACAAGCACGTTCGATCATCCAATCAGCCCAAGGATGCCAATGAAACCCATTCTTGTTTTTAGTCTTGTGGTAAGGCCAAAGCAGATTAACTACATTCTTGAAATGTTGGGCTTTGCCCAAACCTCCATCTTCGGGCCTTAACCCAAGTTTAAAGGCGAGCAATTCTATATCAAGGTCTCCGGCTCCGTCTGGCCAGGACTTTCCATATTTTTCTATAGGCAAGGAACTATTCTGCATAATCACTTGACAGTTGTCAATTTGAGTTCACTCTAGCCAGCACGATGAACACACCCTTAAAAAATGAACAGTTGTACAAAAGGCAAAGTCGGAGAACGTGAGTGGCGCGACGTCCTCAAGGCGAAGGGCTTCGAAGCGCGGCGCGGTCGCCAGTTCTCGGGCAGCCCGGAATCGCCAGATGTTGTCAGCAACCTCCCTTTTCACTTTGAAGTCAAACGGGTTGAGGCACTCAACATTAATAAAGCAATGGAACAGGCCAAACGAGACAGTGGCAAGAGTGTGCCAGTTGTGGCCCATAGAAAAAACAAGTGCCCGTGGCTTGTTACGATGGCTGCGGAAGATTGGCTTGAACTAGTTCGTGAAAAACACTCAGACGCTTGTTCAACTCCTCCCGTGGCAGGAGAAATCAAAAAGTATTATACTTCAGGCAATTCAGAACCACTCGATCGCGCTGGATTGCTCTGATACTGGAACGGGAAAAACTGTTACGGCTTGTGCTGTAGCAAAAGAACTTGGCTTTGAATTTGCCATTATAGCTCCCAAGATTGTACTTCCCGCCTGGAAAAGTTGGTGTAGCACTTTTGGGCTACAACCTAAATTTGTTTTAAATTACGAAAAGCTTCGAACTGGGAATACGGAATTTATAAAAAAGCTAGGGAATAAACAATGGGATTGGGAGCATAAAGGTAAAAACTTCCTTTATATATTTGACGAGGTCCATCGTTGTAAAAGTTACAAATCTCAGAATGGGGCAATGTTAGAGGCCGCGGCTGGGTCGAACGTTCTTATGTTGTCTGCTACGGCTGCTGGAAGCCCGTTGGATATGCGTTTTACGGGTCGACTTCTCGGACTTCACAACGGAGTGGATTACTTTAAGTGGCTCCACAAAAACGGAGTTGTTAAAGCTCCGTGGGGAGGGATGACATTCCGCGGGGGTAAACGTGTGCTGACTGACATCCACTCGAAGATATTTCCGGCCAAAGGCGTTAGAATACGGATCAGCGAGCTTGGGGATGCTTTCCCGAGTAACCAAGTCAATGCCGAAGTATTGGACATTTCGCCCAAGATCGGTGAGCTTTACCAGAAGGTTGAAGAAGAGATTCTCGAGCTAAAGGATCGGTCTCGTACAGATGTAGACCCGGAGAATCCATTGACAAAACGTTTACGAATGAGGCAGGAAATTGAATTGCTCCGAGTGCCAGTCATTACGGAGATGGCGGAAGAGTTTATCGAGGAAGGAAAAAACGTTGTTTGTTTTGTAAACTTTAGGCAGACGCTCGATGCAATCGGGGAGCGAATGAAAAAACACAAGCCTGTTTATATTCTTGGCGATCAAACAACCGATGAAAGAGAGTCGGCCATTGCTTCTTTTCAGGCTAACAAATCACATTTGATCGTCTGTCAAATCGCTGCTGGTGGCGTGGGAGTAAGTCTTCACGATCTTCACGGAAGACCAAGAGTTTCGCTCGTTAGTCCTACGTATTCTGCTGTTGATCTCAAGCAAGCTCTCGGTCGTATTCACCGCACGGGAGCCAAAACTCCCGCGCTACAATACATCCTATTCGCGGCCAACTCCGTCGAAGAAGAAGTTAGCAAGTCGGTCAAGTCAAAACTTCGTAATATTGATTTGCTGAACGATGGCGATCTAATCACGCACAATTAGCACTTGACGATTACGTTTTTGAAGTCACAATCCACGGCACGCTGATGGACACACAACACGCAAGATATAGCCCTAGCACCCTTAAAAGCCGGGAATTATGCCCAGGCTATGAACCTAAAAGGGATGGGGAAGTTCATATTGTAACTCAACGTGGAACCGCTATGCACTACGCTTGTGAAGTATCTGATTTTTCAAAACTAAACGCCGATGAGACCAAGCTTGTTATGAAATGCTTGGATTATATTGAGCGTCTACGAGCGGAGTTATCTACCGATGCTTGATCTAAAAGAAATTAAGCTGGAGGTTTTTGATCAATGGGGTTTTGTTGATCGACTGATGATTCGCGGAGATAAAGCTCATCTTATTGATTACAAGTTTGGTTTTAATCCTGTTGATGACGCCGAACACAATGCTCAGATGTGGGCGTATACTCTCGGTGTTTTTGATAAACACGATTATATCAAAGAAGTTACTGTACACATTTTACAGCCTCGTCTAGATCTTATCTTTACCCACACATTCACCCGTGAGGGTGACTACCAAAAAATACACAAACGAATAAAAGGAATCATTGACAAATGCAAAAATCATACCGAAGCCGATTACACACCTGGGGATCAATGCGTTTATTGCCACAAACTAGCAGACTGCCCAGCAGTCCACGGAGCCACCATGCAGATCGTTAAAGCTTATGATATGGCGCACGATGCCAAGTTGCCTGAACTATTTCAGCCTAGCCAGTTATCCACGCCAGAGCGTAGGGCTCAAGCCCAGCGTATAGCGATGGTTATGGAGGCTTGGTGCTCCAGCGTTCGCAAACATAATTTAGAATTTGCCAAAGAGGGTGGTGAAATCCCGGGCTACGGATTGAAAGAAATCCAAGGCCGTAGGGAAATTAAAGACTCTCAGAAAGCTTGGAATTTGGTGAAAGATAAACTTACTCCGGAGGAGTTCAGCTCCGCCTGCGAGATTAAGTTTACAGATTTGGCCGATCTGGTTGCGGCCAAGGCGCCTCGCGGTCAGAAGACCGTGGCGAAAGAACAACTGGAAGATGACCTCATCGTTGCCGAAGCAATGACGCGTGGTGAGCCATCTTATCAACTAAGAAAAAATAAAGAAATAAAAGAGATAAAATAATAAATGAAAACATCATTCAGTAAAAAAGATAAGGAAGCCGTAGAGGCAAATGAAGACAAAGCGTTGGCAGTGGCGGAGAGCAAATCTCCTACTATTACCAACCGTAACGCTGGGGTGGACGGAGAGTTCAAAGCTTCCGACTTCCTGATTCCGAGGATCAACCTCGTCGGGAAGACCGGAAATCTCAGCAATAACTTCCAACCAGGTTCTTTTGTATTTAACAAAGAGCTGGTTGTCGGAAGTAAAGATTCCGCTATGGAAGCGGTGATCACTCACATCCAAAAGAAATACATCCAGGAAATACCTTATGGGACGGATGTCATCCCAAAGATTTTTGCCTCGCAAGCCGAGGTAGAGGCCGCGGGTGGAACTTTGGATATCTCGGAGTCTGAAGATGTGGATCGGTTTATTCCGTTCCTCGTCCTGACCCTTTTGGTTGCAGAGCCGAAAGAAAAGAATCCGATCTTCTCGCTTGAAGGCCCGGACAAAAAGAACTACGCCCTGGCGCAGTACAATCTCACCAAGAGTGCGTACCGCGGAGCGGGTCGTCAGTTGTTGACCGACAGTCAGACCGTCCTTCGTGGCGGGTTGACTAAGGGACGATATCAAGCGAGCAGCAAGCTCAATACCAACACCATGGGTAGTTGGTTTACACCCACGTTCAAGTTGGCTGGAACGAACAATGACGAGTTCCAGGCTTGGGCTTCCAGCTTGATCTAAGTAGATGAAAAAGGGGAGACGTTCCGGCATGGTGCGGCGCGAGAAGCGTCGACAGGTTAGGTGTGTCCTGCCGCGTGAAACACCGGACGTCCTCCGCCAAGCAGTTAAGTTCTTTTCTGAACTGCTGGATTCTAAATTTCAAAACGTAACGCAAGTAAAGGGAATATGGATAAAAACGAAGTAATACCACCGCCTTCTATTTATGAAGTTGCGTCGGAAGCTTTTTCGACAGTAACACGTATTATGGAGAAAGGGTCAGATAAGAGTGCCTTCGGAGAATGGTTTGACAAAGACTCCCGAAGATATAATGCCGATCGAGTTGTCAGCCACATCTGCCAGGCCATGATGCAGATTGATGGCAATAGACAAGACCCCGATAAATACGGGGAAACATCTATTGATCATTTAGAGCGGGCTTTGGTCCGCGCCGCCTTTCTACTTTTCAAATGCAAAAGGGGGAAAACAACGTGATTGATTCATTTTTGTTATGGGTATTTGTTTGGATTAGTAAACGTTGGTTTAATTCTGTTGTTTTTGGAACTGATCCAGAAACAGATAGAGCCACATCTATTTCATTCTTTGAAAATGAAGAGCATGCTGAACAATATTTAGAGTTAATTCAAAAAGGAAAAGAGGGGAAACAAAAATGATATTTCATTGGGTTTGGAAGAAAACTGGGTTTCCTTATTTGGAATCCCCTAAAACAGAAACAAAAAGCACAACCATGCCAAAAAAGAAAGGTAGGGTGTCAAGTGGAAAATCTAAACGTCCCAGAAAACGATAGACTTGCCCAAGAGATTGTTGCAGAATTGGATTACCTTTTAAAGGAAGGATTTTTATGTCTAAAGAACACCAAGGAACCTCGCATTGTTTTAAACCCGAAGGTGAGCATATGAGCATAGACGCACTTATCGATGCGGATGCAATGCGTAAACAACCGGAATACATGCAGAGAGAGCTTCATAGAGTTCATCAGTTTTACAAGCGCGTAACAGATCTGGCAGAAACAAACCATAAGACCGCCTCTACTCTTGTGGAGGAGAATGGGCGGTTAGAAAATGAGAACGAAGGGCTGAGAGAGTTCTGCCAGGAACTCCTTAGCTCTATGGCAGACCTTGAAGATGAATGTTCGGGGTTCAGACACAAGGTTAGGTCAGCCGTGCTCGAATTACTACCACACCAGAAAGAAGAAAAAAATGATTGAATTAGCAATACAAATTAAGAATGAAGTCGGGACAGATAAAATTAGTGTTGAGGTTTTGCCGAGAGATTCCGACGCAAATCCTATTGAAAAAGATGTTTTGAGCGGTCTTTTTCCGCACGTTGTAGATTTATTGAATGGCTTGCTCGGTGGAGAAGGCTTCCGCAAAATGGAGAAAGTGGCTCAAGAAGTTTCGCTTCCTCCGCAAGAATCGCGGATTGTAGATAAAAATGGAGTCCCCGCGAGCATACCGATGAACGAGGATTATCTTGTGAGAAAAGGTCTTGTCGAGCCTCTTGAAGGCGATAAACCCATCTCTAAAGACTCTGCAATCATCATTTAATGCCTTCTGCCAGTGAACAACTGGCCGAAGAATTCACCGTGATCCCTTACCCATTCGTGGGTGAGGATCGCGGTGCAATCGAGGCTGAATATGCGGTACTACTTAATGGCGGTATCAAACCCGGCGAAGTAGCTGATCTTATTTTTCACGCCTTGGAAATATTATTAAACAAAAGAAAAAAAGCTGAAGGAACGAACACTTATGATGAAACTACAACTCAAGTGTCTGATATGCTTGGGCGCCTTGTGGTTTTTGAAGAAATGTTCTCAAATAAAAAACACAAAAAATCAAAATGAATACATATGCAATTGACTTCGAAACATATTACGACAAAGAAACTTCGATCACTACGCTTGGGCAGTGGCACTATTTGCGTAGCCCAGACTCGGACATCTACATGGTTGCCATTCAGGGGCCAGATGTCGACTACGTAGGTTGCCCTAAAAAAGCCCCGTGGGCCAAGATCGACGGCCACAAGTGGGTAGCCCACAACTATAGTTTTGACGGCGCGGTGATCGAGAGGTTGCGGGAACAAGGATGTGTTCAAGCCAAGCCTGTAGCTTGGGACTGTACCGCAAACCTTTCGGTTGCCGTGGGTGCGCCAAGGAATTTGTTGGGTGCTTCCAGGGAACTGCTTGGTAGGACTATTGACAAAGACCCTAGGGACAAGATGCACTCCAAAAAATGGAGCGATGTCGAGAACACTGAATTCGGTAAAGAAGTTTTGGAATATGCTCGTCAGGATGCAAAGGCTTGCCTTGGTATCTATGAGAAGTTCTCCGGTGATATGCTCCCAGTAGAATCTGAACTATCCAGGCACACTATTGATATGGGATGGCGCGGCATTCAAGTCGACCAGGATGCTGTTACCGCGGGTATCAAAGCTCTTCAAAAAGTTACTTGGGAGAGTGAAAACTCTTTGCCATGGATTGACGAAACGGATGGCGTGGTGTTGTCGACCAAAGCATTTCGCAGGGAATGTGCCAAGGCTGGAATACCTTGGCCTACCTCGCTGGCTGAGAATTCTGAAGAGTGCGCCTTGTGGGAATCCCAGTACGGAGAGAAGGTTCCTTTCGTAGGGATCATGCGAGATTGGCGCAAGGCAAACTCTTTGCTGGCCAAGCTAAAGGTTATGCAGGGTCGTATCAAACCGGACGGGACTATGGGTTACGGGTTGAAATATATGGGGGCTCATACCGGGCGTTGGTCTGGTGACTCCAAGTTCAACGTTCAGA
>Ga0209617_10000889_pt1 | contig 13579 bp, 9 predicted proteins | sample LakEriepJuly2011_2_FD_187459 | JGI IMG/M metagenome (GOLD analysis project Ga0209617, IMG submission 187459) | Freshwater microbial communities from dead zone in Lake Erie, Canada - CCB epilimnion July 2011 (SPAdes) (version 2) | ecosystem: Environmental > Aquatic > Freshwater > Lentic >... | reverse complement strand
CTTCGATGTTTTGGGCTTTGGCCTCGGATTCAATCATGCCCACACAAGCGACTTCAGGATCAGTATAAATGACACCAGGGATGACGTTATAATTTACGTGACCTGGTTTACCGGCAATAATCTCAGCCGCAGCCACACCTTCTTCTTCCGCTTTGTGCGCAAGCATGGGGCCTGCTACCACATCGCCAATCGCATAAACTCCAGGAAGGTTCGTGCGATAGTGGCCATCAATCACGATGCGATTTCTTTCATCAAGTTTGAGTCCGGCTTCTTGGGCACCCAGGCCTACGGTGTTGGCCTTACGACCGACCGCGACGAGGATTTTATCAGCAGGGAATTCTAAAACTTTGCCTTCGCGTTCAGCCGTTAAAGCAAAGCCGGCAGCAGTTTTCTTAACGCCAGTCACTTTAGCACCGAGTTCAAATTTGATTCCTTGTTTTTCAAAAGCAGCTTGAGCGACTTTCGCGACATCGGTGTCGTAAGAGGGTCCGCCAATCGTGGGGAGCATTTCTACGACGGTGACTTGTGAACCGAGACGAGCCCAGACGGATCCGAGTTCGAGTCCAATCGCGCCTGCGCCGACCACAACCATGTTAGTAGGCACCGCTTTTAAAGCGATACCATGGTCGGAGGAAATGATAGTCTCACCATCAAATTTCATGAAGGGGAGTTCAACTGCAGAAGATCCCGTCGCGATGATGATGTTCTTGGTTTCAAGAATACGTTCGCCGGCGGTGCTGCGTACGAGAACTTCGCCTGCTTTTCCGAGTCGACCCAGTCCGCGAACAATTTCTACGCCGCGTTTGCTCACTAAAAATTCCACACCTTTGTTGAGCTGTCCGACGACCTTATCTTTGTTGGCCATCATCGCTGCTACATCAAAAGTTATTTTCTCGCCACCAACGATGCCATGTTTTTTGCCGTGGACGACGTGTTGAAATACTTCGGTGGAATGCAGAAGGGCCTTCGAAGGAATACAGCCAACATTGAGGCAGGTGCCGCCTAGCACAGGGTCCTTTTCGACGAGCGCGACCTTCAATCCGAGTTGCGCGGCTTTAATTGCGGCGACATAGCCTCCTGGGCCAGAGCCAATAACGACGAGATCAAGTTGTGACATAGTTTTATTTAGAAATTAGGCTCCGAAGAGTAGGGTTTGAGGTTCTTCAATGTACTGACGAACTTTGACCAAGAAGGTAACGGCTTCCTTGCCGTCAATAATCCGGTGATCGTAGGAAAGGGCGAGGTACATGATAGGACGAATAACAATTTGTCCTTTTTCTACGACGGCACGTTCGACAATATTGTGTAAGCCCATGATGGCAGCTTGGGGGTGATTTAAAATCGGAGTGGAGAGCATCGAACCATAGATGCCACCGTTGGAAATAGTGAAGACGCCGCCTTGAAGTTCGGGTAACTGAATTTTTCCATCGCGCGCACGTTTACCGAAATCGCTAATCGCATTTTCGATTCCAGCGAAACTCAGTTGATCGCAATCGCGAACCACCGGAACCATCAGGCCTTTGTCGGTGCCAACGGCGACACCGATATCATAAAAATTATTTTCCAGAATATCATCACCGTCTAACTGGGCATTAACGGTGCGAACTTCTTTCAGGGCCTGGACCGCAGCTTTGACGAAGAACGACATAAACCCGAGTTTAATACCGTATTTCTTGAGGAATTCTTCACCGTGACGTTTACGAAGTTCCATGATGGGCGCCATGTTCACTTCGTTGAAAGTCGTCAGCATAGCAGTCTCGGACTTAGCTTGGACGAGACGTTCAGCAATTTTGCGACGCAGAGGTGACATCCGTTTTCTGGTCGTGCGTCCTTCGCGATTAGGAATTTCAATCGCTGCTGCTTTTTCTGCTACGGGTGCGGTTACGGTGCTTACTGCTGAAGGTGCAACTGCCACGATGGGCGTTTGTCCATCAAGTGCCGCGAGCATATCGCCCTTGGTTACACGTCCAGCTTTGCCGGTTCCAGGAATGCTATTAGGATTTAAACCCGTTTCTGCGGCGATTCTACGGACGGCGGGTGATGCTTCAAAGTTTTCAGTTTTAACAAGGGGCGCACTCGCTATTTTAGGAGCAGCGGCCGACACCACTTTTGGAGCTACAGGTTGTGCGGCGGGTGTTGATGCAGTCGCGGGTGCTGGTGAGCTTGTTGAAGATCCTGGGGCGATGGTGGCGACGACTTGTCCGACCGTCACTTCAGTTTCCGCGGGAACGGTGATGGTAATTTGACCATCAATCTCCGCTGTGCCGTCGGAAGTAACTTTATCGGTCTCGAAAGAGAATATGGCCTGACCTTTTTTAACGTTATCACCGTTTTTTACCGCCCATGTAGATAGGAGGCCACCAGTGATTGATTCGCCCATCGAGGGTATTTTGACGTCCACAGCCATAAAAGTAAGACTACGACTTTGTAAGTACTACCCGACAGTTTCAACGGGGAAATAGGACAATTTTTCACAATATCGGTTCTGCCCGATTGTAGAAGGTGACCACAAACTCGCTGTTAAATCTTCTACTGAACGAATTTTAGACAGTAAACGCCTGCTGAATTACGTCAGATTGCTCGAGTTTATGGACAGAAAGGGCGCCCACGGCGGGAGAAGCGGCGGCATCACGTCCAGCGTACAAGGGCTGAACTCCAAGCGAGGACTCGATGATGGGTGAAATGAATGTCCATCCCGCCATATTCTTGGGTTCTTCTTGTACCCAAACTACTTTGGCGGGCGAACCGTACTGCGTATGAATCTTCTTTAAGGCAGAGGGATCGAGAGGGAAGAGTTGTTCGACGCGAACAATGGTGGTCGTTGCATCATGGCGAGCGGCCCGTTCGGCTTCGAGATCGTAAAATACTTTTCCTGAACAAAGAATGAGGCGGTCGGTTTTAACAGCCGGAGTTGAGTCAGCAATAAAAGGTTGGAAATCTTTCTCCGTGAAATCTTCAAATTTACTGACGCAGGTTTTGTGACGGAGTAAGCTCTTGGGTGTCAGCACAATCAGGGGCTTGCGATGTTCGGACTTAACCTGACGGCGTAAGGCGTGGAAAAGTTGAGCAGGAGTGGAAGGCTGAATCACTTGAATATTATTTTCAGCACACAGTTGGAGATATCTTTCGAGTCGCGCCGAGGAGTGTTCTGGGCCTTGGCCTTCGTAGCCGTGAGGAAGCAGAAGCACTAAGCCGCTCGTCTGGCCCCATTTAGATTCAGCGGAAGCGATGAATTGATCGATGACAATTTGGGCGCCGTTTGAAAAGTCTCCGAATTGCGCTTCCCAAATCACCAATGAATCTGGGGCTTCTAAGGAATATCCGTAATCAAAACCGAGCACGGCGTATTCCGATAAAGTGGAATTTACTAACTCAATCGACTCGCCACCAGGCACTGAATTGAGCGGGCAATATTTCGCGTCGTTCGACGGATCATGCAGGACCGCGTGACGGTGAGAGAAAGTGCCACGCTCGCAGTCCTGACCAGAAATACGGACAGGATAACCTTCTGCTAAGAGTGATCCAAAGGCTAAGCCTTCGCCGAGACTCCAGTCGAAATTAATTCCTGATTTAAAGGTATCTCTTTTGATATCCAACATGCGCTTAATTTTTGAGTTAGGCGCAAAATCGGGTGGCATCGTCCAAAGTGACGGCGCGATTTTTTGTAATAACTCCGCTTGAGCACGCGTCTCAACCTGTGCGTCGTAGGGAGATTGGAAAGGTTTGAGCTTAGGCGCGGGCTTATTAGCGAGGTCGGCCTCAAGGCTGGCCCGGGCACGATCTTGGGCGGCGTTATATAAAATATCGAACTCCGTCCGCAGGCTTTGTAATTCACCACCCGGTGCGGAGCCCGACTCCGTTAAGCGCGATGAATATAATTCAGTGACGCTCGGGTGTGTTGTAATATTCTTATATAAAATGGGTTGAGTGAAGAGAGGCTCGTCGGTTTCGTTATGGCCGTAACGACGGTAGCAAACGATATCGACGACAACATCGGCGGAGAATTTCTGGCGGTATTCTAAAGCAATTTCTGTCGCGAGGACGACGGCATCGGGATCGTCGCCATTGACGTGTAAAATCGGGGCTTCGATGAACTTCGCGATTTCCGTACAGTGACGACCCGTGCGACCATCCTCAGGGTTGGTGGTGAAACCTACTTGATTGTTCGTAACGATATGGAGCGTACCTCCGACCGTATAACCCTTAACGCCGGAAAGATTGAGCGACTCCATCACGACACCCTGACCCGCGAATGCGGCGTCACCGTGAATTAAAATAGGAAGAACTTTGGCCCGTTGACCTTCGTTTTGTAAATCAACGCGCGCACGAGCACGACCCAGAGCAATGGGATTAACGGCTTCTAAGTGACTAGGATTATAGGCGAGAGTGAGGGCGATATTTTTGCCGCTGATGGTGCGACTGCTTTCATAGCCGAGGTGGTATTTTACATCACCGTCGCCAGAACTGGTATCGGGAACATAACTTTCGGAGAAGGCTTTGAATAGTGCGTCCGCTTTTTTACCGAGGATATTTACTAATACATTGAGACGACCTCGGTGCGACATCCCGATAATGATATCGTTAATTTCTAATTCAGGTGCACGGCTGATCACTCGTTCGAGTGCGACCATCATGCTTTCTCCACCTTCGACGGAGAAACGCTTGGCCCCCACAAAAGTCTTATGAATAAAGCGTTCCAACTGTTCTGCTTGGACTAGAGTTCTTAAAAAACCGCGACGGGTATCGTGATTGTAGGCAGAGCGTAAGCCCGAGCTTTCGACGCGTTCCTGAAACCAGCGTCGACGTACACCATCCTGAATGTGGGTGAACTCAACGGCGATGGTGCCACCATAGATACTTTTTAGCTTAGTTAATATTTCTGAAAGTGGGAGCATCGCACCGCCCAGGAAATCGCCCGTGTGGAAAATTTGCGTCGGTGGGAGCGCATCGAGTCCAAGCGCTTTATCAGTTAATTCAAAATAAGGAGTAGGATCGAATAGAGGATTAATTCTAGCCTGCAAGTGACCTAAGGTTCGGTAGGCTTGAATCGCCGCAAGAACTTTGACTTGGGCAGAAGCGTCAACAGCTGCTCCAGGGATAACGCCCACAGAACCTTTCGCCGGTTTGGGTGGAAGAGATAAACCCAATTCGAAACCTTCAAAGAAAGCGGCCCAATCTGCATCAACCGACTTCGGGTCTTTTTTCCAACGCTCGTGATATTCCGCCAACAAATCGGCATTCCAGCGTGAACCTACACTAAGGTGTTTCATATGTGTTACGATTAAAAGTTTGATTTGGATTAAACCAGAGGCCGGGACAAGAACAAGCCCAGACCAAAGTATTTAGTTAAGATTGAGGGTTGAATGACTTAAAATGTACACCCAAGATAACGTTCTACGTCGATGTCTACCCCAAGGCCGGCCAACCGCTCCTATTCCACGGAAGCCCTTGAACACTGGTTCCAGGACCTACCCGAAGAGTGGGAAACTGTCTTCAAAGCAAAAGACTTAAAACTTGGCCGACAAATATATACCGAAGGATTAGTTCGTTCGATCGAATTAAAAACCCATAGTGCCGAAGCGGTTACTAAATTTGATAATAAAACTGTGCGGGCGGTCATTGAACTGAAAGACGGAAAAATTGAATGGAGAAGTTCTTTACCTGAAGATGAATCCGGGGCGCCTTATGCCGTCGCCGCGATGTACGAAGTGGAAGAACTTTTAGCTGACGAGATCAAAGCCATCGATGACTCAGTGCCCGATGTACAACCTGTCTTACCCGTTGAGCCTGAAAAGAAAGATACCTCAGCTCGTCTGGCGCTGAAACTTCAAGTGTCTTTCGAATTAGTATCCGAGGGGTTAACCGCATCGGCCTCCTGGGCGGGCAGGGGCGGTCATGCCTATAATTGCTTTGGTCCAGGCGCCGTACCCGGCGATGAACTCTCCGACGAACAGCGCCAGACTTTATTCCGTTTCAGTACCGTCGCCCACCGTGCCGGTTATGTTTACAGTAAAACCGCTGGCACTTGGGCGATTGATAATATCGGAAGAATTGAAAGATTCGTTCGCGAAGAATTAAATGAGTGGCGTAAAAGATTTAAACTCGTCGGAGAAGATTCTTTAAATATTTTCCGTAACGAACAATTACAGGTCGCCATCGATGCCCAAGCTAACACGGGCAATGACGGTAAATCATTCCGTCTGAGTTGGAATCTGAAGGCGGGCAGTCACCCCTTACTCGAGCACGAGCAAAAATTATTATTAAAAGCGGGTGGTCGCCCAGTAATTTTACCTGGCAAGGGGGTGGTGGCCTACAACGCATCGGTGGCTGATTTTTCTGAAGACTGGAAAAGCAAGGATGGCGAAGTTCCGCGCTACTTATTACTTTCACTCTTCGATCACCCTGCAGTCGGCACATTGAAGTTGAACGATGATTTGAAGGAATGGAAAGACCGTCTGCTGCAAGAGCCCCCACAGCCGGAAGGCTTGCCTACTTATTTACGTCCCTATCAAGCCAAGGGCGTCGCCTGGCTTAGTCGACTTTGCGACTTGGGCTCGCATCCCTTACTGGCCGATGAAATGGGCCTAGGTAAGACCGTTCAAGTTCTGTCCTTGTTGGCGTCGAGACCCGCCGGCGACCGCTCCCTCATTGTCTGCCCAGCCAGTGTGATCCCCGTTTGGATTGGTGAAATTAAACGGTTCCATCCCGAACTCTCGGCCGGGGTCGCCGTCTTAACGGCCGAGGACGATTTCGCTAAAAACCCCAAAGCTAAACTTTGGATCTCCAGTTACACTCAACTTCGCCGCCACGCCGATCTCCTGGAAAAAACAGAATTCGGTTACGTGGTACTCGATGAAGCTCAAGCGATTAAAAATCCTGAAGCAAAAACTACGCAGACTTGCCTCAGTGTAAAAGCACTCCACCGCATCGCCATTACCGGAACGCCTCTGGAAAATCGTCTCACTGATTTATGGACCATCTTCCGTTTCCTGATGCCTGGTCTTTTAGGAAAGCGTGCGCAATTTGAAAAATTCATGCTCCGTGATGAATCCGCCGCGCATGTTAAAGTACGTCGTCAAGTTTCACCGTTTATTCTTCGACGATTAAAGCGTCACGTGGCGTCCGACATTCCACCGAAACTAGAAGTGGTCTTGCCGTGTCCGCTCACGCACGAACAACGTGCGCTCTACCAGCACTTAACGCAGGGCAGTGGCTTGTCGGGAGACTTGGCTACGGTTTTATCGCGAGACTCCGCTTCATTCCTCACCCTCTTAATGCGCCTACGTCAGGTCTGTTGTGACCCAGGTTTATTGCCCGAGAATGCCCATGCCCACTCAACTCATTCTGGTAAAATAACTCTTTTGATTTCCAAATTATCCGAAATTGCGGCCAACGGTTCCAAGGCAGTCGTCTTCTCACAATTCGTCACCTTACTGAATCGGGTGAAGGCAACTCTTGGTAGAGATTTACCTAATCTTCCGATTTTCGAATTAACAGGCGAAACCAAAGATCGCTCATCACCTGTTGAAAACTTTAAAGAGACCAAAGGCCCGGCAGTATTCCTAGCTTCACTCAAAGCAGGTGGTACTGGTATCACCCTGAATACGGCGGAATATGTTTTCTTAATGGACCCCTGGTGGAATCCTGCGGTGGAAAGTCAGGCCGTCGACCGCGTCCACCGCATCGGTCAGAAAAATCACGTAATGATTTATCGGATGATTGCTCCCGGCACCGTGGAATCACGCATTGAAGATCTCAAACAAAGTAAGCGTGAATTATTCTCCGCGATTGTCGGTGATATTCCTGATATGACTGATTGGACCCGTCACTTCTCGTCACTGGAATCCTTAATTCGATTGAGTGATACACCAGCAGCTACCGCCTCGGCAGAAATCTCTGACGACGGCGAAGATAAGCACTAGTTACTTAGCGATTAAGTCGTATTCTTCGGCGCCGGTTACGGTCACCTCGGCGAACTCACCGACATTGAATTTCTTGGGGATCTTAACGATACCATCGATATCCATGGCGTCACCTTCGCTGCGACCCACACCGGGTTTTTCCACAAGTACGCGAATTTTACGACCGACAAAGCGTTCGCCACGTTCTTTCGAGAGGCGTTGTAAGAGAGTCATCGCACGAGCGTAACGATCTTCTTTAATTTCTTGAGATAAATGTCCCTCCATTTTAGCGGCCTTGGTTCCTTCTTCTTGCGAGTATTTAAAAATACCTACGCGGTCGAATTGAGTGTCTTCGAGGAACTTGAGCAGTTCGGTAAAATCTTCTTCAGTTTCGCCAGGGAAGCCGACAATGAAGGTCGTGCGAATCGCCATGTGAGGTGCACCTTGACGCATTCTCTTAATTAAATCGCGAATATAATCTCCGCTCGTTTCACGCTGCATGGCGGTTAACATTCGATCCGAAATATGTTGTAAGGGAATATCGACGTAACGAGCGACGTGTTTAGATTTTGCGATGGTCTCGATGAGTTCATCGCTCCAGTGAGCTGGGTGAGTGTAGAGTAAACGGACCCAGAAATCGCCTTCGATAGTATCGAGTTCTCTCAATAAGGAGGCCAGTGATTCACCTTTGGAGGAGTCGACTTTACTGCGTGGATTAGGTCTTTCTTCGGACCAGCGATCCATGCCGAAGTAGGTCGTATCCTGAGAAATTAAATTTAATTCTTTGACGCCTTCGCTAACGAGTTTTTGCGCTTCTTTAACGACGGACTCGACGGTGCGGCTGCGATGACGTCCGCGAATGCGTGGAATAATACAGAAGGTGCAAGGGTGATTACAGCCTTCTGCGATTTTAACATAGGCCGTGTGTTTGGGGGTAAGACGAAAACGAGGTGTATCGTAATCAGGAATAAATGTGGTTACCTTCGAGAGGAACTCCGTCATGCCAGCCAGACCGCCCATCACTTTTTCGATCACGGGTACGATGTTAGTCACTTGATCGAGTCCAATAAAGGCATCCACCTTCGGTAATTCCACGCGGCCTTTGATTCCTTCGACGACGGGGAGGGCACCTTGGTAGCGTTGCGACATACAACCGGCGACAATGAGCTTCTGATTTTTCTTACGAGCGGTTGCCTTACCGTCACTCATTTCGTAAATTGCGGCTAACGCTTCGTGTTTGGAAGCATCAATAAATGAACAAGTATTCACGATGACTACGTCAGCCTCGGCGGCATTACTGGTCATGGACATCCCGGCCTTGGCGAGGTGACCAATCATGATTTCAGAATCGATAAGATTCTTGGCGCAGCCGAGCGATACGAGACCTACTTTTACAGACATTCTGACACAAAGACCAAAGATTTAGGAGAAAGCAACCTTGTAGCCGATTTAGAGGCTTAACCAAGCTTCCGCAGGGATTTCTTGGGGTCTGGCTAGTGTGGTAAGACCGAATTCGGACAAACGATCTAGCCAGCGAATGACATCCGCTTGATCAGGAAAAAGCTTTTTGGCCGACGAGCCGACCTGCTTGCGACGTTGCGTAAATAATCCACGCGCCACTGCTTTGGCTCTGGGGCTTAAACGGCGAGGATTATCTCTGCGACGTAAAACTAAAAGACACGAATCCACTTTAGGTGGTGGATTAAATGACTGGCTGGGGACTGGATGGACTTTAATTTTCTCGAAAGCTAATGCTACTTGAATGGTTACAGCCGACCAATGGGCGGTGCCCACATCAGCGGTTAATCTTTCCGCCGCTTCACGTTGCAACATCAGCACCATGATGGAGGGGTGGGGCCCTCCGCAGATTGCATCAATCCAAGGTGTCGAAATAGCGTAAGGCAAATTCGCCACGACTTTGAAAGATCCATCTTCTCGATTTTGTAAATCGGCGAATGGTTTATCCACCGCATCACCTTCCGTCAGGAAAAAAGTTTTAGGCCAACGAGCTTTCAGGGTTTCTTCTAAATGAAATAACATCGTGCGATCGGCTTCAATCGCATGCAGCTCGACGCCAGCTCCGAGGAGGGTGCGACTTAAGGTACCTAAGCCTGGTCCGACTTCTAAGACACAGTCACCCGATTTAACTTCTGCTAGTTCTAAAGATTTACGGACGATATTTCCATCTACTAAAAAATTCTGTCCTAACCATTTCTTGGGCATGTGTGATAACTGGGCGAGTAGATCACGCGTTTCACCCAATGATAAAGGGCCATCATTCATTATCCACGAAATGATTTAAGCAAGGCAGCAGGGTTTTCGGCTCGCATTAAAGATTCTCCCACTAATAAGGCATTGGCTCCGGCTTTACGCATGCGGGCAGCGTCTTCGGCGGTTTTAATTCCGCTCTCGGCTACTTTTAGAATGGAGGAGGGCATCTGCGGTATCACTCGTTCCGCAAAACCTAAATCGATTTGGAAAGTGGATAGATTACGATTATTCACTCCCACCATAGTGGGATTATGTTTAAGGGCGCGTTCCAATTCAAATTCATCATGTACTTCGAACAGAGTATCCAGTCCCGCCAATTGTGCCGCCGCATGAATCGGCTTAATTTCTTCATCAGTCAGTCCGCGAACGATGATTAAAATACAACGGGCACCGGCTTGAGCGGCTTCGAGGACCTGAAAAGGATGCACCATGAAATCTTTACGAATGCAGGGCAGGGGGTGTGCGCTTTTGGCCTGATCATTTACCACGTCGATTAAGTCCTGTAACTGACCATTAAAGTATTTGGTTTCGGTTAAAACCGAGAGACACTCGGCTCCCGCTTGGGCGTAGAGTCTCGCTTGTTCAACGGCATTTACATCGCTTTTAATCATCCCAACACTGGGCGAGGCCCGTTTAACTTCTGCGATAACCGTAAGATGACTCGAGTTGTTCAGCGCATCGCGAAAACCAGCTGTCTTATTTCGGGCAGCAAAGAGGGCGAACTCTTGGTCCGTAACCGAACGCACGTAAGGTTCAATTTCCTTACGCTTGGCGTCCATTATCTCGATCAACTTATCCATTCCTCTACCGAAACCAGCAAAAGCATTCTGGCAATCGTTTTGACTCCGGGAGCAGAACTGACTCCATCGTGGCATGCAAGGAATTGACCGATTAATCACCACAACGGCCAAACTACGTGCCCCCGATGGGTGCCCCTGGGACCGCGAACAGACTCACCGTAGCATCTGCGATGCCCTAGTCGAGGAGGTCGCTGAAGTCTTACAGGCCATTGATAATGATGACGTACCCAATCTTCGCGAAGAATTAGGTGATCTACTTTTTCACGTCGTACTCCACTCACAGATGGCGGCGGAGGCTGGACAGTTTAATTTTAATGACGTCGCCAATGAAGTGACGGAGAAGATGGTGCGGCGCCACCCCCACGTCTTTGGTGACGGTCATAAATTGGGTGATAGTGCGGCGGTCATTCAACAATGGGAGCAGATTAAATTAAAAGAGAAGGGTGATCGTCCCGCCACGCTTTTCAAAGACTTACCTCCGGCACTTAACTCAATCTTGCTGGCTCGCGATGTCTGGAAACAGATTCATAAAAAGAATTTAGATACCGGAACTCTAGTGGACCGTAAAAATATCGAGAGCAACCAAGAGCAACTCTCTGAAGCGGCGGCTGGTAAAAAACTTTTTGAGTTAATTGCAGCCTGTCGTAATGCGGGTATTGATCCCGATTCGGCCCTGCGTCGTTTTACACAAAACGTAAAAGACGTAGCCGAAAAGCATCACGCGAAATAAGTAGCGTCATGTCATCGGATCAGCCCATTGTTGTCCATGTCGCGGGGCGTGCGGTCGAAGTTTGGCCCAAACTCTCCGAGCGTTCAACGCGAGTGCGCCTCTCGGTTAAGCCTGGCCCCAAGATTGTTTTATCCTATCCGCCGCATACCGCACAACGCGCGGTTTTGGCTTTCTTGCATGATCAAATTCCTTGGTTAGAGCAGGCACTGAGTAAGACCCGGGCTACCCAGCCGCATCTTTTAAAACATTTTTCCAAATTTAATTGGGTTACAGTCGATGATCGAATAATGAGTCTGCAAATTAAAAACGGTGGGCGTACCTTGGTTCAGATTAATCATGAAACGGAGACGGTCGATTTAACTTTGCCGAAAGATGTTGAAGAACAAGCAGCACTGCGCGCGACACGCAAAGTGGCAGAAACTGGATTGAATTTAGCAGTGAGCCGGTTGGCCAAAAAGACCAAGGTAACGGTGGGTGCGGTCAGTGTCCGCGACCAAACCACTCGCTGGGGTTCTTGCTCTCAATCGGGAACGCTTTCACTCAATTGGCGGCTCATTTTATTACCACCGCTCATTCATGACCATGTCATTCTTCATGAGTTGGCTCATCGATTACATATGAATCATTCAGACAAATTTTGGAATCAGCTGGCGCTGTGGGATGCCGAATGGAAAAAGCACGACCGCGAACTCACCAAGCGTTGGAGTACTATCATGGACCTTGGACATCATGAATAAAGAATACGGACAGTCGCCCGATGAGCTCTTTGATGTCGTTGATGAGCATGACAACGTCTTGCACCCGTTGAGTCGTGGCGAAATTCATAAGCGTCATCTCCGGCACCGTGCCGTTCATATTTTTTGGCTGAATCAGGCGGGCGAACTCTGTTTGCAACGCCGATCCTACGCTAAAGACAATAGCCCCGGACATTTAAGCACTTCCTGTGCTGGACATGTCGATAGCGGCGAAAAATATATCCAGGCGGCCGTTCGTGAATTCAGAGAGGAATTAGGCATCACGATTGGCTCTCGGGATTTAATGGAACTAGACTATGCCCCCTGTCACGAAAATCTCGGCAATGAGTTTGTCGTTTCCTATTTATTAAGAGGCGATTTCACTGCGCAAATTTTTCGACCCGAAGTGGATTCGCTGGTCTGGCGTACGCCCCAGCAAGTCATACACTGGACCCAACAAGAGCCGGAGTTATTTGCGACTCCGTTCCTTCATCTCTTGAGTCGCGATAAGATTTTAAAGAGCCTGCAGGGATAAGGTTTGAACTTTCCGATTTAAAGTTGTTAGGTTCTCGAGTGTCAACGAGCTCGTCTGATCAACCCGAAAATCCGGTGAATGTCTCCTGGTATCAATGGATTTGGGTTTTTCCTTTGGCACTCTTCTTTCGGCTATGGTTGGCGACCTTACGTATTCAGTCGAATTTCAAAACTCAGACTGATGCAGCTGGTCCAGTAATTTTGATACTCTGGCACGAGCGCCTATTTATCACGCCACTAATTAGCCAAAATTATTTAGGTCGACCAATCACCGCATTAATCAGCACCAGTCGCGACGGTGGATGGTTAGTGGCATTTTTTAAAATCATGGGTCTACACGCCGTGCGTGGTTCCTCGAGTAAAAGAGGGGCGTCCGCCTTGATTGAACTAGCCCGGAATGTACAAGAAGGACGCAATGCGGGGATAACGCCGGATGGCCCCAAGGGTCCTCGTCGGGTTTGCAAGCCTGGCACTGTAGTACTGGCTAAACTAACGCGCCGTCCCTTTTTACTTGCTGGTATTAATTTCCACCACGCGATAAAACTGAAAAGCTGGGATCAGTTTTCCATTCCTCTTCCATTTTCAAAAGTAGAGGTTCATTTTGAAACG
>Ga0209617_10000886_pt1 | contig 13595 bp, 13 predicted proteins | sample LakEriepJuly2011_2_FD_187459 | JGI IMG/M metagenome (GOLD analysis project Ga0209617, IMG submission 187459) | Freshwater microbial communities from dead zone in Lake Erie, Canada - CCB epilimnion July 2011 (SPAdes) (version 2) | ecosystem: Environmental > Aquatic > Freshwater > Lentic >... | reverse complement strand
CCAATCCACCATCGATCGTGGTGTTTTCACGCAGAATTTTACCGAAGCCTTTGCCGTAAAAGATATTGTCACCTAGAACAAGCGCTACTTTGTCATTACCTATGAACGATTCACCTAAAACGAACGCCTGAGCCAGTCCATTGGGAACTTCCTGCACCTGATAGCTGAAGGAGCAACCCAGTTGTGAACCATCACCGAGCAACTTTTGAAATCCGGGCAGGTCGTGAGGTGTTGAAATGATCAGAATTTCACGGATACCCGAGAGCAAAAGTGTCGACAGCGGATAGTAAATCATAGGCTTGTCGTAAACAGGCATGAGTTGCTTGCTGATGGCGAGTGTGAGCGGGTATAGGCGAGTTCCACTGCCTCCTGCGAGAATGATTCCTTTCATAGCTACCGGAATGAGATTTTTCGAAAATTCACTCCTTCAAAATTAGTTCTTTTCCAATTCGATTTTTCGAATGCTCCAATCGTCGTAATGCAGATCGTCTTCTTCATCCAGTGATTGAAAGAAAGGCTCTTTGAACGACTTCGTTGTGATGCGCTTCTGGAAAGAGAGCAACAAGGCCGGAAGGATAATCAGATTGGTAATCATAGCAACCAGCAACGTAACGGCTGTGAGCACGCCCAGTGCTCTAGTTCCCTCAAATTCACTGGCCGCAAAACAGCCAAAGCCGAACAGCAGAACAAGAGAGGTATAGACCATACTTGCTCCTGTTTCGCGAATGGCGAGCAATGCAGATTCTTTGATTTTCCAATCGTGATACTTCAGTTCCTGACGGTATTTGGCCAGATAATGAATGGTGTTGTCGACCGTAATACCGAGCGCAATACTGAAAACGAGAATGGTTGATGGTTTCAACGGGATTCCCACAAATCCCATGATACCGGCGGTAACAATCTGAGGAATGATATTCGGTATGAACGAGATGAAAACCATTCGTGCGCTCCAAAACATGATGGCCATCATGATGGAGATGATGATGACCCCGAAGAGCAGCGAGCTGAACAAGTCACCGACGAGATAATTTGTTCCTTCCAGGAATACAATGGAGGTGCCCGTGAGCGTCACTTTATACTTGGCCGGATCAAAGATGCTGTCGATTTGCGGTTTGATCTCGCTCATCAAACGGTCCATTTCTTTGGTGCCAATATCCGCGACCTGAGCCGTAATGCGCGTCATACGCTTGGTGCTGTCCAGAAATGTTTTTTGCACGCCTTTATCCGCCCTGTCTTCACTGCTGATGTATTCTCCGATGAAGGCTTGTTCTTCGCGGTTAATGAGTGTGTAATAGGCGCTATCGCCATCGTAAAAGGCTTGCTTGACATATTTTCCGGCATCAACGATGGATAGTGATTTTGAAAACGGATGGATGATGGTATCAGCCAATTTCAATTCATAAGTTGCTAGCAGTTGCTGCAATTCCTCGATTTTCTGGAGGTTTTTCTCTTTGGTGATTTGTCCTTTTTTCTGACAATCCACCAGGATTTCAAAAGGCATGACACCATTGAAGTTCGATTCGAACCATTTCAAGTCGGTGATGACGCGGTCTGTGTCCGGGATATCATCCACGATGTTCCCCGTTGTATGCATGCGACTGATACCGTATACTCCAAGGCCTGTAACCAGAATCGTCAGGGTGTAAACCCAAACGCGCTTGAATATGACAGTGCGGACCAGCGAATCAAGAATCCGTTCAAGCCAGGGTGAATTGAGGTGTCCCAAGTGGCGCTCCGAAGGCGGAGGAAGGTAGCTGTAAACAATCGGGAACACCAATAACGACAGAAAGAACGCGAGCAAGCAGTTTAGACTGGCAATCACGCCGAAGTGTTTGAGCAGGTCGCTCGAAGTGAAAATGAAGGTGGCGAATCCAACAGCGGTCGTAGCATTAATCATAAAGGCAGCTGCACCGGCCTTTTGAACTACTCTAGCCAGCGCGCGTGTCTTATTGCCGTAGCGTTGGTACTCCTGGTGGTATTTAGTGACGAGGTAAATGCAGTTGGGCACCGTGGTCACAATCATCAACGGCGGGATAAGCCCCATCAGCATGGTAATAGGATAATCAAACAGGGCGATACTTCCCATGGCGATTACCACAGAGACAACCACGACGCTCATCACCACCATGGTCACTTTTACACTGCGGAAGAAGACCAACAGCAGGGCCATGCAGATGATGGCCGATAGAATGGTGAAGAACTTGAGTTCTGCCTTAACCTTCACCGACATCACTGATCGGATGTAAGGCATCCCCGACACATAGGTTTTGATTCCGGTATCCTCTGTAAATCGGTCGCTCAATTCGAGCATGCGTTCTACCGCGTTGCCACGGTTTTCGGAGTTGAATAGGTTGCCATTGACGAAGACCATCATGAGTCCGGCATCGGATTCACTGCGGTAGAGCAGACCTTCGTAAAATGGAAGTTGATAGAGGACATTTCGGATGGAATCCAGTTCGGCCTGCGATTGGGGCTCGCGTTCAAACAGCTGCCTGAACTCAAATCGCATGTTGAGGGTGTCCTTGACTAGGTTGTAGCAATTTCCCGTGGAGAAAATACTATCGACCATGTTTTGCGGTGTACCATCCACTTCCACTTGCGTGGATTGTAGATCACGCACCAATTGGCGCCATTTGAGGAAATTCGGCAGTTCCCAGATGCGCGGGTCGCGATAACCGATAGCCAACACGTTGCCATCTTCACTAAACTGCTCGATGAAATTTTTGTAGTCGATGTAGGTGCTGTCATCCTCCGGTAGAACGCCGCCGAATTTGTAGCTCATGCGGGCGTACTGCGATTGCCAGCCCATTGCAACGGTCAGCAAAATCAACATAACCCCTAAAGGAGTTCGGTATCGTAATATGAATGCGCCTATTCTACCCCACATGGAAATTGGTCGCAAAGAACGGAAAATAGCAGACGCATACCAAAAATTGACGTAGGTTTGAGCCGCTATGTTAAAGCAAAGCTTACAACAGAAATTACAGGTAAAACTCTCGCCACAGCAGATTCAGTTGATGAAAATGCTCCAAATTCCTACCATGGAGCTCGATCAACGTATCAAAGAAGAGTTGGAAGTAAACCCGGCATTGGAGGAAGGAGCCGATGAGGAGGATAATCGGGATGACGACAAACTCGATGATCAGCAGGAGGAACAGGAAAGTGAATCTTCCGACGATGAAATTGATTTGAGTGATTATTTCGATGACGATGAGACGCCTGATTATAAACTGCAGGTGAATAATCACAGTGTGGATGACGACGACCGCGAAACACCGCTGGGTGCTGGACGCACATTTCAGGATATGTTATTTGCGCAGTTGGGTATGACCGAACTTGATGAAGAGGAGCGCATTCTGGCTGAGTACCTAATCGGAAACCTAGATGAGAACGGATACCTGCGAAGGGAATTGGTGGCCATAGCCAATGATTTGGCGTTTTCAATGAATATCAGTACTACAGCGGCTGACCTCGACACTGTATTGAAGATACTACAGGAACTTGATCCTCCCGGGGTGGGCGCGCGTGATTTGCGTGAATGCCTGTTGATTCAAATTCGGCGCATCGAGGAGCGAACTGCCGAAACCGTATTGGCAGAGCAAATCATCACCAAGTTCTTCGAGGAGTTCACCAAGAAACATTACGAAAAGATTGCCAAGCGATTGGATCTGTCGGATGAAGACCTTAAGCCGGCCATAGATATCATTCTGCATCTCAATCCTAAACCGGGAAATAGCATGATGGAGACGGTCAGAACTGTTCAGCATGTGGTGCCGGATTTTTTGCTGATCGTGGAGAATGATGAGCTGAAGCTTTCACTCAATGGCAGAAATGCTCCCGAACTGCGCATAAGCAGAGAATACAAAGAGATGATGCAGCATTATGCCAAGTCCAAGAATAAGGATTCGAAAGAAAAGGAAGCCATGCTGTTCGTCAAACAAAAGATTGACGGAGCGAGGTGGTTTATTGATGCCATCAAACAGCGCAACGACACATTGATTTATTGCATGAAGGCTATCGTGGATTATCAGCGGGAGTTTTTCCTCTCAGGGGATGAAACCAAGTTGAAGCCCATGATTTTAAAGGATATCGCAGATCGCGTCGGGATGGATATTTCCACCATAAGCCGCATGGCCAACAGCAAGTATATTCAGACTACGTATTCTACCTACTTATTAAAGTACTTCTTCTCCGAGAGTTTGAGTACCGATGAGGGAGAGGAGGTTTCTTCGCGTGAGGTCAAGCAAATCCTCAAGGATGCGATAGAGGCTGAGCCCAAGCGCAAGCCGCTCACAGATGAAAAGTTGATGAAGATTTTAAATGAAAAGGGTTACAATATTGCCCGTCGAACGGTAGCGAAGTACCGCGAGCAGCTGGGCATACCCGTAGCACGATTGCGAAAAGAATGGTAGAAGAGACAATGCATAATGAGGTGGCGGTAACGGCAAGTCGCGGATGGATCTATCGCGTTGCGCAGGTATTGTCCTTGATCTTTCATCCGCTATGGATGCCTTTGATTATCTATATGTCGGTCCGCACGATTGATCCCTATTACATCGCCCCTACGCAGGCCGACTATTTTGTATTTCTGTTGCTCGGTGTGAATATCGTTGCACCGGCGATTAGCATGCTCATTATGATTAAATACGGTATGCTCACGAGCATTGAGCTCCGCAACCGCAAGGAGCGATTCGGTCCATACCTCTTGGTCATCTTCTACTACATGCTATCCTATTTCATGTTGCGTTGGAAGGGCCCCTATCTGCCGGATACGGTATTTAGCTTTTTTCTATCCGTGATTGTATCGCTGGTAATCAGCCTCTCTATTAATAGTGTATGGAAGATTTCAGTCCATATGCTGGCACAAGGAGGTGTATTCGGAACGCTGCTGGCGCTTAACGTCATTCACCCCAATCTCGACACAATCTACCCTGCATTATCGCTGCTGATGGCCGGTATTACCGGGTATTCACGGTTGTATCTGGATGCACATACGCATGGTCAGGTATATGCCGGTTTTTGTCTGGGAGCGGTGGTGAATTGGATTGTGATTTCCAATACGCTTATGATTTAACGCCGGCCTGTTGCAGGTGTTTTTCCCATTTCCACGCATCCTTTAAAGCCTGTTCGAGCGAACGCTCCGTTTTCCATTGGAGTTGCTCGTTGGCTTTGGAAACGTCGGCCCAAACCTGTTCAACATCGCCCGGGCGACGAGGCCCCATGACTACGGGAAGGGCTGATTGATTCACCCGAACAAATGTGTCAACGACTTCTTTCACGCTGTTGCCTAGTCCTTGTCCCAAATTGAACGCTTCACAGACGGCGCTTTGATTTTCGAGCCAACGCAATGCTTTTACGTGTGCTGACGCTAGGTCGCATACGTGGATATAGTCGCGTATGCAGGTTCCATCGGGCGTTTGATAGTCACTTCCGTGGATGGTCAATTGCGATCGAATGCCAATCGCTGTTTGTGTGATATACGGAACCAGATTGTTCGGTATACCAAAAGGCAATTCGCCGATGAGGGCCGAGGGATGCGCTCCGATTGGATTGAAATACCGCAATAAGGCACATTTCAAGGAAGGTCGTGCAGCACAGGCATCGGTGATGATGCGCTCACATACTTGTTTGCTGTACCCGTATGGAGAAGTGGCCGGTTGAGGAGGACAGGTCTCATCGACGGGTAGTTTTTCAGGCTGACCATATACAGTGCAGCTGCTGCTGAAGACGAGGTCGTTGACGTTGAATTCTTCCATCAGGCGCAACACGACCAGCAACGACTCTATATTGTTGCTGTAGTACTTCAGAGGAAGTGCTGTGGATTCACCGACCGCTTTAAAGGCTGCGAAGTGGATAACGGCGTCCGGGCGTTCGGAAGAGAAAACGGCTTTAAGTGCGTTGTAGTCAGTACAATCTACCCGGTACAATTCGGGTGAGTATCCCAGGAGTTGATGCAGGCCCTCGAGAATACGGTCATCCGTATTGCTGAAGTTGTCGACAATAACCGGGATGAAATCGTCATTGCACAACTCAATCACGGTATGTGATCCAATATATCCTGCGCCTCCTGTAACCAGTACTTTCTTCATGAGCGCAAGATAAAACGCAGAGTTTAATTCAATCTGTATGTCTTGAAATTTTTGGGTAAACAAAAAAAAATGAAACGAATTGTAACCTTTCCCCGACTGCTCAGGTACAAATACCAACCTAACTGAGAAAAAATGGAAATGAATTCTGCCATCCGCTACGACCTCGCTTACTTGAATCAAGTGTTTCAAGGTAACCGGGAGATGATCAATAACATTATTGCGCTGTTCCTACAGCAAGTGCCCAAATACGTGCACGAGATGGAGGAGTGCGTGCGCAAGAATGAGCCTCTTTCGCTGCATCCGCTGGCGCACAAAGCCAAGAGTTCTGTAGCGATGCTCGGAATCAAGGATATGGAAGCAGATATTGTTCAGATTGAACAAGACAGTAAATACCTGCGCAACCTCGACGGATTACCGATACTTGTTCGAAGGGTAAAAGAGAATTGTCAAGTTGTATACGACCAATTGATGGAGGCCATGCAGCGACCTGCAGCATAACCTCACGACGATATTCAACCGAAATAGGGTGGAGGGCCGCTTGGGTGAGCATTGAAAAATGTGATCCCGGCGGTTTTCTTTTTTGGTACACCTGAATTACCTCGGATGATTGAATATTATCTTCGCCCGAAATCGTTTCAATGAAGTTTTTTGATTCAGCCGATGAGCGGCAACTGCAAGAGCGTGGTCTGACAATTAACGATGCTCTGCAGCAGATTCACCAGTTTACCCATGATACGCAACCGGCTCGGTTAGACCGAGCGTGCACGGTCGGTGACGGTATACTATCGCTCAGTGGTTCTGATTGTTTCGCCTACCAGCGAATCTACGAAACAGAGCGCGTTCGAAAATCACTGTTGAAGTTCGTGCCTGCTTCCGGCGCGGCAAGTCGCATGTTCAAACACCTCTACAACTATTCTGCGGATAATGTGTCTGAACTTACCGAGGAATTCATCATCAATTTCCGACGATTTCCCTTCCGAAGTTCGCTCAAACAGGCAATGGCTGAAAAGGGCCTTGATTTGGATGCGATGGAAGCGGATAACAAGTGGAATGAGATTTTTGATTTTATGTTGATGCCCCATGGGCTGCATTACGATGATCAATTGAAAGGGCTGGTTGTTTTTCATGCTTACCAGGAAGAAATACGCACTGCTTTTGATGAACATCTGCATGAAGCTATGGGCTATGCCAAACAGCACAATGGAAGCTGCCGATTGCATTTCACCCTGGCGCCGCATCACATTGAACGCGTTACTGCCTATTTCGATCAGAAACTGAAGCAATTCGATTATGATCATTTCGAGATCTCCTACAGCACACAGTCTTCGGCTACCGATACATTAGCGCTCACCAAGGATAATGCTCCGTTTCGGGATGAACACGGCCAATTAATGTTCCGTCCAAGTGGTCATGGAGCATTGATCAGAAACCTTCAGCAGTTGGATGCGGATGTGATCTTCATCAAGAACATCGACAATGTGACGACACAGCATCAGCTTGATCAGACCATCGTTTACAAGCAGGTTTTGGCCGGGTTGCTCCTTGATCTGCGAAACAAGATTAATCATTTGCTTGAGGGTCTCGAACAAGATAAGGAGAGTGCATTGGAAGAAGCGCTGGAGTTTATACAGGCGTGGTTTCAGCCAAGTTTGCCTTTGGGGATGTCGCGCGAGCAACTGAGTCAGTATGCTACACTCAAGCTCGACCGTCCATTGCGTGTGTGTGGTATGGTGCGCAATGAAGGTGAACCGGGCGGCGGCCCGTTTTGGGTGCGCATGCAGGGAGGGTACATCAGCAAGCAGATTGTGGAGAAGAGTCAAGTTGATTTGAATGATGTCCAACAATCGAAAATTTTAGCTTCATCGACCCACTTTAATCCGGTGGATATCGTGTGTTCAATCAAAAATCGCGCAGGCGAGAACTACCAGCTCGATGAGTTTATTGATTATACCTCAGGATTCATCAGCGAGAAGTTTGCCCAAGGGCAGGTCATCAAGGCGTTGGAGTGGCCGGGGCTTTGGAATGGCGCCATGGCCTTGTGGAATACGGTGTTTGTGGAAGTTCCCGTTTCAACATTCAACCCCGTTAAAACAGTCAACGATTTGTTGCGTCCCGGTCATCAGGCTTTAGGCTTGTAATCGGTAATGTCTATTTGCTGCGAACAAAGGAAAAGTTCGCGAGGATCATTGTTGGAGGCAATGAGTATCGTGCGTTTGTCACTGTGCGATTCCAGGAGTTCCTGATACCAGGCAATTGCGCCGGCATCGAGGTGCGAACAGGGTTCATCCAAAATCAGTAAGGGTGTATCGGCAAGAATAGCTAAGCCGAGTTTCACGCGTTGACGCATGCCGCTGGAAAAGTCCTTTAATGCGCGGTGTTTGACGTTTTCAAGTCCGATGATTGCCGCGAATGCAGATGCCGATAATTCCTTGCGTGTTGATTTGAATCGACAGAAGAGCTCGAAATTTTCGGTGAGTGTGAAGTCGTCCCATAACTGCATCAGCGGTGTACACATCGATACATGCGCAAAGAGTTTATCTCGGGGAATAGTATCGCTGTGGTTTTTCCAAGTGATGTCACCTTCACTCGAGGAGAGAAATCCGGCAGCGATTTGCGCGAGCGTTGATTTTCCCGATCCATTACCACCGACGATGGCAATTCGAGCTCCGCTGCTCCATTGAGCATTCACCTCGCGGAAAATCCATTCGCGCTGGTATTTTTTTCCGGTGTTATGGAGTTCGATGAACATGGAGGCTTACAGGCCTTGGGGTCCGCGAATGATGCCTTTATCGCTGTTGCGTATAAAATCCAGAATAGTTTGCTTGTGTTCCGTATTGGGGAGTTCCAATTCAGCGGCGTGCATCGCTCTGCTCATGTTGCTGTTGTGCACATAGATCATGCGGTATACATCTTCAATGTGTGCGATGACTTCGTTGTCGAAACCTCTTCTTCTGAGTCCTACTGAATTGACGCCCGCGAAGCTGAGCGGTTCACGAGCTGCTTTGACATACGGTGGAACATTTTTCCGAACAAGACTGCCTCCTGCAATGAAAGCGTGCTGTCCTATGCGCACGAATTGCTGAATGGCAACCACACCTTCGATGATGACCCAATCTTCAATGTCGACGTGTCCTGCAATATTGGCGCTGTTGGCTATGATGCAATTGTTGCCTACCGTCGCATCATGAGCAATGTGCACATATGCCATGAGTAGGCAATTGCTGCCAACGCTGGTTTTGAACTTGTCTTTCGTCCCACGATTGATGGTGACGCATTCACGAATGGTGGAATGGTCGCCAATTTCAGCAGTGGTGTTTTCGCCATCGAATTTCAAATCCTGTGGAATTGCAGAAATTACGGCACCCGGAAAAATGCGGCAGTGCTTGCCGATGCGGGCGCCATCCATGATAGTTACATTCGGACCAATCCATGTGCCTTCACCGATTTCCACATCAGCCGCAATGGTGGTAAATGGACCTATTTCCACGTTTTGTCCGATGCGCGCATCGGGATGAACCTGATTCATGGTGCTCATGCGTTTGATTCTTGAGTTTCTTCTTTTGGAACGCGGTCACGCACGACTTGAGCCAGCATCAGTGCTTCGCATGCTTCTTTTCCATTGACATAGGCGACGCCGCGCATGTTGACCAGTCCTCGGCGAATGGGGCTTTCAAGTGTAAGTTTGAAAATGATGGTATCACCCGGCATCACTTTCAGCTTGAATTTCACACCGTCAATTTTCATGAAATAGGTGCTGTAGTTTTCAGGGTCGGTCACTTGTGAAAGAGCAAAAATGCCACCCACCTGCGCCATAGCTTCCACTTGCAGAACACCGGGCATTACCGGGTTTCCGGGGAAGTGTCCCTGAAAAAACGGCTCATTCATCGTCACGTTTTTGATGCCTACGATACTTGACGCATCCATTTCCAGGATCTTATCAATCAGTAAAAACGGGTAGCGATGCGGAAGCATCTTCGTGATATCGTTGATGTCGTAGAGCGGCTTTTTGAAAATATCGAATACAGGAGCAGCGTCTTTTTGCTTTTTAGCTATGGCCTTGAGAATTTTCGCAAACTCTACGTTGCCATAATGCCCCGGACGCGCAGCGAGGATGTGTCCTCGAATAAATCGTCCAACAAGCGCAAGGTCACCTACGATGTCGAGCAGCTTGTGGCGCGCAGGTTCATTCTCGAATTTGAGTTTAGTGGTGTTGAGCACGCCCATACCTTCCACTTTCACGTCAATTTCTTCGCGACCGAGTTGCTTGAGGATTTCCTTGATTTCGGCTTCGCTGTAGTCGCGTTCCACCAATACGACGGCATTGTCGAGGCTACCGCCTTTGATGAGGCCGTTTTTGGCCAAGAGTGCAAGTTCACCTAGGAAAACAAAGGTGCGACATGCAGCAATTTGTTCGTTGAAGTGATTGAGCTCATACATGTGCGCGTGCTGGGTGCCGAGCACAGGAGAGTTGTAGTCCACCATAACCGTGAGACGGAATTCGCCGCCGCCTGTCGGCACGGCCAGCATCTCAATGTTTTTGCTCTTGTCTTCGTAGGTGAGATTTTCAGTCAATACAAGGTACTTCCTGTCAGCCTCCTGTTCTTGGTAACCCACAGCTTCTAGCGCATCAACAAATGGTTTGGCGCTGCCGTCCATGATAGGAACTTCCGGTCCGTCAAGGTCAATCAAAGCATTGTCAACCATGCAACCGTATATGGCAGCAAGGATATGTTCGCTGGTATAAACGCGAGCACCTTTATGTTCGAGGGTTGTGCCGCGCTGTGTGCTTACGACTAAATCGCAGTCTGCAGGAATGAGCGGTTGGCCATCCAAATCGGTGCGGCGAAATACATAGCCGTGATTTTCCGGTGCCGGATGAATCGTGACGTTCACGGTTGTGCCCGTGTGCAATCCAACTCCGCTAAACGATACCGGAGCTTTCAAAGTACGTTGTTTGATGGATGTCATGCCGCGAAAATAACGAGCAAAGGGGGGTTGCCCTAAGAAAATTAGAGGGCTGGATGAACTTTAAAAAATACGGTTACTTTTGGCTCACAAATTTTTAAATCCAATCAACAATGACAACTATGAAAAAAGTCTTCGCAGTAGGTTGCGCAGCGGTAATGCTGGCTTCTTGCTCAATCACTGTTCCTGTGAACGCAACTTCAAACCCGGTGGGTTCTAAGGTTGGTAAGTCCAGTGGTAATTGCTTCCTTGCCTTCCTTTGCTTCGGTGTTGACGCATCGATTCAAACAGCAGCCAAGAATGGCGGTATCAGCAAAATCTCCACTGTTGACTACACCAACAAGAATGTTCTCGGCATAATCATCACGCACGAGACCACCGTAACCGGTGAGTAATCGATACGATATAACCAGAGAAGGAGCAGTTCGCTGCTCCTTTTCTTTTTCGCGCGGTCCCATGCGATTACTCATCTCTGTTGGAATACTCACGCTGCTTATAGCTGGTTGTAAATCGGAGCGTGTGGTTTATGCTAAGTATGGTCGATTGAAGCTTTCGAAACAGGAATTGAGCCACTATCCTGTTGGAGGAGCCGACGTATTGAAATTTCAGGATTGCTGTGCCATAGAAAGCGATGCGATTTTTTTGAACCGTGCTGTCAGCAATTCCACAGACAACTACGACGTGTTTATCTCAGTGAGTGAAACGCTAATGCAGGCTGATTTCGAAATGGCGCAAGCTACCGATCAGACCATCACTGTTCTATCGGGTACTTCATGTCTGATTAATAAGGTTAAGGTGAATGCCTATTTGTTGAAGAAGGCTGATTCGTTTGTAGCGCGATTCACTTACATCGAAACACGCAGCGGGCTGCTGGTGATTTATGACGTAACCAGTAAGAATCGCCAATGGCTTGAAGAGCTTCTTCTTCGAAAAGAAAACTATCTCCATGAAAAAATTCGGATTTGAAATACTGTTGGTTGTGATTGTCTTGTGCTCGCTGCCGGCCTGTAAGGGTTTGAAGCCTGCATCGGGTGGTGGTGGCGGTTTGGTGCAGGTGTTTGTCAAAGGAAAGGACTCCTTGCTTTGCCATGCCGGCCCAATACCTTATCGAGCCCTTACCCGCGGTGATAAGTTTGAAATCGATCATACCTACGTGAAGGTGAACAATCAGCGCAACAAAGTCATTTGCAATTTTTCTGTCTATACACCGGATGCTGATTTCAGACCGTCATCCGTTACGATTGTTGCGAAAAACCGAACCATTGTAGCAGATAGTCTGACGAAATTCTTCGCTGAAGGCTACGGCCAACGCAACTATCACTATCGCTATTCATTTTTTGTAAGCGATCTTGATTTCAAGGATTGGATGCTGGAGAAGGAGCCCACCATTCAAGTGGGAGGAAAGCAATTTATAGGAGGCAGGAAGTATAGAAAAGACGCCGAACAGGTTTATAGACGAATCCTGTTCGACGCCTTTTAATGCTTTAGAGTTTGCCCATGATGCGCAGGCGCTGAGCGATTTCTTCCACCTCGCGATCGAACGCAGGACTGATGGAAAACTTATCTTGTGAAGGGTAGATGTTCACCGCGAACGAGGCGTTAATGCCAGTCGATAGAGCTTCTGCCACGGTTTTACCATTCATGTCGTATATCTGAACACGGGTGGTTAACTGCCCCTTGGAGATACTGGTCTTCTTATCGAACGTTCCAATCTGCAATCCCATTTGATAAAGTCGATTATCAAAGCGGATCACCTCAGCATTCCGATTAACGCCGACTGAGTCAGTGTCACACGCCAGGCTAACATCCACTGAAAAGTAGATTTCGGTTGACCGAAAAGAGGCATTTGCAGCAAATGCCGCAACCACGAATCCGGTCAAAAGAAACAGCTGCCTCATGGAGTTATTCCCTTAGTTCAGTCCTTTGCGAATCAAGTTGAGCGCTCCGCCAGCCTTAAACCATTCAATCTGTTGTGCGTTGTAGGTGTGGTTCACCGCAATGGTTTCTTTCGAACCGTCCTCATGGACAAGCTCCAAATGAAGCGGTTTTTCGGGAGTGAAAGCAGTCAAGTCCGTGAAGTTGATGATATCATTTTCCTGAATCTTGTCGTAGTCGGCCTCATTGTTAAAGGTCAACGCCAACATGCCTTGCTTTTTCAAATTTGTTTCGTGAATGCGCGCAAACGATTTCACTAGGATTGCACGAACACCCAAATGGCGCGGCTGCATGGCAGCATGTTCACGTGATGATCCTTCGCCGTAGTTCTGGTCACCCACTACAATGGTTGCAACACCGGCTGCTTTATAAGCGCGCTGCACTTTAGGTACTTCGTCGTATGCGCCGGTGAGTTGATTCTTCACGCTGTTTTGCGCACCGTTGAAGAAGTTCGTAGCGCCAATGAGTGTGTTATTGGCAATGTTGTCGAGGTGTCCGCGGAAGCGCAACCACTGTCCCGCCATGGAGATATGGTCAGTCGTGCATTTACCTTTTGCTTTGATCAATACGCGAGCACCGGTGATGTTATTACCATCCCAATCAGAG
>Ga0209617_10000884_pt1 | contig 13607 bp, 9 predicted proteins | sample LakEriepJuly2011_2_FD_187459 | JGI IMG/M metagenome (GOLD analysis project Ga0209617, IMG submission 187459) | Freshwater microbial communities from dead zone in Lake Erie, Canada - CCB epilimnion July 2011 (SPAdes) (version 2) | ecosystem: Environmental > Aquatic > Freshwater > Lentic >... | reverse complement strand
CCAGGATGGACGCATCATCTCGGTGGGCCGCACGCTGGAGGACCTCAAACCCTGGATGCAGGCCAGCTCGGCCGGCACGGTGACCATCGACGAGACCTTCAAGGACAAGGTGCTCGTGCCCGGCTTCATCGAGGCACACGGCCATCCGCTCGTCGGTGCGATCGCCCTCGCGCAGCCGTGCCTCTCCAACATCCCCGTGCCCAATCCATACGGTGCGGCGTTCCCCGGGGTGAAGGACCTCGATGCGGTGCGCTCGGCCATCAGGTCGCACCTCGATGCAACCAAGGGATCGAAGGACCCCACGCTCTTCTGGGGATACGACGTGATCGCCATGGGTCGGCACCTGGATGCCGCCTGGCTTGATGCGATCGAGGCGACGCGACCGGTCATCGTGTGGGATGCCTCCGAGCACTTCGTCTACGCCAACACCGCGGCGATGGCCAAGCGGGGCGTCACGAAGGACGCGCTCGCCGTGACCGGAGTCATGGCGGGCGCGGATGGCGCTCCCAACGGCCAGTTCCTCGGCACGACCGCGGCGACCTGGTTCTTGGCGCCGATGATCCAGTCACTGCTCTCGCCCGAGCGGCTGCCGGGGATCATGCAGTACCTGGTCGACCTGGGATGGCGCAACGGCGTCACCACCACGAGCGAGATGGCTCTTGGCCAGGTCGCCGGCATCGAGCGCGAGTCCGCACTCTTCCGTGCGTTCTTCCACGATGCTCGCGTGCCGCTGCGGTGCGTGGCGGTCTCGTCGGCAACGGCGGTCCGGACCCCCGATGGCGGCGCAGACACCGCGCGCCTGCGGGTGCTCGAGGAGTCGAGCGACGACAAGCTCATCTTCCGCGGCGTGAAGTTCTTCGCCGATGACGCGTTCCTGCCGCTGGGCATGGCCGTCGAGAACCCTGGCTACACCGATGGGCGCAAGGGTCTGTGGATCACCAAGCCGGGCGAGCTGGTGGATGCCTATCGGCCCTGGTGGGATGCGGGGTTCCAGATCCACACGCACACCAACGGCAATGCGGGCGTGGATGCGGTCGTCGCGGCACTGCGCGCGCTCCAGCAGGAGAAGCCCCGGTTCGACCACCGCTTCACGATCCAGCACTACGGCATGTCGACGCCGGAGAACGCGCGCCACCTCGCATCGCTGCAGGGCATGGCCAGCGTGAACCCGTACTACCTGCACAATCGAGCCGACCTCAACGTGCCGTACCTCGGCACGGACCGCGCGGAACTCTCCTCCCGCCTGGGCACGCTGGTCGGTGCCGGCGTGGTGACGGCCATGCACACCGACACGCCGATCTCGCCGCCGATCCCGCTCGAGAGCATGTGGATCGCGGTCAATCGCATCGGCCGGTTCAGCGGCAAGGTGCTCGGCGCGGGGGAGCGCGTGAGCGCGATGCAGGCCTTGAAGATGGTCACGATCGATGCCGCGTACACGCTCGGCGTCGAGGACCGTCTGGGCAGCATCCGCACGGGCAAGCTCGCCGACTTCACGGTGCTCGACCGCAGCCCGCTCGCCGTCGAGTCCATGGCGATCCGCGACATCCCGGTGTGGGGCATCGTCGTGGGTGGCGTGAAGCACCCGGTCGCGGACATCACGCCGCGCCCGGCCGTGAAGGCAGCGGCGTGGGGCACGGAGCCGATGGCGCCGCAGCGTGCTCCGCGCGCCTTCGGTGGCCGCTATGCCAACGCAGCTGCGCTTGAGGATCCACAGGCACTGTCACAGCATCTGGCGAGCTGCTCGATGGAGTTCTGGCGCACGATGGCGCGCGAGCAGGGGCCGCTGGTGCTGGCCACGCCGACAGTGGAGTGAGGTCGACACCAAGCAGCGGGGCGGCATGACCTCATGCGCCCGTGGTGGCGTACACAGTGGCGTACAGGGTGGCGTAGCAGGCCGTCGCGCCCCATCGCACGCTCTCGCGACGATCGACGCTAACCCCAGAAACGCTGCGTGGTTGCGCGAGTCCTTGCGAGACCCTGCAACCACGTGCGAAACCGACGAATGGGCGATGGGGGACTCGAACCCTCGACCTCACGGGTGTGATCCGTGCGCTCTAGCCAGCTGAGCTAATCGCCCTGACGGGAGGCGGAGTCTAGCGAGGCGGCGCGACGCCGTGCGCACGCGATGACGAGGTGCGGTTATCAGCCAACCAGAGCATCGATCTTTGGAACTTCACGCGACGAATGTGACGATAGCCCCGAGTGCTGACGATCACTTCACCACGGCCCTCCGTACGCGACCAACGTCGACAGGGTGGTTGGCCGTCCCTGTCCGGATCGGGCTTCGTGCCGAGGTGATGTCGTGATCGAGATCCTGACCGTCGGCTTCTTCGTGATCGCCTGCCTGATGGCAGTGCGCGACGCGGCATGGGCGCTGGCACTGGTGGTCTCGATGTACGCCCTCGAGCAGGCGCTGCAGGCGTCCTCCGGGATCTTCATGCGGATCACGCCGTTGGCCAACGTCTGCGTGGCGCTGACGGCCGGCCTGAGCGTGGTGCTCAACCTTCCCGGGCAGGACCGCCCGTTCCGCGGCTACGCCACACCCGTCTTCACGGTGGCGATCGGCTTCTTCGTGTGGGCCATGATCTCGTTGCTCTGGACGCCGGCGTTCAACTCGGCCTGGGAGATGACGCGATGGGGCCTTCCGTACGTCGTGCTCTTCCTGCTGGTCGCACCGCTGCTCATCGACGACTCACGTTCGGTCGAGCGGTTCTTCCGTGCCTACCTGATCGTGGGTGTGGCGACGACGGTCCTGATCCTCATCAATCCGGCCTTCACCGTGAAGTCAGGTCGGCTTGCGCTGGACCTGGGTGCCAACATCCGCACCAACCCGCTCGTGATCGGCGAACTTGGTGGGCTCCTGATCCTGGTGTCGGTGCTGGCACCGATCGACGTCGGCACGTTCAGGACGCTCGCCTGGCGTGCCGTCGCCTTCTGCCTGGGCGTGGTCATCTCCCTGCAGTCGGGTTCACGCGGCCAGCTGGTGTTCGCCGTGGTCCTCACCGTGCTGTTCTTCCCGGTCGGCCGCCGGATCCGCAACGTGGTCGGCTTCTTCGGCATGGCGTTCGTGGTCCTGCTCACGATTCCCGCGGTGCTGTTCCTGGCCCAGCTCGTGCTCGGTGCGGGTGACCTGCGACGCTGGGAACTCACCACGCTGGCGGGCGGCGCAAGCACCAGGCTCCTCAACATCGTCGACCTCTTCGCCGCCTTCGGCAGCAGGCCGAGCGCCTGGATCGTGGGGCTGGGGTTCAATGCGTTCTCGTGGGTCAGCGGTGCGAACCGGGAGCCCTACTCGCACGCCCTCATCGTCGACATGCTCACCGAGCTGGGCATCCCGGTGTTCGTCCTGTTCTGTTGGTGGAGCCTGCGGGTGCTGCGTGACGGCATCTGGCTCCTCTCGAGGTTCGGTGACGACGCGGTCGGCCGAGGCACGGCGGCGCTGCTGCTGGCGCTCTACGCCTACGAGACCCTGCTCGTGAACAAGCAGGGGTATCTCTGGGCCGCCACGCTCTTCTTCCTCGTGGGCATCCTGATCACGCGCATCCGGGTGCGCGAGGAGGCTCTGGATGCCGAGGCCGCGATCGGGCAGGCAAGCGAGGTCGGGCACGCGCACGATGCGTCCGAACACGATGCCGCGGACGGGAGTCTGGCGACATGATCGCGACGGGAAACGGCTAGCATCGTCCGGGGCGGACCACACGCATGTGCGGCATCTTCGGCATCATCAACCGCAACGGCCTGTCGGGCGGCGACCGGGACCTGGTCCGTCGGCTCGCAGCCGCGCTGGTGCATCGCGGCCCCGACGGCGAGGGCTTCGCCGAGTCCGGCCAGGTCGCGATCGGGATGCGGCGCCTGGCGATCATCGACCTCGAGGGCGGCTGGCAGCCGCTCTGGAACGAGGACGAGTCGATCGGCATGGTCGCCAACGGCGAGGTCTACAACTTCGTCGAACTCCGCCGTGACCTCGAGGCCCGCGGCCACAGGTTCCGCACCGGCAGCGACTGCGAGACGATCATCCACCTCTACGAGGAGCACGGCGCCGACTGCGTGAAGCACCTGCGCGGGATGTTCGCCTTCGCCCTGCATGATCGCCGGACCGGCACGGTGCTCATCGCCAGGGACCGCATCGGCGAGAAGCCGCTCTACATCACGGGTGATGGCGACCGGATCGTCTTTGCCAGCGAGATGCGCGGCCTGGTCGGCGCCGGAGCGGTGCCCTTCGAGATCGATCCCGTCGCCGTGAACCTCTACCTGCATTACGGCTTCGTTCCCGAGCCGTGGGCTGCCGTGCGGGGCGTGCGCAAGTTGGGTGCAGGTCATCTCGTCGAGATCACGCTCGATCCATGGACCGTGCGTGAGCGACGCTGGTGGGCGATGGAGGATGCGCCGCCGATCGACGCCGATCCTGCGACGACGGTGCGCGACATGCTCGAGGAGATCTCGGGCCTGATCGTCCGCTCGGATGTTCCGGTCGGCGTGGCGCTTTCGGGCGGCGTCGACTCGAGCCTGGTGGCCATGATGGCCAAGCGAAGGCTCGGCGACCGCCTGACGGCCTTCTCGATCGGCTACGAGGGCGGTGCCTGGCAGGACGAGACCGGCATGGCCAAGGAATTCGCCGATGCCGTCGGCATCCGACTTCAGGTCACGCGCATGGATCCCGAGGAGGTCGTGCGCGGGTTCGCCGACATCTGCCTCTGGCGTGACGATCCGACTGCGGATCTCTCCGGTTCCAGTTACTACGCGGTGATGCACGCGGCACGCCAAGCAGGCGTGCCGGTGATGCTGATGGGCCACGGTGGTGACGAACTCTTCTGGGGCTACAAGTGGATGCGCGACACGGCGCGCCGCTGCGAACTGCGGACCGCCATGCGGCAGGGCCGTGCGGGACTCCGCGACTACCTGCACGTGGAGCGTGCCCCCCTCAGTTGGACCGGCCTCACCAACTGGCTGCGCGATGGCGGCGGCCTGCTTCGGGGTTGGCGTCAATGGCGTGACGACCGGCATGCCGATCCGGACCAGATCCCTCCGTGGGATCCGCATGGGCTGTGGGCCGAGGCGGACGCATTCGGTCCCGCCATGCTGGCCTGCTGGGACGAGGCGTCGACGGTCGATCCCGCCTCGATCTTCCGGAGCCCGTCATTCTGGCCGAGGTCGGACCTGGCGATCACGAAGCTCGTCAGCGAGACCTACAACTGCGTCAACGGCATCGCGCAGGGAGACCGACTCAGCATGGCCACCAGCGTCGAGTGCCGCCTGCCGCTGGTTGACTACCGTCTGATCGAAACCGTGATCGGGATGCGCAAGGTCCGTCCCGACCACCACCTGCCGGCCAAGCAGTGGTTGCGTGACGCGGCGAAGGATCTCGTGCCGGAGTTCGTCTTCAAGCGCACGAAGCGCGGGTTCTCGCCGCCTTGGCGGCTGTGGTACCGGCATCTGTTCGAGCGGTACGGCGAGGACCTTCGCAGCGGTGCTCTGGTCCAGGCAGGCATCCTTCGCCCCGAGGCCTACCGCGACGTGCACGGCATCGGTGATGGATTCGGACGGCCGCGCCCACTCCTGGCGCACATGTTCGTGCTCGAGGCGTGGGCTCAGGCGATGCACTCACTGTCGGCCAACGCACGCTCCGGGGCATCGGGCGGATGAGCGTGGGTGCGCCCTCGGCGCCGTCGGAGCCGCGCGGGGGACTCGCAGGGACCGCCGCGCGGGGAACGGGCCTCACCACGATCCAGGCGCTCGTCAACAAGTTGGCGACGGTCGTGTCGATGTGGGTGGTCGCGCTCGAGCTGGGGCCCGACGAGATCGCCATGGCCTCGGTCACGCTGGCGCTGGGCATCTACCTCGTCATCCTGCCGCCACTGACCCTGGGCGACGTGCTCGTGGCCCATCAGCGCCGATTCGACATCGTCGCGCCCGCCGCACAACGGATCGCGCTGGTGATCGGGTTCGCCACCGCGGCATTCATCGCGATCGCGGCACCCTTCCTCGCGAACTGGTACAGCCGGTATCCGACCGGGACCATGATGGCTCTGGTGTGGGTGCTCGCCCTGCGCCCGGTCGCCGATGCGCTCTGCCCCGTCGCACTGGCGAGCCTCCGGCGCGACTTCCGGTACGGCACCATCGCACTGACCGACGGGTCGATCCAGCTGCTGGCCACGTTGGCGACCGTCGCGATGGCCATCGCCGGGGCCAGTGCGTTCTCGCTCGTCGTGCCGCAGGTCGTGGCGACCTTCCTCAAGGCGATCGTCTATTGGAAGGCTTCGGCCCCGCGGACCGGGCGCCCCCACCCGATTCCTGCCTGGGTCGATCGGGCCGTCACCAGGTCGATCGTGCGCGAGACCCTCCTGGCGGGATCCGCGCAGTACGCGCACAACATCGTCGTCGTGCTTCCGATCGTGATCCTCGGCTATTGCTCGACCGCGGATGAGACCGGCCTGTACTCGTTCGCCTTCATGCTGTCGGCCCAGGCGAACGGCTTGATCGCTTCGCAGCTCGGTACGGTCCTGCAACCGATCTTCGGGCGCCTGGGCCACGACCCGCTGCGCCAGGCGCAGGCGTTCCTGAGGGTGCTGCGCACGATCGGTGCCGTTGCAGTCCCGATGACCCTCATCCAGGCGGCGTTGGCCCGGCCGCTCTTCGAGCTCGTGCTCGAGCCCAAGTGGGCGATGGCGATACCCGTCTTCGCCGTGCTCAGCGTGCTCGAAGGTTTCTACTTCGCGACCGCGCCAACGATGTCCCTGCTCCGCGCGCAGCGTCGCTTCGGTGCCTACTTCGGCTGGCAGGTGACGCACCTGGCGGTCGCGGCCGTCGCCTTCGCGCTGGTCGCGGTGGACCACGGTGCCATGGGGGTCGCCGTCGCGTCGCTCGCATGCTGGGGCCTCAGCCTCCCGACGGCCGTCTGGCTCTGTGGCCGTCCCACGCGACGCGGGGTGGCGGAATCGATCGGTGTCTTCACGGCTCCGTGGAGCGCGGCACTGCCGGTCGCACTGGGCACCTGGTGGCTGGGAAGCGTGCTCGTCGGGTGGGGGGATTGGGGCCGTACCCTGTCGCTCGGCCTCCTCGGGCCTGCGGCCTTCCTGGCATGCATCCTGCTGACGCGATGGACACAACCTGCGGCGTGGGCCGACCTTCAGCCGATGATCGGGGGCGTGCTGCGGCGCCTACGCCCCGCACGAGCAGCATGAGCCCCACGACCGACCATCCACGCCAGACGCGCGACGCGCGACCCCGCGTTGCCGTCGTCTATCACTTCTTCGCACACTACCGCGAGGCGGTGGTCGGACGGCTCGCCCGAAGTTCGCAGGCTCGCTTCACCTTCTTCGGAGACGATCACGACTACGAGAGTTCCATCAAGGCAGGCACGTTCGGCCCCGAGGTCGACCATCGCCCGTGCCCCACGCGGACGTTGCGTGGGTCGTGGATGTGGCAGCCCGGGCTGGTTCGGGTGGCGGCATCGCGCGACTTCGACCAGCTGATCCTGCTGGGCAACGCCTATTGGCTCGCGACCTGGATCGGAGCGATCGTGGGACGGATCACCGGCAAGCGGGTCATGTTCTGGAGCCACGGCTTCCTGACGCCGCCCACGGGCATCAAGGGCTGGGTGCGAAGGGTGTTCTTCCACCTGCCGCACGTGCACCTCTTCTACGGTCGCCAGGCCAAGCACAATGCCGTCGCGCTGGGGTGGGATCCGGCCCGCATCCACGTGATCGGGAACAGCCTTGACCTTGACCGTCAGCAGCGGGCTCGCGCCACGGTCGGGAGCGAGGCCATCGCACGCTGCAGGCGCGAGCTCTTCGCTGAGCCGGGCTTGCCCACGGTGGTGTGTTCGTGCAGGTTGCAGCCGGCCAAGCGCCTAGACCTGCTGATCACGGCCCTCGCGCGCCTGCGCGCGGAAGGGATCCACGCCAATGCCCTGATCATCGGCGATGGTCCCGAGCGCGTGCGCCTGGAGTCCCTTGCCGCCGAGCACGGCGTGCCGGTGCACTTCGAGGGAGCGTGCTACGACGAGGATCGAATCGCGCTGCTCACCATGAGCTCGGACATCACCGTCTGCCCGGGATTCGTGGGGCTCACGGCCATCCAGAGCATGGCCTACGGGGTCCCGGTGATCACCAACACCCGCTCGAGCGAGGACGCTCCGGAGGTCGAGGCCATCGTGGCCGGCCTGACGGGTGACCTCTTCGAGGATGGCGACGTGACCGACCTGATCCGTGTGATGCGGCCCTGGCTGGTCGACCGCACGGACCGCGCCGCCACGAGGGAGGCCTGCATCCGGATGGTCGAGCGGCACTGGTCGCCCGACTCGCAGCGGGCCGCCATCGAGCGCGCGGTGCAGGGACTGCCGGCCGACGATGGCGAATATCCTTGAGCCATGAGGAGGCACGAACCATGATCCGTGACGTGATCGGTCGGGGAGGGCTCTTCCGATTCCTTCGGGGCCGACTGATGGCCTGGCGCCGTTGGCGGTTCCGCCTGCGGCACGTCGCGCCCACCTTCTACATGGGGGCGCAGTGCACCGTGGAGCGTGACCTCGTCGCGGGTGAGTACTCGTTCATCAACCGTCGGTGCGTGCTGCAGCCGAAGGTCCGCCTGGGTCGCTACGTGATGTTCGGCTCCGAGGTTGCGGTGGTCGGAGGCGATCACCGTCCGGACCTCCCGGGCGTCCCGAACGTGTTCAGCGGCCGCCCGGAAATCCTCGAGACGGTCTTCGAGGACGACGTCTGGGTCGGCCACGGGGCGATCATCATGCAGGGGGTGAGGGTCGGTCGTGGCGCGATCGTCGCGGCCGGTGCCGTGGTCGTTCGTGACGTGCCGCAGTATGAAATCCACGGAGGCGTGCCCGCACGCAAGATAAGCGAGCGTTTCCCCGACCCGGTGGACCGCGCGAGGCACGATGCCATGCTCGACGGTCCCATCTACCGGGGCGAACTCGCCCGGCCTCAGCTCGGATGACCGCCGTGGGAACGCGCCCACGCGTCGCCGTCGTCTACCACTTCTTCCCGCACTACCGTCGTGCCGTGGTCGAGGCACTCGCCGGGAGCACCGTCGCGGAGTTCACGTTCATCGGCGATGACCATGAGTACCTCGGATCGGTGGAGCCGGCCGCGCTCGGCCCCGACGTGCGCTTCGAGCTTGCACCGACCCATCGCCTCGGCGGCACGTTCATGTGGCAGTGGAAGGCGTTCACCATCGCCTTCGACCGCCGCTTCGACACCCTCATCTTCCACCCGGTGCCGCACTGGCCCTGCACGTGGATGGGCGCCATCGCCGCACGCTTGATGGGCAAGCGCGTGCTCTTCTGGGGCCAGGCGCTGCTCGCGCCGCCCCGCGGCCTGAACGGCTTCGTCAGGCGTGCGCTCAACGCGCTCCCGCACGAACACCTGCTGTACGGGCGACGGGCCAAGGCCCTGCTGATGCAGCTCGGCTGGGATGCGTCGAAGCTGCACGTGATCCACAACAGCCTCGACTTCGTCCGGCAGTCCGCCCTGCGCGGCACCATCGACCACGACCGCCTGGTCAAGGTGCGTGAGGAGTTGTTCGGTGATGCGACGGTCCCCGTGGTGGCGTGCCCGTCGCGACTGATCGCGATGCGCCGCCTCGATCTGCTCATCGATGCGCTTGCCCGGCTCGCCGCACGCGGACGCCGGGCGCACGTCCTGCTGATCGGTGACGGGCCCGAACGGGCGCGGCTCGAGGCACGTGCCTCCGAGCTCGGGGTGCGCGCGCACTTCGAAGGTGCGTGCTACGACGAGGCGAGGCTGGCGGAGCTCATCATGGCCTCGAACGTGGTTGCTTCGCCCGGACGCGTCGGGCTGACCGTCATCCACGCGCTGGCCTACGGCGTGCCCGTGGTGAGCCACTCCGATCCGAGCGATCAGGCACCTGAGTGGGAGGCCATCGTGCCGGGGGTGTCGGGCGGTTACTTCGAGCCCGGCAGCGTCGAGGCCCTTGCGGATGCGCTCGACCCTTGGCTCGCACGCCCGATGGACGACCCGGCCACCGCATCGGCCTGCAGGTCGGTCGTGGAGCGCTTCTGGAATCCGGGTTATCAGCGATGGGCCATCGAGCGCGCGGTTCTTGGCCGTCCCGCCGATGACCTGTTTGATCGTCGCGAAGAACCGATCCGGGACGATTCGCCGGAAGAGCGCGGGAGTCGTCAAGGTTAGACTCCTTCGCTGCCGATGCAGGGGTGCTGATCGGGCCGTTCCCGACGCGCACGTCGGGCACCTCGCGTGGCCCCTTCGGTATCGGACAGTCAGGGACCAGTCATGCTCACCGGAAAAACCCTCCTCGTCACGGGCGGCACGGGCTCGTTCGGCAACGCCGTGCTTCGTCGATTCCTGAAGACCGACGTCGGTGAGATCAGGATCTTCAGCAGGGACGAGAAGAAGCAGGATGATTGCCGCAAGCGCTACGCGAGCGACAAGCTGAAGTTCTACCTCGGCGACGTCCGTGATCCTGCCAGCGTGATGAACGTCATGCGTGGCGTGGACTACGTCTTCAGCGCCGCTGCGCTCAAGCAGGTTCCCAGCTGCGAGTTCTTCCCGCTCGAGGCGGTGAAGACGAACGTGCTCGGCATGGAGAACGTGCTCGAGGCCGCGCTCAACTGCGGCGTGCGCCGCGTGGTGTGCCTGAGCACCGACAAGGCGGTCTACCCCATCAACGCCATGGGTCTGTCCAAGGCGATGATGGAGAAGGTCATGGTGGCGAAGGCTCGGAACAACGCCGACGATCGGCAGGTGTTCTGCGGCACCCGCTACGGCAACGTGATGGCCAGTCGCGGCTCCGTCATCCCCCTGTTCGTGAAGCAAGTGCTCTCGGGGCAGCCCATGACCATCACGGATCCGTCGATGACGCGGTTCATGATGACGCTCGACGACGCAGTCGACCTGGTCATGTTCGCCTTCGACAAGGGGCGCAACGGTGACATCTTCGTGCAGAAGGCGCCTGCCGCCACGATCCACACGCTGGCGAGGGCCGTCGCCGAGCTCCTCGGTCGACCCGAGCACCCGATCAACGTGATCGGCACCCGTCACGGCGAGAAGGTCTACGAGGTGCTCTGCAGCCGGGAGGAAATGGCGAGTGCCGAGGACCTCGGCGACTTCTACCGTGTCCGTCCGGACATGCGTGACCTGAACTACGGCAAGTTCTTCGAGGAAGGGACCCCCCGGATCACCGAGGCCGGTGACTACAACTCGCACAACACCACCCGGCTCGACGTCGAGGGCATGAAGCAGTTGCTGCTCAAGCTCGAGTTCATGCGCGAGCTGCTGGCAGGGCGACAGCCGGAATTGGTGGACTGACCCATGCGGATCGCCGTCACGGGAAGCCGCGGCTTCATCGGCGCCAACATGGTCGTTCGTCTGCGTGAGCGGCCCGGGACCGACATCCTCGAGATCCACCGGGGTGTCCCGTTCCCATCGCTCGATGGGATTGATGCGGTCGTCCACCTTGCAGGCGTCAACCGCCCGCCGGATCCGAGCGGGTTCATCGAAGGCAACGGCGCACTGACCGCTCGGCTCGCGGATGAGCTGCGGCGGACGGGCCGGCCCGTTCCGGTGATCCTCTCGTCGTCGACGCAGGCCGGCCTGGACAATCCCTACGGTGCGAGCAAGCGAGCCGCCGAGGAGGCTCTTCGCCAGTACGCCCGTGACTCCGGCGCCGACGTTCGCATCTACCGACTCACCAACGTGTTCGGGAAGTGGGCCCGACCGAACTACAACTCGGCCGTGGCGACCTTCTGCCACAACACGGTCCACGGCAACCCGATCACCGTGCACGATCCGGCTGCACCGCTGCGGTTGGTGTACGTCGACGACGTGTGTGATGCCTTCCTTGCCGATCTCGATGACTTCGCCGCCGATCGGCGCAGCGCGGCGGAGTTCCGCGAGGCGGGCCCCACGTACCAGACCACCGTGGGTGAGGTCGCGTGCATGATCGAGGGCTTCAAGCGGTCCAGGAGCGAAGCGGCGGTGGATCGGGTGGGTGCCGGACTCTGCCGGGCGCTGTATGCGACCTACCTGAGCCACGTACCGCCGGCGGAATTCGCCTATCGACCTGTCCGGCACGTGGATCCGCGCGGCGAGTTCGCCGAGGTCGTCCGATCCGCCGACTCGGGCCAGGTCTCGTACTTCACGGCGCATCCCGGCGTGACGCGCGGCGGGCACTACCACCACACCAAGAACGAGAAGTTCCTCGTCCTTCGTGGACGTGCCCGGTTTCGGTTCCGCGACGTGCGGTCCGGGGCGACCCATGAACTCGAGGTCTCGGGCGCCGACCCGACCGTCGTGGAGACGGTTCCTGGCTGGGCGCACGACATCACGAACGTCGGGGATGACGAACTGCTGGTCATGCTCTGGGCCAACGAGGCCTTCGACCGCGAGCGCCCCGACACCATTGCAGCGAGGCTGGGGCCATGATCAACCGACTCAAGGTGATGACCATCGTTGGTACGCGACCCGAGATCATCCGATTGTCGCGCGTCATGGCCAGGCTCGATGAGCACTGCGACCACACCATCGTCCATACGGGGCAGAACTACGACTACGAGCTGAACCAGATCTTCTTCGAGGATCTCGGCATCCGGGCCCCGGACCGGTTCCTCGAGGCCGCGGGCGGCAACGCCGCGGAAACCATCGGCAGGATCATCATCGCTGCCGATGCCGTGATGGCCGAACTCAAGCCCGATGCGGTGCTGGTGCTCGGCGACACGAACAGCTGCCTTGCCCTGCTTCCGGCCAAGCGTCGCAAGATTCCCACCTTCCACATGGAAGCCGGCAATCGCTGCTTCGACCAACGCGTCCCGGAGGAGATCAACCGGCGCATCGTCGACCACATGGCGGACGTGAACCTGACCTACAGCGACATCGCCCGCGAGTACCTGCTTCGCGAGGGCCTGCCGGCGGACCTGGTGATCAAGACGGGCAGCCCGATGTGCGAGGTCCTCGCGCATTACGCCGACCGCATCCGGTCATCCGACGTCCTGCAACGGCTCGGGCTGGCCGAGGGGAGTTACTTCGTGGTCAGCGCGCACCGCGAGGAGAACATCGATGCCGAGGCGAACTTCGGGAGGTTGGTGACGATCCTCAATGCCGTGGCTGAGCGATTCGGCGAGCCGGTGATCGTGTCCACCCACCCCCGGACCCGCAAGCGCGCCGAGGCGTCCGGCGCTGTCTTCCACCCCGGTGTCAGGCTGCTGAAGCCCCTTGGTTTCTCCGACTACGTGCACCTCCAGTCACGGGCACGGGCGGTCCTGTCCGACAGCGGCACGATCACCGAGGAGTCCTCCATCCTCAACTTCCCCGCGCTGAACATCCGCGAGGCCCATGAGCGCCCCGAGGGCATGGAGGAGGCGTCCGTGATCATGACCGGCCTCAACTGCGATCGGGTCCTGCAGGGCCTGGACGTGCTTGCGTCACAGCCGCGCGGCGGCCAGCGCTTGCTCCGACCGGTTGCGGACTACTCGATGCCGAACGTCTCCGACAAGGTGCTCCGGATCATCCTGGGTTACACCGACTACGTGCGACGGGTCGTGTGGCGGCAGTACGCCTGAACGGCCCCCGGGACCACGACGATGCGGATCGCGATCATCGCGGATACCTACCCGCCCC
>Ga0209617_10000880_pt1 | contig 13645 bp, 16 predicted proteins | sample LakEriepJuly2011_2_FD_187459 | JGI IMG/M metagenome (GOLD analysis project Ga0209617, IMG submission 187459) | Freshwater microbial communities from dead zone in Lake Erie, Canada - CCB epilimnion July 2011 (SPAdes) (version 2) | ecosystem: Environmental > Aquatic > Freshwater > Lentic >... | reverse complement strand
GCCAGTTGCTAGGAAACGATGTGTTGCTGGCGTGCTGTTATCAGTGCGCAAGGAATCACTTTCGACCAAGATGCGATACAGATCTTTGGCAGTTTCCTCCGCACTAGAAACTAGTGAAACGTTATTACCCATTACATATGAAATCACACCGGTTAGCAGTGGGTAGTGCGTGCAGCCCAGAACTAAGGTATCGACATCAGCTTTCATAACTTCGGCTAAATACTCTTTAGCAATCTTGGTAATTTCAGCACCCGAAGTTTCACCGCGTTCGACGAATTCAACAAAGCGAGGACAAGCAATTGAAGTAATCTCTAAATGTGGCGCTGCAGCGAAGGCATCTAAGTAAGCTGCTGAATCAATCGTTGCTCGAGTTCCGATTACGCCAATTCGACCTGTGCGACTTGCTGCAACTGCACGGCGTACTGCCGGTTGAATTACTTCAATTACCGGAATCGAATAACGCTCGCGAGCATCGCGCAACATCGCAGCACTTGCTGTGTTACATGCAATCACAATTGCTTTAACACCTTGGGCAACTAGAAAATCCATTAGCTCTAGTGAGAACTCACGCACTTCAGCCAGCGGACGTGGGCCATATGGGCCGCGCGCTGTATCACCAATATATAGAGTGGATTCATTTGGTAATTGATCAAGAATTGCGCGAGCCACAGTTAATCCGCCGACGCCAGAATCAAAGATTCCGATAGGCGCGTTACTCATGTGTTGAAGTCTAACGGGCGAGGTGAAAAGAGCGGTAAATCGCCCTTAAGCCCAAAGCTGCGTATCTAGACCTTCAGCAGCGGCTTCGCTAGCAGCGCCATAAATCCCAGTAGATAAGTATTTCCAACCTGCATCGCAGACTATAAAGGCGATATCGGCCGATTTTCCAGCCGCAATAGCTTCATTGCCCATAGCAAGGGCTGCATGCAAAATCGCACCCGTTGAGATTCCAGCAAAGATTCCTTCGACTTCCAATAAATCGCGCACTCGTCGTACTGAATCTTCAGCACCTACCGAAAAACGTCTAGTTAAAACACTTGCGTTATAAAGCTCGGGCACAAAACCTTCATCAATATTTCGTAATCCATAAACGACTTCGCCGTAACGTGGCTCAGCTGCAACAATTGCAATATCTGGATTCTGTTCGCGTAAATATTTGCCAGCACCCATCAAGGTGCCGGTGGTTCCTAGTCCGGCGACAAAATGCGTAACCGTTGGCAAATCTTTCCAAATTTCGGGGCCGGTACTGCGATAGTGCGCTTCGGTATTTGCGGGATTTCCATATTGGTATAGAAAAACCCATTCTGGATTTTGCACAGCTAACTCTTTGGCAATGCGTACTGCTTCATTAGAACCACCTGCAGCAGGGGATGAAATTATTTTTGCGCCCCACATTTCAAGCAGTTGTCTACGCTCCGGGCTAGTGTTTTCAGGCATTACGCAAATTAATTTATAGCCGCGGACTTTTGCTGCCATTGCTAATGAAATTCCAGTGTTGCCACTTGTTGGCTCCAGAATTGTGGCACCTGGTTTTAATGAACCATCTTGTTCGGCGGCATCGATCATGGAAATCGCTGTGCGATCTTTAATTGAACCAGTTGGATTTCGATCTTCCATCTTCGCCCATAGCCGCACATTTGGGGCAGGTGAAAGACGGGGCAAACCAATTAGCGGAGTGTGTCCAACTGAATCTTCGAGGGAATCAAAACGAGCCACTCTTAGCCACCAGCGACAGCAGGCAAGATGGTGATTGAGTCACCGCTCTTTAGTTGCGCAGTTAATGAACCAATGAATCGAACATCTTCATCGTTTACATAAATGTTAATGAAGCGACGTAGTGCGCCATTTTCAAGCAGGCGATCAGCTAAGCCTGGATATTGAGCGTCAAGATCTGTAATAACTGCGGCCAGATCGGCACCGGTTGCCGAGACCAACTTCTGCTCTTTTGTAAATGGGCGAAGAATGGTTGGGATTCGTACTTCAACAGTTGCGCTCATGTCTTAATTCTCTCTAGTAATTGGTGTTGATACAAATTGAAAGCGGATAGAACTATTCTGTGCAGCTTGAATTGATCTTTAAAGAATAAATTCGACAGGCTCTTCAGTAACTACACCGTCAATTATTCGATAGGAACGAAATTCAGTTGCAGGTGCAATCTCCTCGCGGGTAGATACCAATACATAATGCGCACCAGGTTCACCCGCATAAGAGATATCCGTGCGTGATGGATACGCTTCGGTCTCGGTATGCGAATGATAAATAACAACTATCTCTTCATCGTTGTCATCAACTTCGCGATAGAGAGCTAACAAATCTTTTGGATCAAATTCATAAAAAGTTGGTGACGCCGCTGCGTTGAACATCGGCTTTAGGCGTTCGGCGATTCCATTGCGGCCGATTATTACCCCGCAGGCCTCATTTGGATATTCAGCTCGGGCCTGGGCCAAAATCGCATCAGCCATTTCTTGCGGGACTTGTAATCCGGTCGCAGCTGACATGTGTCGTTTTTGTCCTTTTTTGATAGTAACTCAAGTTTTTGTAAACCTAGTGCTAACCCGCTGGCGTAGCCCCTATTCCAACGAAAATTAGTCTACCTGCCGAGAAATATTTAAAAAAGTTGCGAATCAGTCGCATATATTCTTGCGAAATGCCTAAATCAGGCGCACCATTTACCTTGGTTCGGATAAAACTCCGGTAGCCAGACGAGATTTTCATATGACTTCTCGTACGGCAACTGTGTGTCTATCAGAACGCCAACCTCGCCCGAGGCTGGTTTTACAAAGCCCCACGGAGGCTAATAAATGCAATTAGATAGCAACCAATGGAACTTGGTCTATAACGTATTCTCGTTTGGACTAATTTCAATGCTCGCTTGCACGATTTACACACTAGTTTCTCAACAACGTGTTCTACCTAAGTACCGTAACGCTCTAGTTATGTCATCAATGGTTACATTCATCGCTGGCTACCACTACCTACGCATCTTTGATTCATTCAAGCATGCATCAGCAAATGGAATGGTCAAGCTTGATGGATCTCAGGATGCATTCAACGAGGCATACCGTTATGTTGACTGGCTTCTAACTGTTCCACTACTACTAGTAGAGGTAATTGCTGTACTTGCTTTAACACGCGAAGTTTCTCGCTCACTAATCATGCGTCTAGTCCCAGCTTCAGCTGCGATGATCGCACTTGGTTACCCAGGTGAAATTTCAAGCGATCAGAACACCCAGGTTCTATACGGTGTTCTATCAACAATCCCATTCCTATACATCCTTTACGTACTATTCGTAGAGCTTGGCAAGTCATTGGAACGCCAGCCAGCTGGAGTTGCTGAGACTGTAGGACGTTTGCGTCTGCTTCTTATCGCAACATGGGGCGTATACCCAATCGCTTACATCTTCAACATCGTTGGCGATGCTTCATCTTCATCATTCGTAACCGTTCAAGTTGGTTACACAGTCGCTGACGTTCTAGCTAAGTGCGTATTCGGTCTAACAATTTTGAAGATCGCACGCATGAAGTCAATGGCAGAAGGCATGAAGGAAGATCACTAAGTTATAAAAGCAAGATAAACCTTGCAGGAGGGAAGGCGGGAAACCGCCTTCCCTCCTTTTTTTCTATTTAGATCCAATGATTCAAAGAACAGAATAGAATTGCAGCAACCGGTTGAAAGGAATATCTAAAAATTATTAATAACTACCGAATGTGGGCTTATGCCCTAATTGCAACAGGCCTAATTAACTGGAGCTACGAGAGAGAACAGTCAGGCGTGGCCACCAATAGCGCAATTCTTGTGATTCCTGGGCTTGTGCTTTTTGCGACTACCTTCAATAAGACTCTTGCTGCCAAGTTGAATTCTAAAGTAGCTATGTATTTCTGGGGCGCTGTTGGCGTGCTGGCTTTGATCTTTACCTTTGTAAATTAACTTTACTTTTCGTTAAGGCGAATTTTAAAATATTCCCAAGCTGAAATTGTTAATAGAATCATTGAAAAACCAAATAGTAAATCCTCAATTGGGGCTCCAGCTAGCCGCTGACCGATAATCTCAGTATCGGTATACATGACTATTCTATTCGAAGTAAGCCACCAGTTAGTAAGTAATTGAAACGGCAAGATTAAAAAGTAAGTCAACCAAAATATTCCTCTGGTCATCATTCTTGATTTAAGCAGAAATAAATCAAGTACTACTGCCACAAATACTGCATTAAGCGCAATGTCAGAGTAGATCATCTGGAGTCCTCTTTTGTTTTACCCCAGCCAGTTAACTTAGTGAGCGCTAAGTAAGTCAGCACCGTCATCATGGGCACGATTATGAAGAACAAAAATTCTTCAATCGGCAGCTTACCTAGGAGCATGACTCCTAAAATTTGATTGGGGTCAAAGAACCAACTTCCTTTACTTATCGCCCAAAAATCCCAGATCAGATACACAACTAGAATTAGCGAATCGGTTAAAAGGAATAGCTTAATTTTTTTGGAAAATTGCAATCTAAATCCAAAGTTAACGCCAACGGCGCAGATTGCGATGAAAATCAAGACATATGTGTAGTGCAGATTCTCCACGCCTAATCCTCTCGCAATCTACTGAAAATGAGCCTAATCTAAAGCCATGAACCAGACTCTTTTTAGAATTTACCAAGGGGCTGGCCAGTTTTCCAGAGTCATGGCGGCCTTAGCCATTCTTCTCTTTGCTGGACTTCAGTTCATCAATTTTGAGATCACGATGAAAGCCCAAGTTGTACTAGCTGTTATTGCGCTTGCTATTGGTATCCCGCATGGGGCAATCGATCACTTAATAACTATCCCCCGTGATTCGACCAAAAGATTCATCGGATTTATTGCTATCTATACCTTGATTGCCATCATTGCCGCACTGGCTATTGCGCAATGGAATCTAGTTGGTTTCCAACTTGTAGTGCTTATGAGTGCGCTTCATTTTGGCTTCGGTGACTCGGCCTACGCTAATGAAAGCCAGGCAGCAGCTGAGAAGAATGGTTATTCGAACTTAGTTCTAGCGAGCTATGCAATTCCGGCAGGTTTCTTGCCAGTGGTCCTGCCACTTACCGATAAGCGAACGTTTGATGTGCTGCAAGAACTTAACCCGGCGCTAATCAATTGGGCTGGCTCGTTTACCGAGTTGCTCAGAAATTCAACTCTAGCCATTGCGGTATTTTCTATTTTGCTATTGATTGTTACTAGAAACTATTCGCTTGCAATTGATTTAGCTTTGTTGCTGGCGCTCTCATTCTTAGCGCCACCTTTGGTTGCCTTTGCCGTTTATTTTGGGCTTTGGCATGCAATTCGTCATACCGCGCGATTAGTACCTAAATTGCCAAGTGCTATGCAAAAAGTCAAAAGTGGTAAACCGTTAGCGGTTTTTTTCACCGCTGTAATACCTGGTCTTTACGCAATCCTCGGAATATTCATTATTGGCATTTTCTTTGTTGCTAGAGGCACCACAGATGTTTCGAGAGATTTCCTCTGGGTAATTTTGGTAATTATTTGGGCACTTACAGTTCCGCATATGGTAACCACGGCTAAATTTGATCTTCGTGCTTTTAAGAACTCGCTTCGTCCATAAGCGCTTCAACCAAAGTCTCTTGTAGCCAACCCAGCCAGGTGTAAACCGCATAAACAGCTCGCATTGGGTCATCTGGTGCCAGTAATTCAAGATCATCATGCGAATTTTGATCAACCTTAAGTCGCACGCCCAGCGCCAGCCGCACATCATTTAGGCCACCTAACCAAGCTTGGGCGCTATCAAAATCAAGAACAACGTCGCCATCTGATGCACTTAGCAAGAGCATACGAATCGACATTGCATGAGCACGTTTCTTATCGCGCAGAGTGCTCTCGGTATAGCGTCGGAATTCAGCGGCATCTACGCCATCTTGATAAGCATTTGGCAATAAACGCAGCAAGACTTCATCATCGGGCGGTGAGTCATGCGTTGTAATACCGACCATCGCAGCAAGGGGATCTTCGTTTGCATGATCATGTCGCTCGGCCAATATTTCAATAACTTGTTGCACTAAATTAACTAGTACCTCGCGCTCGGTCTCAGCAAAGTTAGCAATATAGGTATCGCTACCGTGTCTTAGAAAACCTTCAGTAGGTGACATTAGATTTGATCCTCGCGAGCAAGTGTTGCCCAGAGCCCATATTCATGAAGGCGCTGAACATAACGTTCCATTTCCTCACGTGCACCTTTGGCCACAATTGATTTGCCTTCATTGTGAACTTGCAACATCAACTCAGTCGCTTTTTCTTTGGAGAAACCAAAGACCGTCATGAATACATACGTTACATAAGTCATTAAATTAATTGGATCATCCCAAACTATGACTACCCATGGGCGATCAGAACTAAAGATGGCACTGATCTCAGCAGCTGTTTCCTCAGAAACTGTTGGCTGTGGTTTTAACTTACCCATAGCCCAATCATTTCATCTAGTAACGCATTCCTTTGCATTGGACTATCGGACCAACACAACAAAAGATGCCGATGTAGATTGCGCCGAATCAGCGCTACTCAAAACCACTATTCGATAGCTAAAAACACCCCTGGTTAACTCAGTTGAGCCAAATTCAGTACCAGCTGCTAATAGTGGCAAGGTAGTTAGGTTTACCCAAACTTTGCCATCAAAGCGTTGCAGCGTTACTTGTGCTCCTGCAGTTACTGGTGCAGCTAATACCAAAACTTTAAATGGGGCACCGACCTTTGCCGAAGTTGGTGCAGTGACATTAAGTCTTGGGTTGATCGTGATTGAAACTTCAGAACTTAAGCCAGCGCCACGTTCCCAACTGCCTTCACTGGTGACCCGCAATTTTCCAGATTTAGCTAAGTAAAGCGACGTTGTGAATGAGCCGGTATCGGTGGTCACTGGTTTTCCGATTTCGCGCCAAGTGCTTTCATCAAATCCCTTGAACTCTAAGGAAACCGGTAATGCCGGCAATATTGATTTGTCTTTTAGAGTTGCTTGACCAGTCAGAGTTATGAATGAGCCATATTTAACTGCCATCTGATCAGTTGCAAGTGATAACAGAACTGCATCAGGTGCAATTGTTAAAGCAGTGCGTCTAATTCCATCAGTGGCACTTTGCTCCTCCATGCCGATTGTCCACTCAGCTAGCCCACCTAACCGATACTTTGCCACCAATTTAGCTCGCGTTAAATAACTAGCCGGGTTTTGATACCAAGCGGTGCGAGTTGCTGTGCAAGAAGTTACTTGGCCGCTGGCATTGTTTCCGTTATAAGTTTTCTGATAAGTAAATGTAGCTTCTTGATATTGCTCGTTATATGTTGGAGCAACGCCATATGTTGACGCAAGCGTCGCAGCATTGCGCATTACAAAAGTTGCTGCTTTAGCAGTTGTTGATACTACTTTCGAAACATTAGCCGGACAGATGCCATCAACTTTAGTAACCCAATCTCGACCATAGCCGGCTAAGCCGATATAAACCTTTGATGCTGGCATGACGGAAATTGCATATTGAACTGTGCGCTCTACCCAAGAAATTGGCCCGATTGGACCTGGCTTACCAGTTGAGTAGTCATACGTCATGATGCGTAGGCGATCGATAGATTCTGCAATCTCTGCCCAGGCATAGACGGTGTAGCCCTTTTGTCTCTCGGTTAGCGGAAAATGCACAGGAACAGTTACTGAGAGAATTTTATCTTTTGCATGTAGTGCAGCACTTAACTCTTTTACCAATAGAATCCAATTAGGTTTAGTAGTTGGCCAAGATGCGGTGCCATCAACAAAAGCAAAACCTTCGAAATCTAAATCAATGCCATCAAAGTTCTTACTCGTAACTAAATCCATTATTGAATTGATTACTTTTGCTCTATCGCTACTTTTGGCCAATAGCTTTGCAAGTACTAATTTGTCAGTGCCATCGGTAATTGTTGGGATAATCTTGAACCCAGCATTACGCATTATCGTAAGCGGAACATCAATTGCAATACTGGGATTTCCTGGCGTATAGAGATCCAAAATATATGGTGCCTTGGTCTTGCTATTTAATTTCAAGGTGTACCAAAACGGCATAACTTCATTGATTAGATCAGCATTTGCTACCGCGGTTGGCAGCGATGTGCTCATTCCGTAATAAGGGATCCAGCCAGTTAATATCTTGCGTGGGTTGGTATTGATGTTCGCCGAATTATTGGGCTCAGCATTTGCACTTGGCAGCAGTTGAGAGGTAATAGCAATAGCGACAATTAGGGCTAAGGCTTTGGGCACTACTCGCAAAATTTGGGCAGCGCGAAATGAACGGCGAGTGAACGCCATTAGATTGCGCTGGTATTTCATCATAAGTTTTTGAGTTATTCGATAGAGTTCAGATCTTAACGAAACTTTGCTAATACCCCCTGCAATGAGAGCGAGAAACCCTGATGCTGAAGAAATTAGCAGTCGAATTCTTCGGAACTTATCTTTTGGTCATTGCAGCAACTGGTGTAATCATCTCTCAAGATGTGCCGTTCATCGGAATCGCAGCATCACCAGCTGTCGCAGTGATGATCATGATTCTGGTACTCGGACATTTCTCAGATGTGCATTTAAATCCTGCAGTTTCACTGGCATTTTTAATACTTAAGAAAATTTCCTTAAAAACTTTTGTCGCCTACGTCGGTTGGCAATTAGTCGGCGGCGCATTTGGCGCATTGACTCTTAAAGCGATTTACACCCAGAAGGTTGCGGCTGAAGTTAAAAACGGTATTCCGGCTATGTCGCCACAAGCAACTTATCTGACTGGTTTTGCTCTCGAGTTAGTCATGACCGCTATTTTGGTGTTAGTAATTCTTTTGATGACTCAAGATAAAGCAAATAAAAATGCAGCTTCAGCACCAATCGCAATTGCACTAACGATATTCGTACTTATTCTGATTACCGGACCAATCGAAGGAACTGGCATTAACCCAGCTCGTTGGTTTGGCCCAGCTATTGCTGGTGGCTATTGGGATAACTGGACCATCTATGTAATCGCACCACTACTAGGTGGTGCACTAGGTGCATTTAGTTTCCGCGCACTAGCCGTTCATAAATAGAACTTATTTACTTATCTTCTGGCGCTGGCCGTAGCCCTGCGTGAATATCTTTACAAGTTGGGCAGATCGGATATTTCTCGGGATCGCGTGAAGGTATCCACTTCTTTCCGCAAAGCGCTTTAACAGCCTTACCGGTAACTGCTGATTCAACGATCTTCTCTTTCTTCACATAATGTGAGAAACGATCATGGCCACCATCATCTTCTTGCAGCTCTGGACGAGTAAGTAAATCGCCATCTGTTTGCGCATCTTTGCCAGGGCGCGAGAAGAATCCCATTCGCTGCTTCATGGCCAAATCTTACCCTGCTCGATAATTATCGAATCTAGCGGGCTTTAAGGGCAATCCGCGGATAGATGCGTGCGGGGTAGAATCTCCTAATGAAAGACCTGCTGCGCACTGCTGATTTGAGCCGAGCCGATGTTGAGCTCCTGCTTAATACTGCTGCAGATTTCGCCGCAAACCCATTGCGTTCAAATACCGCGCTGGCAAATAAGAGTGTAGCTATTTATATGACTAAGCCTTCGACTCGAACTCGGTTAGCATCAGAAACAGCTGTCGCACACTTGGGCGGAACCCCAATCTTTATTCGCGGCGATGAATTGCAATTAGGCCGTGGTGAAACTATTGCTGACACTGCGCGAATCATTAGCGGCTATTGCGATGCTTTGATTATTCGCACCTTTGCCCAATCAGATGTTGATCAACTCGGTGCCAACGCATCAGTTCCAGTTATTAATGGATTAACCGATGATGATCACCCAACCCAATTACTTGCCGACTGGGTAACAATTCGCGAGAAATTCGGTACAGATATTGCCGGCCGCAAATTTGTTTATCTTGGTGACGGAAACAATATGGCGCATGCTTGGTTGACGATGGGTGCCATCATGGGGGCACATGTAGTAGCTGCTACTCCAGCTGGCACTTGGGCACCTGATGCAGCGGTTGTGGCACAAGCAAAAGCAATCGCAGCCACAACAGGTGCAACTATTGAAGTTACTAGTGATCCCGAAGCTGCCGCCAAAGATGCCAGCGTTTTATATACCGATGTCTGGATGTCGATGGGTGACCCAGAGGCAGAGCGAATTGAAAAAACTAAAGCACTTTCACCTTTTGCCGTTTCGCAACATCTAATGGATCTGACGGCAAAGGATTCGATCTTCATGCATTGCCTTCCGGCGCATCGCGAAGAAGAAGTGGCGACTTCCGTTATTGATGGTCCTAAATCTGTTATTTGGCGCGAGGCTTATCATCGCCGCACCACTATTCAGGCGCTGCTGTATCACTTAACTCGTGGCGAGCTACAGGGGCGCTAGTTCGTCTAGATTGTTCCTAAAAAGCCATATTTGAGCCTTAAACCCGCTATTTCCAAGGGCTAGTCCTTGTTCATATTGGGACATACTCCTAGGTAAGCGGTAGTTTTCACCCATGTTAATTGCCGTTCCTAAGGAAATTCGTGAGGGCGAAAAGCGCGTAGCGCTAGTGCCCGATGTCATCAATAAATTAACTCGCCTAGGTCTCGATGTAGTTATCGAGTCTGGTGCCGGACTACATTCGCAAGCAAGTGATGCCGAATTCCTAGCAGCCGGTGCCAAGGTTGAAAGCGGTGATGTATTAAAGAGCGCCGATGTGGTTTTGTCGGTTCAGCCACTAACCGCCGCACAAATGGCAACTTTGAAAAAAGGCGCTGTAACTATTTCATTCCTCTCGGTTGTAACAGCTGCAGATTCAATTGATGCTGCAGCAAGTGCTGGAGTCACAGCTTTTTCACTTGAACTAGTGCCTCGTATTTCACGTGCGCAATCAATGGATGCGTTAACTTCGCAAGCACTCTGCGCCGGTTACCGAGCAGCAATTGTTGGCGCCGAACTTTCACCACGTTTCTTTCCGTTGTTAATGACTGCGGCGGGCACAGTTACCCCAGCTCAAGTACTGGTACTCGGTGCCGGTGTTGCTGGCTTGCAAGCAATCGCAACAACTCGACGACTTGGCGCGGTTGTTTCGGCATATGACGTTCGACCATCTTCAGCTGATGAAGTTAAATCAATGGGTGCAACTTTCGTTGAACTTGAATTGGAGTCACTCGAAGGTGCCGGTGGATATGCGCGCGAGATGACCGAAGATCGTGCAGCTAAGCAGCGCGAATTGTTAACGCCTTACATTGCTAAATCACATGTGCTAATTACTACAGCAGCTGTTCCTGGTCGCACAGCGCCACGATTAGTAACTGCCGAAATGGTTAACTCGATGGCACCAGGCACTGTAATCGTTGACTTAGCTGCTGAAACCGGCGGCAATGTTGAAGGTTCTAAGCCTGGTGAAATCGTTATCACGGCAAATGGCGTTCACATCTGGGGCGGCAAAGATGTTCCCAGCCAGCTGCCATTCCACGCTTCCAGCCTCTACTCACGTAACGTGGTTAACCTCTTAACGCTATTAACAGTGCCACCAGCCGAGGGTGTGCAAGCAGCCTTAAACCTTAACTTTGAAGATGAAATCATCGATGGCTCAGCCGTCACTCATGCTGGATCACGACGTGGTGGAGGGGCTAAGTAAATGGAACCGATTGCAATCATCTCGATTTTCGTACTAGCGGTATTCGTTGGTTTTGAAGTCGTATCAAAAGTTTCATCAACTCTCCACACCCCGCTGATGTCAGGCGCGAATGCAATTCACGGTGTGATTCTCGTAGGTGCAATCATCGTGGCTTCACATAGCGAGACAAATCTTGAACTTGGACTTTCAGTTGCTGCGATTATTTTGGCAACAATTAACATGATCGGTGGTTTCGTTGTAACCGATCGAATGCTCGAAATGTTTAAGGGTAAGAAGAAGGAGGCCAAATAATGAGCACCTTCGTATATGACTTAATTGGACTTACTGCTGGTATCTGTTTCGTATTAGCTCTTAAAGGTTTATCTTCACCAAAGAGTGCCCGTCGCGGTAACTTAATCGGTGCCCTCGGTGCAACGATCGCAACTGTTGTTATTTTCTTTTATGCAAAGCCTGAAAGTGATGGCACGCCAACTTCACTTCCAATTGATAATTTAGGTTGGATCCTTGGCGCAATAGCCGTTGGTACATTAATCGGTGTCCCTGCTGCTAAAAAAGTTCAGATGACTCAGATGCCACAACTCGTTGCACTATTTAATGGTGTTGGCGGTGGCGCTGCAGCGCTCGTTGCAATCGTTGAGTACTTAAGCCTTGGTACTGATGCAACGACTGCAGTAGTTATTGCAACCGTATTTACCGTGGTGGTTGGCTGTGTTTCATTCAGCGGTTCGATTATTACCTTTATGAAGTTGCAAGAACTTATGACTACTCGCCCAGTGGTTTTCCCTGGTGGCCGCTTTGTCATTGCGGGCACTTTGGTCGCTGTTCTAGGCGTATCAGGCTGGGTTGTTGTGGCTCTGGGAACCACGCCGCTCCTGATTTTGGCTGCTTTATCGCTGCTCTTCGGAATCCTGTTCGTGCTTCCAGTTGGCGGCGCAGATGTGCCAATTGTTATCTCATTGTTAAACGCATTTACTGGTTTAACTGTGGCTGCTAGTGGTTATGTTCTTGATTCAACCATGTTGATTATTGCCGGTACTTTAGTTGGAGCTTCAGGAACAATTCTTACTCGCATGATGGCTGAAGCAATGGGCCGTTCGCTATTTGGAACTTTGTTTGGTGCCTTCACTGCCAAGCCGCAAGAAGCAAGTGGCGCAGCCGAAGAACGCCCAGTGCGTTCGGGTTCACCTGATGATGTGGCAATCTTGCTTAACTATGCTCGTCGCGTAGTTATCGTGCCCGGATTCGGATTAGCAGTCGCGCAAGCACAGCACACTGTTCGCGAATTAGCAGACTTGTTGATTGCAAAGGGAATCGATGTTGCCTACGGAATTCACCCAGTTGCCGGTCGTATGCCTGGACATATGAATGTATTGCTCGCAGAAGCAAATGTTCCTTACGAACAACTTGCTGAAATGGATGAAGTAAACCCAACCTTCGGCCAGACCGATGTTGCAATCGTGATCGGTGCAAACGATGTGGTTAACCCTGCTGCTGAAACCACACCTGGTTGCCCAATTTATGGAATGCCAATTTTGCAAGTTTCAAATGCTGCCAACGTTATTTTCTTGAAGCGCTCAATGCGTCCAGGGTTTGCTGGCATCGAAAACGAATTGCTTTATGACCCAAAGACCATGTTGCTCTTTGGCGATGCCAAGGCTTCGTTGACTAAGGTTGTTAGCGCGCTTAAAGGCCTATAAGACCGCTATCTAGTTCGAGTTGCGAGGTAGTTGAAGTTTCAACTACACTTAGCTTAACCAAGGAGCACTCATGCCAGCAGTAACCGTTGCCGATATCACCGTACTTCCGCGAATTAAAGCGGTTGCTGGTAGTCGTGCGCGCGCAGTTCGTAGCATTACAACTGCTCCGCAAGGTTTCGAAGGCGAAGGTTTTCCAGTACGTCGCGCATTTGCCGGCGTAGATATCGCGCAGCTAGATCCTTTCATTCACTTAGATCAAATGGGCGAAGTTGAATACGCACCAGGTGAACCAAAGGGAACTCCTTGGCATCCACATCGTGGTTTTGAAACTGTTACAT
>Ga0209617_10000879_pt1 | contig 13648 bp, 11 predicted proteins | sample LakEriepJuly2011_2_FD_187459 | JGI IMG/M metagenome (GOLD analysis project Ga0209617, IMG submission 187459) | Freshwater microbial communities from dead zone in Lake Erie, Canada - CCB epilimnion July 2011 (SPAdes) (version 2) | ecosystem: Environmental > Aquatic > Freshwater > Lentic >... | reverse complement strand
CGTTCTTTTTTACGAAGTCGATATGTCCGCCGTCATGGCTCTCCGCGCCAAGTATCAGGACGACTTCGTCAAAAAGAACGGCTTCAAACTCGGCTTCATGTCTTTCTTCGCGAAGGCCGTCGTCCACGCCCTCAAAGAAGTCCCCGGCATCAACGCCCAGATCGATGGCAGCGAGATCATCGAAAATCATTACTACGACATCGGCGTCGCCGTCTCCACGGAGAAGGGCCTCATGGTCCCGGTCATCCGCGACTGCGATTCGCTCAGCATGGCCGGCATCGAGAAAGCCATCGGCGACGTCGCCAAGCGCGCGCGCGACAGCAAAATCACCCTCGCCGACCTCGAAGGCGGCGTCTTCACGATTACCAACGGCGGCACTTTCGGTTCGATGCTCTCGACCCCGATCATCAACGCACCGCAGAGCGCCATCCTCGGCCTCCACGCCATCAACGACCGCCCCGTCGCGGTCAACGGCCAAGTCGTCATCCGCCCGATGATGTATCTCGCCCTCAGCTACGATCACCGCCTCGTGGACGGCAAAGAAGCCGTCACTTTCCTCGTGAAAGTGAAGCAAGCCATCGAAGACCCGGCGCGGCTCCTGCTCGCGATCTAAAAAATTGTCCGGGTAGGGGCGTCGCTCGTCCACGCCCGCCTTGGGCTTCCTCCTCTCAGCTCCAGACCCTCAGCTCTCAGCCTTCATGTCTTCCCAATCCTTCGATCTGATCGTCATCGGCGCCGGCCCCGGCGGCTACGTCTGCGCCTTCCGCGCCGCCCAACTCGGCCTTAAGGTCGCGCTGGTCGAGAAACGCGCCACTCTTGGCGGAACTTGCCTCAACGTCGGCTGTATCCCGAGTAAAGCCCTGCTTCATTCCTCCGAGCAATTCGTCTTCGCCAAATCCCACGCCGCCGCCCACGGCATCAAGCTCTCCGGCGTCGAACTCGATCTCACCACGCTCTTGCAGAAGAAAGACGACGTCGTCACCAAGCTCGTCGGCGGCGTCGCCCAACTCGCCAAAGCTCGAAAAATCACCGTCATCACGGGAGCTGCGGCGTTCACTTCCCCGGCCACCCTCAGCGTCGGCGACCAGACGATCACCGCCAAAAATATCGTCATCGCTACCGGCTCCGCCCCCGTCGAGCTGCCGTTCATGAAGTTCGACGGCGAGACCGTGGTCTCGTCCGACCATGCGATCTCGTTCTCCTCTGTCCCGAAAAAACTCGTGGTCGTCGGCGGCGGGGCCATCGGTCTCGAACTCGGCTCCGTCTGGGCCCGCCTCGGTGCCGACGTCACCGTCGTCGAATTTCTGCCCAAAATTATCGCCACTTACGACGACGATATCGTCCGCGCCTTCACCCGCATTCTCCAAAAACAAGGCCTCAAAATCGAGGTCGGTGCGAAAGTCACCGGCTACGCCAACGGCATCCTCACCGCCGAGCGCGGCACCGAGAAACTCTCATTTCCCGCCGACAAGGTCCTCGTCGCCGTCGGCCGCCGCCCGTTCACCGATTCGCTCAATCTCGCCGCCGCCGGCGTGCAGCTCGACGAAAAGAAGCGAGTCACAGTCGACGCCCACCTCAAGACCAACGTCCCCGGCATTTGGGCCCTCGGTGACGTCGTCGCCGGCCCCATGCTCGCGCACAAAGCCGAAGAAGACGGCGTCGCCGTTGCCGAGTGGATCGCCCAAAAAGCCGGCCACGTGAACTGGGATCTCATCCCCGCCATCGTCTACACCGACCCCGAAGTCGCCAGCATCGGCCTCGGCGAGGACACCGCCAAAGCCGCCGGGATCGCCGTCAACATCGGCAAGTTTAACTTCGCCGCCAACGGCCGCGCCCTCGCCAACGACGCGACCGATGGATTCGTAAAAATCATCGCCGACGCGAAGACCGACAAAATTCTCGGCGCCCAAATCGTGGGCAAGGGCGCCGGCGAACTCATCTCCGAGATCGTGACGCACATGGAATACGGCGGCAGCGCCGAAGACCTTGCGCGCACCGTCCACGCGCACCCCACGATGAGCGAAGCCGTCAAAGAAGCCGCCCTCGCCGTCGCCAAACGCGCCCTGCACGCGATGTGAAGTCGGTCGTCCCCGGCGTCACGGCCCGATCGCCGACGCGCCCTTTCCCTTGAGCCGTTCGTCCCCCGCGTACCACCGCCGGCCTCGTGCAGGTCGACGTCAAAGGCCGCGAGACCAACGGCCGCCTCGTCCACGCCTGACAAAAAGGCCCGACCGCGGTCGGGCCCTCGCCGGAGTGGCACGGATATCCGGCCCGTGGGGTTGAGCCCGAAATCCGGCAGCGTTCGGCCCGAAATCCTTACGGTTTTTCCTGTTCGATCGACGCGACTTTGCCCGCCGCATCGAAGACGACGCGCAACTGCTCGCGCGTCCTCCGCGACGAGTGGTTCATGTAGTAGGGATAAAGCGGATCACCCCAGCAGTAGTAGCGGTGGTAAAAACCCCGGTAGAGGGGATAACCGTTGTCTCCGTCGAAGGTGACATAGCTCCAGACCTCCGTCGTGCCCTGCGCATCGGTGCGGGCGCGCACGCGGTCCGGCTCACCGAGCGCCAGCTTCACCATCTCTTGGTCGAAGCCCACGCCGACCTGCCCTTTCTTGATCATTTCCTGCTGTGTCGGCGAAAGCCGCGCGAACGCTGCCGGATTCTTTTCAATGCGAGCCTCAGGCGTTGCACAACCCGCCAGCCCCACCGCAAAAAGTAGGGCGCCCAATCCAAGGAGGAGTTTTGAGATTTTCATACTAGAAATAAGCTAATCATTCATTTCGGATTCGCAAATCAGTGACGCCCCGCCGCACGTTTTGTTTCAATTGAAAACTCTTCTACTTTGGGACATCGACGGCACCCTCATCACCTCGGCCGGCGCCGGCATCCGCGCCCTATGCCCGCCGCTGCTCGAGCTCTTCGGCGTCCCCACCGACCTGGCGGATATCGACTTCGCCGGCCGCACCGATCGAGTCATCTTCCGCCAAATCTTTGTCCGCTACGGCATTCCCGATACCGAAGATAACTTCCTTCGTTATCTCGACGGCTACCTCGCACGCCTCCCCGCCGAGCTCCGTCATCCCGGCGCTGTGGTTCTCCCCGGCGTGTCGTCCCTCCTCGAAACCGCCGCCGCCCGACCCGACATCACCCAGGCCCTCCTCACCGGCAACGTCCGCCGCGCCGCCCGCGTCAAACTCGCCCATCACGGCCTCTGGGAGTTCTTTCCTTTCGGGGCCTTCGCCGACGACAGCGAGCTCCGTAACGACCTCGGCCCCCACGCCCTTCGCCGCGCCCGCGAACACACGGGGATCACGTTTCCAGCCGATCGTGTCTGGATCATCGGCGATACCCCGCACGACATCGCCTGCGGCCGGGCCATCGGCGCCAACACCCTCGCCGTCGCCACCGGTGGCCATTCGGTGGCAGCGCTCTCCGCCCACCAGCCGACGGCTATCCTGTCCGATCTCGGCGACACGGATAAGTTCTGGCGCCTCATCGACGGCCCGGCCTAGCCGCAGACCGCGATTCCCAACGACTTTTCCGGAAAATTCTTAGCTTTGAGGCCGGTAAGCCGGATTCTGTGCCTCCCGCTTTCGCGGAATTCGGCAGTCATTTATCTCAACGCCCTTGCGGACGAGTTCCACGCCAGGCACTTGCCCAGCGATAGAATGCGACATACCCGCGGCTATTGGGCGGGCAACCCAGCCGCCTATTTTGCCTTGCACCGGAAGGGGTTTGTCCTGCCACCCGCCTCGCGGCGAGCGCGGTGGGCTTTTACCCCACCTTTTCACCCTTACCGCACGGTTGCCCGCGCGGCGGTATATTCTCTGTGACACTGTGCCGTCACCGCGCTTTGAGACGCGGCGCCTGCGCTTGAGGTTAATCTCACGCAGCATCCTGCCCTGTGGTGTCCGGACTTTCCTCTCCAACTATCAAAACTGGCGCGGCGATTAACCGCGCCTTGGGATCAAAGAACTTGGAGCGACTGCCAGGCCCCAAAGCTAAGATTCCCAGTAAACGATCCGTCCGCAGCTGTCGCAAGTCGCGAGTTGCGCCGGTCCACCCGGCCCTTTGCCGCGCGCGATCGTCTCCACCTCGCTCGATACTTTTAAATGGCAGCCACCGCACACTCCGCCGCGGATCGCCGCCACCACGGGCTGCGTGCGCACCGCAATGCGGTCATAAACCCGCCGCGCCGGTTCGCTCACCGGCTCGCGCGCCGTCGCCAGCACCGCCTGCGCCTCGGTCAATTCCGCCGCCAAACTCAAACCCACATCGCGCAATGTTTTAATCCGCGCCTCGTGCCCTGCGATGTTGCCCTTCAAGACCGCCTCGGCCGCCACAAACTTCTTTTTCGCGTCGTCGAGCGCATACATCACTTCCAGCTCTTGGCCTTCAAAATCGCTGATTTGCTTCTGCGTGGTCTCAATCTCGTGGCCGAGCGCTTGGAACTCCTCGTTTTTGCGCACTTGCGACTGCTGCGTCCGGTATTTGGCCAGTTTTGCCTCGGCCGAACCAATCTCAGTCTCGATCAGCTTCTTTTTTGTTTCGAGACTCATCACCTCGGCCTTCGCCGCATCGATCGCCCCTTTTTCCGCCGCGATCTTCTGTTCCACCGCCGCGATGTCCCGGGGGCCCGCTTTGATCTGCGCCTCCAAACCAAGCCTTTTTGTGTCGCGATCTTGGAGAATGAGCAGCGTTTCAATCAAGGGGCTCGGCATGATTCGAGGTTCTTGCCGGTGTCCCCACCCCGGTCAAACGAAAGCTTCGCTTTAAACGCAAAGGAACCCCCTTTCCCGGCCCTATTTTTATCAAAAAAACCCTCGCGTCTCCATCCAGATTTCGAGAGCCTTTTCCTTTCATTTTTCCGACCGAAAAAACCCTTTCATGGCCGACCAAACCGACTCCGAACGCAACGTCATCAACCAAGCCGGCGCCGATGCCTACGACGCCTCCAAACTCGGCAAACTCGAGGGCCTCGAAGCCGTCCGCAAAAAGCCCGGTATGTATATCGGCGGCACCGATGAGCGCGCCCTCCATCACTGCGTTTCCGAAGTCCTCGACAACTCCGTCGACGAACATCTCGCCAATTTTTGCTCGCGCATCGAGGTCAACATCCACGTCGATGGCTCGATCAGCATCCGTGACAACGGCCGCGGCATCCCGGTCGATCTTCACCCCACTTACAAGATTCCCGGCGTCGAGATGGTCCTCACCACCCTCCACTCCGGCGGCAAATACGGCCAGGGCGGTTACAAGTTTTCCGGCGGCACCCACGGCGTCGGCGCCAAATGTGTCAACGCCGTCTCCGAATGGTTCGAGGTCGAGGTCTCCCGCGGCGGCTCCGTTCACCACATGAAATTCGAGCGCGGCAAAACCGTGAAAAAGCTCGAGGTCATCGGCAAAGCCAGCGGCACCGGTACCTACATCAGCTTCAAGCCCGACGCCGAGATCTTCAAAGAAACCACCGTCTTCGTCTCCGCCCGCATCAGCCAACGCCTCCGCGAACTCGCCTTCCTCAACTCCGGCCTCGAAATCATCTTCACCGACGAGCGCCCCTCCGAGCCCAAGCCCGAGCGTTATTTCTACAAAGACGGCGTCGAGGAGTTCGTGAAGCAGATCAACCAAGGCAAAACCCCGCTCCACCCCAAGCCCATCCGTTTCCTCAAAGAAACCAAGCTGCAGCTCGACGACAAACCCGCCGAGATCCACTGCGAGGTCGTGCTCCAATATAACGACACCTACAACGACCAGGTGATGTGTTACACGAACACCATTCACAACCCCGATGGCGGCACCCACCTCTCCGGTTTCCGCAGCGCCCTCACCCGCGCCATCAACCAATTCTCCAAGGCCAACAATCTACTCAAAGACAAAGACCCCCAGATCACCGGCGACGACGTCCGCGAGGGCCTCGCCGCCGTCGTCTCGATCAAGCACAGCGACCCTAAGTTTGAATCGCAGACCAAGGTCAAACTCCTCTCCCCCGAGGTCGAGAGCGTCGTCGGTTCGGTCACCTACGAGGGCCTGATGCAGTATTTTGAGACCAACCTCTCGATCGCAAAAAAGATCGTCGACAAGGCCCTCAACGGCGCCCGCGCCCGCGAAGCCGCGCGCAAAGCCCGCGAGACCGTCCGCAAGGGCGCCCTCCACGGAGGCGGACTCCCCGGCAAACTCGCCGACTGCTCCGAACGCGATCCCGCGCTCACCGAACTCTACATTGTCGAGGGCGATTCCGCCGGCGGCTCCGCCAAGCAGGGCCGCGACCGCCGCTTCCAAGCGATCCTCCCCCTCCGCGGCAAACTCATCAACACCGAGAAAGCCCGCCTCGACAAAGTTTTGGCCAACGAGGAAATCCGCACCCTCATCACCGCCTGCGGCACCGGCATCGGCGAGGGCGACGAAGCCGTCGGCGGTTTCAACGCCGCCAAGGCCCGCTACCACAAAATCATCATCATGACCGACGCCGATGTGGACGGCTCCCACATCCGCACCCTCCTTCTCACGTTCCTTTACCGCCAGATGAAGGGCCTGATCGAGCGCGGCTACATCTACATCGCCCAGCCGCCGCTCTATAAAATTAAACGCAAGAAGCGCGAGCAATACGTCGACAACGACGACCAGTTGAACCGCATCCTCCTCGAGCTCGGCTCCGAAGACATCATCCTCACGCGCCTCACCGACGGCCACATTTTCGCCCCGGCCCAGATCGAGCAGATCGTCGAAAACCTTGCCCTCCTTCAAAAACTCGGCGGCGGCGTCACCCGCTACGGCGCTTCCCTCCCGGAATATCTCGACACCCAGGACCCGGCCACGCGCGCCTTACCGCGCTACGTCGCCCGCATCCGCGAGGGCAATAAAGAGAGCCACGAATTCCTCCGCGACGAATACGCGCGCGCCAGATTCCTCGACGCCCACAAACTCAACGCCGATCTCACCGACCAGATCGAGCCCCCCTCGCCCGGCGCCGACCCGCTCGCGCCGGCCGCTCCGGCCGCTCCGGCCGAGAAGAAAACTTTCGCCACCCAGAAACGCGTTACCATCCACGAGATTTTCGAGAGCACCGAGATGACTAAACTCCTCGTGGCCCTCGCCAAGACCGGCCTCGACATCACGACGCTTACGCCGACGACCTCGCCCCGCTACACGATCACCGAGAACGTTGGCCAGAAGTCGGAAAACAAAACCGACCTCTTCGGCCCCCTCGACATCGTCACCACCATTCGCGCCAACGGCCGCAAAGGCCTCAGCATCCAACGCTACAAGGGTCTCGGCGAAATGAACCCGAAACAGCTCTTCGAAACGACGATGGATCCCGACAAACGCCGCCTGCTCAAAGTCTCCATCGACGACGCCGCCAAAGCCGACGGCCTCTTCACGCTCCTCATGGGCGACGAAGTCCCTCCCCGCCGCCAATTCATCGAAGACAACGCCCTCAACGTCCAGTTTCTGGACGTTTGAGCCGCACGCTGCTCCGGTCTCTCGCTTAACGCCTCCCGCTTATCTCTCCCCCTTCCGTGTATACCGCTAACGAAAAACTCTCCTCCGCCAACATCACCGACATCATGCAGTCGGCCTACATCGAATACTCGATGTCGGTCATCATCTCGCGCGCCCTCCCCGACGCCCGCGATGGCCTGAAGCCCGTGCAACGCCGCGTCCTCTACGCCATGCTACGCGAGGGTCTCGTGCACAACCGCGCCTTCGACAAGTGCGCCGGCGTCGTCGGCGAGGTGCTCAAGAACTACCACCCCCACGGCGATTCTTCCGTCTACGATACCCTCGTTCGCATGGCCCAACCGTGGGTGATGCGCTACCCGCTCATCGACCCGCAGGGTAACTTCGGCTCCGTGGACGGCGATCCACCCGCGGCCTATCGTTACACCGAGGCGCGCCTGAAGGACATCGCCGAGGATCTCCTGAAGGACATTGAAGAAGACACGGTCGACTTCGTGCCCAACTACAAGGAGTCCACCACCGAGCCCACCGTCCTCCCGTCCGCCCTGCCGAATCTGCTGATGAACGGCTCCACCGGCATCGCTGTCGGCATGACGACCAACATCCCGCCGCACAACCTCGACGAGATCATCGACGCCACCTTCGCCATCATCGACAACCCGCGCATCTCCGTCGACGCCCTGTGCGACATCGTGCGCGGCCCCGATTATCCCACCGGCGGCATCATCTCCGGCCGCGATGGCATTCTCAGTTACTTGAAAACCGGCAAAGGCATCGTCCGCACTCGCGGCAAGGCCCACACCGAGGAACTCAAGGGCGGGATGGAGCAGATCGTCATCACCGAGATCCCCTACAACGTTAACCGCAACACCCTCGTCACCCGCATCGCCGAGCTCGTCGGCGAAAAAGAAATCGACGGCATCCGCGACCTACGCGACGAGTCCGACGAAAACACCCGCATCGTCATCGAGCTGAAACGCGGCGAACAGGCCAAGGTTGTCATCAACCAGCTCTTCCAGAAAACCGCCCTCGAATCTTCCTTCGGTGTCACGCTCCTCGCCCTCGACAAGAAGCGCCCGAAGCAGATGAACATCAAGGAACTCATCGAGTGCTACATCGAGCACCGCCGCGATGTCGTCACCCGCCGCACGAAGTTCCGCCTCAAAGAGGCCGAAGACCGCGCCCACATCCTCGAGGGCTACATCATCGCCCTCGATAACCTCGACGACTTCGTCAAAATCATCCGCGCCTCCTCCAATCGCGAAGAAGCCAAGGTGAAGTTGATGGCCAAGTATCCGCTCTCCGAGCGCCAGACCGACGCCATCCTCGAACTCCGCCTCTACCAGCTCACCGGCCTCGAGCGCGGCAAGATCGAGGCCGAATACATCGAGCTGATGAAGCTCATCGAGGAACTCCGCGCCATCCTTGAGTCCGAGACCATCTTGATGGCTCTCATCAAAAAAGAACTCGGCGACATGAAGGCGAAATATACCTCGCCCCGCCGCACCGAGATCATCGGCTCCGCCGGCGAATTTCGCATGGAAGACGTCATCCCCAACGAGGGCTGCGTCATCACCGTCTCCCACCTCGGCTTCATCAAGCGCACGCCCGTTGCCGACTACCGCTCGCAGAAACGCGGCGGCAAGGGCGTCATCGGCGCCGAGACTTACGACGAGGATTTCGTGGAGAATCTCTTCACCGCCTCGACCCACGATTACATCCTGTTCCTGACGAGCATCGGCCAGTGCCATGCGAAGAAGGTCTACGATGTCCCCGAGGGCACCCGCGCCTCCAAGGGCAAGTCCGTCGCCAGCTTCCTCCGGCTCGCCGAGGGCGAAAAAATCGCCGCGATGATCTGCGTGAAGGACTTTGCCGAGGACCGTTTCCTCGTCATGGCCACTAAGAGCGGCGTGATCAAAAAATCCTCGCTCGCCGACTACGCCAACTGCACCCGCGACGGCGGCCTCATCGGCATCAATCTCGCCGAGAAGGACACCGTCATCGGCACTGTGCTCACGACCGGCAACGACGAGCTGATCCTTGTTTCCCACCAAGGTCTCGCCGTCCGCTTCCGCGAACGTGATCCCGAGAGCGGTGAAGCCAACTTCCGCCCCACCGGCCGCGCCACCGCCGGCGTCACCGGCATGAGGTTCAAGCTCGATAGCGACTACCTCGACGTCATCGAGGTCGTGGACCACACCGCCAAATTCCTCGTCGCCAGCGAAGCCGGCCTCGGCGTCCGCACGCGCTTCGAAGACTACCGCCTGATCAACCGCGGCGGCAGCGGCGTCTGGGCCATTGACCTCCCCGAGGACGGCTCCGTCCACCTCGCCGGTGCCCTCAGCATCAAGGACACGGACGAAATCATGCTCCTTACCGCCAAGGGCCAAAGCGTGCGTTGCCCGGTAAACACGATCCGTGAGGTCAACCGCGGCGGCAAAGGCGTGAAGCTCCTCACCCTCGCCCCCGGCGACAAACTCCTGAGCATCGCGCGCGTCGTCGAGAGCGCTGAGGAACAGGAAGCCGCCGCCGCCGGCGAAGCCTCCGACGCCGCTCCGACGGGCTGATTCCGCCCGGCGGTTCGCGCCCCATCGGCACCGTCCTCCCCCTAGGCCGGTGCCTTTTTTTTCGCCCGCTCTGCGACGGCGCGGCGGCATGCCCCGTGGCGCCGCCCTCGCTTCACTTCGCCCCTAGCGGAAGAACCTTGACCCGGTTCGCCACCCCCTCGATCGCCATCCAAAATCCACCGAGGTTCGCCGGCACGATCTTCACGTTCGGACTAGGCAACACCGGCGTCGTGTAGGTTCCGCCATTGGCGATCTGCCACCGCTGCCCATTCTGCAGCGTCAGCACCGCCCGCCCCTCCCAACCCGAGAAATCTCCCGCGATCCGGCTCTCCACCGTCTCATACTCGATCTCGGTGCCCGGCGAGAGCAGCACCTTCGCCTTCGCCAAGAAACCCTCGCCCGCAGGCTTCGGCGCCGCCGCCGCTTTCGTCGTCACCACCTCAGCCTCCGCCTTGGCCGCTTTCTTCTCCGCCACCGCCCGCGCGGCCGCTGCCGCCGCGACCTCGGCGCGCGCCGCCGCCATCACGCCGCTCTTGTAGGCCTCCACCAAAGCATCGAGCCGCGCCCACTCCTCCGGCGACAGCTTCGTCAGACCCGCCGTTGCCAAGTCTTCCGGCCTCACCGCCTGCGAAAATTTCTCCTGCGCGCGCGCCGTCACAACCCACATCCCCGCTCCGATCAAGCCTATCAAAAGCAATCGTTTCATCGACGTAACCTGAGCCGGCACGCGCTGCGCCCGCAATGTCATTTCCGCCCTTGCCAACGCCTTCGCGCGAGCCTGACTTGCCCCAAAACTCACTCGAAACGCCCGATCGTATGGCCGGTAAAATTTCTTCGCTCCTCGACCCCTCCCGTATCGCGCTCGACGTCAAGAGCACCCAGCGCACGGCCGCGCTCAATGAGATTTCTAGGCTACTCACAACTCATCCTGCCGTGACGAATTTCGACGGCTTCTACCGAGAACTGCTCGCCCGCGACCGGCTAGAGACCACCTGCATCGGCCACGGCGTTTCACTACCCCACGCCCGCACCGAACACGTCAAATCCATCGCTCTCGCCGTCGGCCGCAGCTCTGCCACCATCACCTGCGGCGACCACCCCGACGAACGGATCCGCCTCGTCTTCATGCTCGGCACCCCGAAGACCAATCCCGCCGACTACCTCGCCGTCGTGAGCTCCCTCTGCAAAATTCTGAAGCACGAGGTCAATCGCACCGCTTTCCTCACCGCCGCGACTCCCGAGGAATTCATCGCCGCCGTCGTCGCCGCCGAAGAACACCTAGCCGCGCCGATCCCGGCATAGCTCGAACTTTCCCATGATCCACTCGTTCGTCTTCAGCGAGGGCAAGCTCGTCAGCCGCGACCTCGAACTTGAGGCGCTTCGGCTCGTCCACGGCGACAAGGGCCTGATCCTTTGGGTCGATCTCGAAGCGCCCACCGACGAAGAGATCAAGCTGATCCTCGAAGGCGTTTTCAACTTCCACCCCCTCGCCATCGAGGACTGCGTCACTCCGAGTTCCCTCCCCAAAATCGAGGACTACGACGACTACTTGTTCATGGTGACGCACGCGGTCGATTTCACCCGCACCGACAAATTTGCCACCACTGAACTCGACCTGTTTCTCGGCAAAGAATTCCTCGTCACTTTTCACCGCACCCCTCTCCGCTCCGTCGCCACCGCCCTCGAACGCGTTTCTAAGAGCACGGCGCGAGGTCCCGACCGCCTCGCCCACACCCTCCTCGATCATCTCGTCGATAACTATCAACCGGTCATGGACGAACTCCAGGCCGAGCTCGAAGAACTCGAGGAGAGCGTCCTCGCCCGCGACTCCTCCCACGAAAAACTCGTTACCGAGCTCTTGGCCGTGCGCGCCGACTTTTCGCGCCTCCGCACTATTGTCCGCCCCCAACGCGACGTGATCGACCGTCTCGCCCGCGGCGACAGCAAATTTATCCGGCCCATCCTTCTGCCTTATTTCCGGGACCTGCGGGACAATCTCGCCCGCCTCGACGACACCGCTATCAGTTACCATGAGCGCCTCATGATGGCTTTCGATATCTACCTCAACAAAGCCGCGTTCGAGGCCAACGAGGGCATTAAATTTCTCACCGCCATCACCGCCGTCACCATTCCGATCATGGTTATCGGCACTTGGTTTGGCATGAATTTTGAGAGCATGCCGGAGCTCAAAAACGGCTATCCGCTGGCCCTCGGCGCCACCGCCGTCACCACGCTGCTGATGGTCATCTACCTGAAGCGGAAGCGCTGGTTCTAAAGGCGAAGCGCGTTTTTCCCTTCGGCCCTTTCCGCCTCCCCGCCGCTTAAGCCGGAGCCCCCGCCCCGATTCCAAGCCCCTCGCCTGATTCCGATTCACAGCGCCCGCGCTCGGCCACCTGTTTCAAGGGCCAAATCTCCACGTCCACCGCCCGCGCCACCGCCACGTGTTCCGGCGCTCGGCCGGCCACGTCGAAGCCCGCCAGCGCCATCGTCTGGTCGGACCACGTCGCCTGCGGGGCCGAAGTGATCCGATACGGCGTGTGCTGCACGCGCCCTGAAAACAACCGCCCGCCCCGGCCGTCCCAAGCAAACAGCCGGTAGCGCTCCACTAAAAAGAATTCCAAGCTCCCTCGCTCCGCCTCCTTCGCCTTCGTCTCGGCCGGCGTTTGATAGCTGAATCGGCTCTCCTCATCCTCGCCCGCTCGCCGCGACCGAAAATCTACGTCGCACCCGTTTCCTGCCGCGCGTGACGTCACGGTCGCGCTCATTTTCGCATGTTCATACGGCAGGTGAAAGAGCGCCCGCGCCACTTTCACCGCGAGCCACTGATTCGCATCCAGCGAATAGAACCACACGCCCGGCCGGCCCTGCGCGTCGTGCACGTAAGTCCGCACGTTCAATTCCAAAAAATTCGAAATCCCCGGCACCGCCGGCAATCCCCGCGGCCTGACCCGCTCCATGAAAAACGGCACCACTCCCACCCACGCCCGCCCCTCGTACAAATCCACCGTCAGCCCCGGCGGCAAGGTCGCCTGGATCGCCGCCGGTTCCCACGCCCAGTGCAAAAAAAGCAACCGCGCCCAACGCTGTCGCATCACCGGAGCCCCTTCGGGCCGCTCCCGCTCCGCGAGCCGTTGTGCCATCGTCGGAGTCTTCATGACCCAATCCTACCCGCCACTCCACCCGCTGCAACCCCGCTCCGTTTGTCATCTAATGGATGACAAACATTCCTGCCCGGTGGGTGCGCTTCGCCGACCGGCTCATCACCGCAGAAGTTGCCTAACCGCGCTCGGACTGCCGGCCACTCCGCCGCCACAATGGCGAACATCACCGTGTCCCGCCCCCAGCCGTCGGGCATCACCATGTGCGCCTGCAACACCCTTTCCCGCACCGCTCCCAGCCGCGCGATCGCCGCCGGCGAATGCTCATTGCGCGCATCCGTTTTCAACTGCACCCGGTTGCACCCCAGCCGCTCAAACGCGAACTACAGCAGCAGCAACTTCGCCGCCGTGTAATACCAACGTCCCTTGATAAACAGGCTGTCATTGCGAGAAGCGCAGCGACGAAGCAATCCACTGGATTGCCACGGCGCGCTTCGCGCACCTCGCAATGACAAACGTCTAG
>Ga0209617_10000878_pt1 | contig 13650 bp, 10 predicted proteins | sample LakEriepJuly2011_2_FD_187459 | JGI IMG/M metagenome (GOLD analysis project Ga0209617, IMG submission 187459) | Freshwater microbial communities from dead zone in Lake Erie, Canada - CCB epilimnion July 2011 (SPAdes) (version 2) | ecosystem: Environmental > Aquatic > Freshwater > Lentic >... | reverse complement strand
CCGTCAGCCGGAGTTGCGCGAGGGTGGACAACATGCCGGTTGCACCGACGGCAGCGCAGCAGGAACCGATGAACTGGCGGCGGGCGGGATCGAACGAAGGATTTTTTGGATTCATGGGAGCGGTGGCTTTTCGGTGGGGACGCGCGGATTATTTTTGAATCGAACCCTCGGGGGAGGAGACCACGAGGTAGAGGGTGGAACGCACGCGCTCGAGGTCGGACGTGCTAGCGGGCATACGGGTGAGAGCGGAAACAATGAGCTCGGTATCCGCCCGGACCATCGTGCCACCGGCCAAGACCAAATTGGCATAATCCACGAGTTGCTGCGGGGACTTGGCGAGAGGGAGCAGGTCGGTGAGCGTGAGACCGACGTTCGTCGCGTTGCGGGTCGCGTAGAGCATGTTGTAAAGATAGTTGGGGATGGTGATCGCCGTCGTATCCGTAAAAATCTGAAACTCGGGAGCGAAAAGACCGGCGGCGGCCAACACTCCGGGATGCACGTAGTCAGGCTCGAAGAAATTAAACACCGTCGGGGCGCTTAGGGCCGTTTGGGCCAGCCCGTTTCCCGCTGGATTTGAATAGGCCCCCAAGTAACGACCGCCATCGGAAGCGCCATTGAAGGCGCGGAGGAGGGCCGTGGCGCGGAGCAGCGGTTCCTTCGATTTGCCGAATCCGACTGAGTTCAAAAAGGCCGGCGAACGGGCTTCATAATCGGTCAGGATCGCACGCACAACCGCACCAAGATCGCCGCGCACGCCTGCTCCGTTATTCGCGAACGCGGAGGCAACCCGGAACACGTAGCCGGGGCTCGGGTTACTCGTAACGAGGCGTTGGATGAGCTGACGGGAGATAAACGGCGGCGTGTTGGGGTGGTTGAAGAGCGTGTCGAGCGTGTCCTTGAGGTCTTTGACTCCGCCTTGGTTGGCGGGGAGAACCTTGCCGGTGACGATCGTTTTGGCCGTGTCGTCGTGGAAGGCAGGAAAGAGCACCATCGGGTTGAGGTAGCTCTCACTGCCGGGGCCGGTGCCGCGGAAGTTGGGCGTGGCCACACTTTGGAAAAAGCCCCAACCGGTGAAGACCTTGGCGGTCTGGATAATCATGTCCTGCGTGTAGGTGGGAACCGGCTGGCCGTTGACGTCGAGTTTGAGGGTGCCGTCGGGCTGGAGTTCGTTGCGACCGATGGTGAACAGCTGCATCAGCTCACGGGCGTAGTTTTCATCGGCCTGGGTGATTTGGACGCCTTGAGCGTTGAACGTGGCCTTGGCGTTGCGGAGCGAGCTGAGGTAGATGCCCATATTGGGGCTCAGCGTCACATTTTCGAGGAGCTGGCGGAAATTACCAAAGGCGCCCCGAACCAGCAGGTCGTAGTATTCAGCGTGGCCGTCCTGCCAGGCGTTGATCGTGCCGTTGGTATCGGAGGTGACAAAAATTTGACTCAACGCGAAAGCCACGCGTTGGCGGAGCTGGTCAGGGGCGTTGACCGCCAGCTTCCACCAAGCGTTCTGCCGATGAACCCCGCCAATGCGGGTATTCAGTACCGGGGGCACTGCATTGGCGTTACCGCCGGCACCGCCGGCATCGTTGAGCGCAAGATCGGCATTGGCCGCGGCGAGGTGCAACGACGCCGGCAGGGCCATTTGCTCGTTGAGCCAGGCGATGTAGCCCTTGTTCGTGAGCGCGTAGATCTCGTCGTTTTTCGGGCCAAACGTGGCTTGGGCCAAGAAACGCGAAGCATCCTGAGCATTGATCCGGGTCAGATCGACCGCCGGAGGGGCCAAGGGGGGGTTAAATACGGACGTCCCAGCGTTCCGCACAAAACTCCCGGCAATTTCGCCCGTAGGGTTGCGGGCCGAATCGATCGAAATCGTGATTCGCCCAGCTTTGAGCGCCGCAACGAGGTCTGAAGTGCTGTGGCCGCCGGTGGGCTCGATGTCCCAGCGAGCGTTGTTGACCTGACCTTGAGGCAATTTGAGGAGGTAATTTCCGTCAATGTAGAGGTACCCAAGCACCTGCGGCGAACTCAAGTTTGAGAACGAAACGTTGATGTAGGCGGACTTTTCGTCCGGCGCCAAAAGGATGGTGCCGGTGCCGTTCGCCGTGGAACCAGTGACGGCCGCGGGGGGCCGAAGATTCGAAACGTACAGCGCCCCTGAATTATAGAAAAAAGAAACACTCGCCGACTCGGTAGCCGCCACCCCGTAGGTCTGATTGGCGATCAGGCCGAGAGTGGCCGTGCGGTTGTTGAGATTACCGGAATTGACCCGCGGCGTCAGCGTTACCGTAGCCGTCGAGGCGCCGGCGGCGAACGAAACCACGCCGCTGACCGGCGAGTAATCTACTCCGGATTGGGCCGTTCCGCCGATGGAGTAGGCGACGTTGATCGCCGAAGCGATATTACCGACGCGATTGAGCGTGAAGACCGCAGGAGTGGTTCCCCGCGCATCGACGCTTACGACGGATGCCGCGACGCTGACCGTCGACAAAACCTCGGAGGTGAGATCGTAAACCTCGATCAAGGCGACGCCGCCGGTGCCGCCGACGCCGGCGACCTGGATCGTGTAACCGCCCGGGGGCAGGTCGATGAGCACGGCCGCGTCTTTCGAACCGGGCGCAAAGGGAAACGCGCCGTTGGCGGCAAAGGCGGCCGAAAGCGCGGCGGTGTCGGCGGCGGTGCCGCTGTCCCAGTTGTCGTTACCCGCCCCGGCGACGATGATGCCTCGCCCGTTGAAAATCGAAAAAACCGGATCGCTGAGGAAGCCCGCAAACCCGAGCGTGCCCAAGGCCGGGCCGGCGGCGCGGATGAGCAACCGGCGCGAACCGCCGCCCGGCGCGATATTCACGCCGGCGATCAGAATCCCGTTGCCCGGAGAGACGAGCGCACGGGTCGAGATGTTGAGCAGGCGGGCGGAACCGGTGAGATCGTAAACTTCGAGCAGGCCGATGCCGGAAGTGTTGCCGACGCCGCTGACCGAAGCGGTGTAGGTGCCGGGGGAAAGGGTGGCGATGAGGGCGGAGTCGTTGTTGGCGGCCGTGCCGAATGAAAACGCCCCGGCCGAAGCGGTGGCGACGGCCAGCGCAGCTTGATCGTTGTCGCTGCTGTTCCAATTGTCATTCTCGAGCACGAGTTGCCCGCTGCTGTTGAACACGCGCAAGATCGGATTGGTTAAAACCCCCGAGAGCCCAAACGGCGCTTGGCTCAAGCGCTGCCCGACGGCCCGGATCAGAATCCGCTTCGGCGCGCCGTCGGTCACGATGAAGCCGGTGATCATGACATTGTTGCCGGTGCCGACTTGGCCGCGGGTGGCGAGGCTCGTGACGCGTTGATCATACTGGGCCGCGCGGGCGGTCGAAAGCGCGGAGAACAGAGCGACCAAGGAGATGAACAGGCGCGAAGTTTTCATAGGGAATCGGGCGAGGGTTGTGGCTGGGAGTGCCGAAGGGGTTCGGCGTCGGCCGGGAGGCGTTCTTGATAAATAACTGAGTGATCGGCGCCCCAAAGTCGAGCAACCGATTGCAAAAAAAAGTAAATTTTTGATTAACAGCGTTTAAACGTCCGCCGTAAGCGCAGCCTCAACGTCCACACCAACCGCCGTCCACCGTCATGACGTGGCCGCTCACGTAGTCACTTGCGGGCGAGGCCAAAAAGACAATCGCGCCCTCCAGATCACTTGGCTCGCCCCAACGGCCGGCGGGAATCCGGCTAATGATTTCTTTCGAGCGCACCGGATCGGCCTGCAGTGCAGCCGTATTATCGGTGCGCATATAACCGGGCGCGATGGCGTTCACCGTGACGCCCTGCTTAGACCATTCATTCGACAGCGCTTTGGTGAGCTGACCGACCGCGCCTTTACTCGCGGCATAGCCGGGCACCGTGATGCCACCGAAGAACGTGAGCAGCGATGCGATGTTGATGATCTTACCGGAGCCGCGACCGATCATGTGCCGACCCGCGGCTCGGCAGGCGGTGAACACTCCGTTGAGGTTAACGTCGATGACGGCGTCCCAATCGGCATCCGTGTGATCGATGGCCGGCGTGCGCTTAATGACGCCGGCGTTATTGACGAGGATATCAAGCTGCCCCTGCCAAGCCACGGCTTCGTCGATGAGCCGTTGGACGGCGGCCCGGTCGCCCAGATCGGCGGCGATCGCGTGGGCGCGGACGCCAAGGTTGAGCGCGGCTATCTCGGCGACGACGGGAGCGAGCTTCGCCGCATCACGGCCATTAATGATCACGTCCGCACCGGCGCGCGCGAGGGCGATGGCCATGGCTTTGCCGAGGCCTTGAGACGACCCCGTGACGAGGGCGACTTTGCCGGCGAGGCCGAATTTTTGCTGGAGAAAGGAGGACATGGGAGAGATCAGGACGGAAGATTACTTCAGCGTCGCGATCGGCGCGGGGTCCATGTCGGAGAAATTTTGATTGTCGCCGCCCATCGCCCACACGAAGCGATAGGCCCCGGTGCCGACGCCGCAGTGGATCGACCAGGCGGGCGACAAGACCACCTCGCGGTCGCGGACGACGAGGTGCCGCGTGGCCTGCGGCTCGCCCATAAAGTGCATCGCGATGTTTTCGCCGAGGTCGAAGTAGAGGTAGATTTCCGTGCGGCGGCTGTGCGTGTGCGGAGGCATCGTGTTCCAGATGCTGCCGGGTTCGAACTCGGTGAAGCCCAGGACGAGTTGGCAGCTTTTGATTCCCTCCGGGTGGATGTATTTCAAAATCGTGCGGCGGTTGGCCTTGGTGGCGTCGCCGATCGGGGCGGCCGAGACCTCGGCGCGGCGCGCAACGGTGGTCGGATGTTGGGCGTGGGCAGGGGTGCTGACGAAGTAGAACTGGGCTTGGCCGGCCGGGCCGTTTTCAAACACGACATCTTTTTCGCCGAGTCCGATGTAGAGACAGTCGAGCGTGGACAAGGTGTGGGCAATGCCGCCGACGCGCACCACGCCGGCGCCGGAGCCGACGTTAAGAATTCCGATTTCGCGGCGCTCCAGGAAAAACGACGTACCGAGTTCTTTGTCGGTCGGCAGACCGAGGGGCGCGCCGGTGGGGACGGCGGCGCCGCAAATCATACGGTCAAGATCGGTGTAGTGGGCGATGAGTTCACCGGGCCGAAAGAGGCCACCGATGAGGAACGTTTCGCGCAGCTGCTCGGTGGAGAGCGTGTTGGTCGCGGCCGGCGTGGGGAAGTAATGGAGTTTCATCGGGGGGAGTCGAAAAATCAAAGCGGCGAAAGCCAAATGCGGCGAACTTCAAAGGGGAATTTCTCCAACTGGAAACCGACGGCGCCGGAATCGATCGGCAGGCCTTCGATGCGGTTTTGTCGCACGCCATTGATCGAAACTTCAAGGGTGCGACCCCGACAGACGATCTCGTAAGTATTCCACTCACCGATGGGTTTTTCGGACGATTCGCGGAGTTTGGGCGCGCGTTTCTTGCCGTTGATGAGAGGCGCGCCGGGCACGTCCGCCCCACCCTGCCCCACGAGTTGGCCGGCGTTTTTGTTGGCCAACTGGGCCTCGATGCAGACCGGCCAAAGGGCGTCGGGTTTGCGGAGGTGGACGAAGACGCCGCCGTTTGTATTGGCCGGGGCAGCAGCCGGCCAACGCCACTCGAGACGCAGGCGGTAGTTGGAAAACGTTTTCTCGGTGACAAAGTAACCGGTCATGTTCGCCCCGAAACGGATGACGCCATCGGGGTTCACCACGACGGCATCGGCCGCCGGTTTGACGTCGCCAAGGTAGAGATACCAACCGGCGAGGTCGCGGCCGTTGAGCAGCGAAACCGCTCCGGCGGGCGGCTCGTCGGCCATGGCGGCGGCGCGCGTGAGCGGCCCGGGAACAAGGCTCAGAACAAGAGCAAGCAGGGGAAGTTTCATCACGACGTAGAAGCCTCTTTAATCATCGCCAAGGCAACCCGAACCGCAGGGCCGGAAAATGCCGCTCGCTGGGCGTCTTGGTCGACGTGGGTGAGATTGCGGGCGCTGAGGAAGAACCCGACCAAGTTGGTGTCACGGTAACTGAAATTAACGTGCGGGTAGACGCGCGGCTTAAAGTCATCGAAGAAACCTTCGTTCGTGCGGGCCAGGCCGTTATAATACCAACGTCCCTTGATCAACACCCTATCATTGCGAGAAGAGCACCTGCTAATGAACTCATCGGGTTTGTCATTGCGAGCCCGGCTTGGCGGGCGCGGCAATCCAGCTAAAATGCCCGATGGATGGCCACGTCGCTGCGCTCCTCGCCATGCCAAACCGCGTGCATCGGCTCCTTCACCCAACGGCCCGACGTTGGTCCTGCTCTCGCCCTGACAAACGTCTAGAAATTGAGGTAGGTGGGTATGAGTGATGGTCGGTTGGGCGAGGTGCTGGCGGCGTCCAGCGCCTGGGAATAATTTAACTCGAGGCCTGTAACGCGCGCGGCCAAGTTTGAAGCGCGCCGAGAGGGTCGCCCCGGCGCCGGAAATCTATCCGCTCGCTTCCACTCGCGCTTGATTCATGGCTTCGAGGCGTTGACTTCTTCGGCGCGCTTTTTTGCCGCCGTAATCTCCCCGCCGTGAGTAAATCCAAGCCCTCGCCTCGCCTCGTCTTGCGCTCCACGGCCGATTTTGCCCGCCATGTCGGCTTGGCGCGCACCACCGTCTCGCGGGTGCTCAACGGCCAGCCCGGGCTCAAGCCCAAGACGATTGCCCGCGTGCATGCGGCGATGGAGGCCACCGGCTTCACGCCCAACGCGCACGCCCTTCACCTGAAGGGCAAAAACTCTGCCACCATCGGTATCTGCATGGAGGACCTGCTCACCCCGCCGGCCGTGCGGAAACTCGCCGCTTTGCAGCGCCTGCTGCGCGCACAAAACTACACGTCCTTGATCGAGGTGTTGGACCCGGGCGAAAGCCGGCGAGTGGTCCGCCATTTCCTGTCCATGCGCGTTGATGCGATCGTCTTTATCGGGCTGTTCGACGAAGCCGAGATCACCGCCCGGATCTCCGAACTGGTCGTTCACGGCACGCCGCACCTTCTCATCGACCACGCGGGGATCGCAGGCGCCAACACCGTGTCGCTCGATCGCGCCGCCGGCATGACTGCGGTCGTGAACCACCTGCTCGCCTTCGGCCACACCCGGTTCGGTCTGCTCGGCTTGAGCTCGCCCGCCCTCACCGCCGGCGCGCGATTGCACGGCATCCGCGCAGCCCTCGCCGCGCATCGGCTCGATTTCGATGCCTGCACCCAATCTCTCGATCACCTGCACGTACGGGCCGGCGACTTCGAGTACGGCCGGGCCCTCGCCACCACGTTCGCTTCGGCCCCCCACCGCCCCACCGCCTTTCTCGCACTCAACGACGAAATCGGCGTCGGCGCGCTCCATGGTTTCCAAACGTCCGGGCTGCGCGTGCCGCACGATCTTTCCATCTCCGGCTTTAACAACCAGGACATCTGCGCGATGACGACGCCCGGTCTCACCAGCGTGGATCAACAAATCGCGCCCACCGTCGCCGCCGCCGCCAAATTGATCCTTGAACAACTTGCCGGGCCCGCCCGGCGACGGCCGGTCTTGCGCACCATCGTCCCGGAACTCGTCGCCCGCGGGTCAACCGGTCCGGCCCCGACCTGAGCGTGAGCGTCACCCGGCCGAAATTGGGCGGGCTCAAATCGGGAAAATCTCATTCTTCCCATTCGCGTCCCGCTGGCTTTATCTCACGCTTAATCTCCGTGAGTTCCCTCGCCACCCCTCCGCTTCACCCTGCCGTCGCCGACCCCGCGCGTTGTCTCCGCCGCCTCGCCGCTCTGCTCCCAGCCTCGCGCGTGCTTTCCGGCCCGGCCCAACTCGCCGCCTACGAGAGCGACGGCCTCACCGCCTTCCGCACCGCGCCGCTCGCCGTCGTCGTCCCCGAGACTCAGGCCGAGGTCATCGCCCTCGTCCGTCTCTGCCACGAGGAGGGACTCCCCTTCGTGGCCCGCGGTAGCGGCACCAGCCTGTCCGGCGGCTCCACCCCCGTCGCCGGTGGACTCGTGATCACGCTCAACCGCCTCAACCGCATCCTCCGCGTCGACCCCGCCCAGCGTCTCGCCGTCGTCGAGCCCGGCGTGATCAATACCGCCGTCACCGTCGCCGCCGCGCCCCACGGCTTGCATTACGCGCCCGACCCTTCGAGCCAGTCCATCTGCACCATCGGGGGCAACGTGGCCTTCAATTCCGGCGGCGCCCATTGCCTAAAATACGGCATGACCTCCAATCACGTCCTCGGAATCAAGGCCGTGCTCGCAACCGGCGAGGTCGTTGAATTCGGCTCCGCCTCCCGCGAACAACTCGGCCCCGACTGGTGCGGCCTGTTCTCCGGCAACGAAGGCCTTTTCGGCATCGCCCTTGAGATTAAGCTGCAACTCCTGCCGCGCGCCGAGGTGTTTCACACCGTCCTCGCCGGCTACCGCACCCTCGAGCAGGCCGGCGACGCCGTCTCTGCAATCATCGCCAGCGGCCTGCTCCCCGGCGCGATCGAAATCATGGACGCGCTCGCCCTCGAGGCCGCCAGCGCCGCCGTCCACGCCGAGTATCCGCCCGGCTGCGAAGCCGTCCTCATTGTTGAGCTCGAAGGCCCGCGCGAGGTCGTCGCCGCCCAGCGCCCCCAACTCGACGCGCTCATCACCGCCAGCGCGCCCGTCGAGGCCCGCCCCGCCCGCGACGCCGCCGAACGCGCCGCCATCTGGAAGGGCCGCAAGAGCGCCTTCAGCGCCGTCGGTCGGCTCTCCCCCGATTTCATCGTGCAGGACGGCGTCGTCCCCCGCCGCCGCCTCGGCGAGGCCCTGCGCCGCATCGCCGAGATGTCCCGCGCCGCCGGTATCCGCTGCGCCAATGTCTTCCACGCCGGCGACGGGAATCTTCACCCGCTCATTTTATACAACGGCGCCGAACCCGGCGCCCTCGACCGCGCCGAAGTCCTCGCGGGCAACATCCTAAAAATGTGCGTCGAGATGGGCGGCTCCATCACCGGCGAACACGGCGTCGGCCTCGAAAAACGCGACTATCTCGCCTCGATGTTCAACGCCGACGAACTCGATTGCCTCCAACGGATCCGCGCCGCCTTCGATCCGCTCGGTATCGCGAATCCGGGCAAAATGTTCCCCGACGGCACCGCCCCCGCCCTCGCCCAACACGGCCTGCACCCGCTCGAAAAAGCCGGCCTCATCTCCCGCGAATGAACGCCCTGCTCTCCCCCACCACCCTCGCCGAGCTGGCCGACGCCGTGCGCTCCGCCCCGCGCATCCTCGCCGTCGGCGCGCGCACCAAGCCGCGCCTCTCCGCCGTCGCGCCCGACGTCACCCTCGTCTCCACCCTCGGCCTCAGCGGCATCACCGAATACCAACCCGACGAATTCACCTTCACCGCCCTCGCCGGCACGCCTCTCCGCGAGATCGCCGCGACGCTGGCCGCCCGCGGCCAATATCTGCCGTTTGATCCCTTGCTGCTCGCCGCCGGCGCGACCCTCGGCGGCACGCTCGGCGCGGGTCTCAGCGGCTCCGGCCGGTTCCGCTTTGGCGGCCAACGTGACTTCATCCTCGGCGTGCGCTTCGTCGACGGCACCGGCCGGCTCCTGCGCCTCGGCGGCAAGGTCGTGAAAAACGCCGCCGGCTTCGACCTGCCGAAATTCTTCGTCGGCAGCCTCGGCCGCTTCGGCGTCTTCGGCGAACTCACTTTCAAGGTCTTCCCTCGTCCCGCCTCGACGCTCACCCTGCGCCTGCCCGTCGCCGACGCCCCCACCGCGACCGCACTGCTCAACACCGCTGCGGGCGCCCGCTGGGAGATCGACGCCCTCGATCTGCTCCCCGCCGCCGATACAATCGCCGTTCGTCTCGCCGGCCCGGAGAGCGCGCTCCCGATCCTCGCGGCCGAAATTCTCACGCGTTTTCCGGGAGAAATTCTCTCCGCCGCCGCCGCCGATGCGCTCTGGTCCGATCTCCGCGAACTCCGCTGGACTTTCGCCGATGGCCCGCTGCTCAAGCTCGCGCTCACGCCCGCGCAACTCCCCGCCCTCGTCGCGCGCGTGCGCGCACTTTCCGGCCGCCTCCACGTGACCGCCGGCGGCAACGCCGCGCTCGTCTCCCTCCCCGCGCCCACCGCCTCACTCGGCCTCCCCGCGCTCACCCTGCGCGGCCCCGGCCCGCTCTGGCTCGACGCCCCCGCCCCACCCGCAATCCACGCCGCCGTAAAAACCGCCCTCGATCCGCACAACCGTTTCCCGGCCCTCTACTGAGCAGGAAATTTAAACACCGGATGGACCCGGATTCCATTTCTTCCCCTTCATCCGTGTTCATCCGTGGTTAAAAAATCCGCCACCTCGTCCGCCTCATTTTTCCCCTCCTAAAATTCGCGGCCATTCGCGTCCATTCGCGGTTAAACTCAAATTCCCGTCCCTCTTCGCCTGATGCTCCACACCATCGCCAAAAACAAACACGGCCCGCTCACCGATTCGATGGCCCATGCCGTCGAGTCCTGCGTCCATTGCGGCTTCTGCCTCGCCGCCTGCCCCACGTACTCCGAGCTCGGCCAAGAAATGGATTCCCCCCGCGGCCGCATCGTCCTCATGAAGCAGGTCCTCGAGGAAAAACTGCCGTGGGCCGACGCCCAGCCGCACGTTGACCGCTGCCTCGGTTGCCTGGCCTGCGAGCCCGCGTGCCCGAGCGGCGTGCCTTACCGCGACCTCATCAGCCCGTTCCGCGCCGTCGCCCAGCCCAAGTTCAACCGCACATTCGCCGAAAAACTCCGCCGCTTTCTGGCCGCGCAGACCATCCCTTTTCCCCGCCGCTTCCGACTCGCCGCCGCCGCCGGCCGCCTCGGCAAACTCATCCGCCCGCTCGTCCCCACCGCCCTTCGCCCCATGATCGACCTCGTGCCGGCGTCGATCCCGCCCGCCGAATCATGGCCCCGCGTCACCCCGGCCGTCGGCGAACGCCGTGCCCGCGTCGCGCTCCTCACCGGCTGCGCGCAACAAGTCCTCTCGCCCGACATCAACACCGCCACCATCGCTGTCCTCGCTCAACAAGGCGTCGAAGTCATCGTGCCCGAGTCGCAGGGCTGCTGCGGCGGCCTCGCGTGGCACACCGGCGACCTCACCGCCGCGCAAAATTTCGCCCGCAAAAACCTCGCCGCTTTCCCCGCCGACGTGGACGCGATCCTCACCAACGCCGCCGGCTGCGGCTCCGCGCTGCACGAATACCACCTCGTTCTCAAGGGCACACCCGACGAGGCCCGCGCCGAGGCGTTTCGGCACCGCGTGATGGATGTGAGCCTGTTTCTCACCAAGCTCGGCCTCCGCACGCCGCCGCCCACCGCTCAAGTGCCGCGCCGCATCGCCTACCACGACGCCTGCCACCTGGCCAACGCCCAGGGCGTGCGCGCCGAACCTCGCGCCCTCCTCCGCGCGATCCCGGGCGCCACCGTGATCGAGCTCGCCGACGCCCACCTCTGCTGCGGCAGCGCCGGCACCTATAATTTGGACCAACCCGACATCGCCGCCTCACTCGGCGAGAAGAAAGCCCGCGCCGTCATGGCCAGCGGCGCCGAGGTCGTCGCCAGCGGCAACATCGGTTGCCTCACCCAACTCTCCTCCCACCTCGCCCGGCTCGGCTCCCCGATCAAAGTCCGCCACACCTTTCAGGTACTGCGCGACGCCTACACGCCGTAGGCCTTCCAGGTAGGATCGCGCTTGCGAGCGATTTCAGCTGGGGTGATCGCCGGAAACCGGGCTCTTGCCTTGGATCAGCGCGCGCCGAATTCAAACGCGATTGGGCCGCCTCTACCGATGCGCCTGCCCCGGAAATTGAGCCTCGACCCACTTGGTCCGCCCCGCCCCACTTTGCACCGAATGCTCACGGCCAAACGCTCCAAACTCGAAAAAATCCGCCCGTTGCTTCGCCGCGATCTGCCGTTTCGGGAAAACGAAAGTTGCTTCAATTTCCTCGATGCCGCGCTCGCCGAAAAACACGGCGTCGTCGAAACCGAAAACGTCTCGCAACACTCCTATGACCCCTACGCGTTGCGGATCATCAACCAATTCCCCGAGGGTCTCATCCTCGATTGCGGCGCCGGCAAGCGCGCCGAGTATCTGGCCAACGTCGTCAACTTCGAGATCGTGCCCTACGACACGACCGATGTCGTCGGCGTCGCCGAAGAGCTCCCGTTTGCCGACGCTTCCTTCGATGGCGTCGTCTGCCTAAACGTGCTCGAGCACGTCAAAAACCCGTTCCAAGCCGCCAAGGAAATCTCCCGCGTGCTGAAACCCGGCGCACAGCTCTACTGCGTGGTGCCCTTCCTCCAGTTGCGTCACGGCTTCCCCAATCACTACTACAACATGACCGCCGAGGGCCTGAAAAACCTCTTCGATCCCTACCTCAAAATCGACAGCCAAGAAGTGATCGCGAGCGGCCTGCCGATCTGGTCGCTGTGGTTGCTCATCATGCACTGGGCCGCCGGCCTGCCCGAGCCGACGAAGAGCGAGTTTCTCAACCTGAAGCTCTCCGATCTCATGCACCATCCGGTCGCGATTATGAATCAGGACTTCGTGACCAAGCTCTCCGCCGATAAAAACTTCGAGCTCGCGAGCACCACCGCCCTCTTCGCCACGAAGCCGCCGGCGAACTGACCGACCGCACCAAGAGCTCGCATCGCGACCTCCGAGCGCGACGAGCCCGACCGTCCATCTCCGCCCCGCCCCTTCGACTCCAGCCGAGCCTTCAGCGTGCGCAGGCGTTCTGGCTGGCCCCGGCAGCGGGCCGCAGCGCAATAGAGAGTAAGCCAAGATCGTGACCGAACAGCGCGACCTGCGCGACGCGTGCCACCTCGATCATTGAGGCCCTGGCCGACGGAGAAACTAACCCCAACGGCGAGACCCCAATCGGCGCGGCCAGAACGATCCTTTCGCATTTTTGTAGGGCTCGACCTTGGGTCGAGCCGTTCCGTTCAGTGCGTCGGGCGCCAAAGAGGGAACGGCCTCACGCAAGGTGAGGCCCTACAATGAGACGTTCGCTGCTCCCATCGGTTTGAGATCCGGGTCCATCCGTGGTTCAACGGCCGTTTTCAGGCTCAATGCACCTTGAGGCTCGAATCGTTTGGTCGCAACGGGCCACGCTTCGCTTTCAAAATGACTACGAAATTCCGGGCTTTCGATCAGCCGGAGAAAATCCGGCCCATAGCGCCGCCCTGCCCCGCCTTTAATTGAGGAACCGGGCGGCTTAGTTTGATCCATGTAATACTGCAAAAACACGGCTTTGAAATGAGCGTGGTTTGAGCGGGATGGCCCTTTACGGCACTTCGTAGATTTCGATCAGCGCCACGCCGGAGGAGGTGCCCTGCGCCGCCTTGACCTGAGCGGTGTAAGACCCGGGTTTTAAGGTGACCAGCAGCGCGGCGTCGCGGCTGCCCGCCTCTAGTGCAAAGGCTCCGGCTTGCGTGGCCGCCGTGGCGATGGCGGCGTTGTTAGCCCAGCCGGCGTTGGTGGCGATGGCTTCGCCGTCTTGGTAGATCGTCAGGACCGGGTCGGCCAGCGCGCCCACGAGGCCGGCCTCTGGCCCGCGGGTTTGAGGCTGAAACTCAACCGCGGTCTCACCTTAATCACCCGCTCCTTTCGCATTTGTGTGGGGCTCGACCTCGGGTCGAGCCGTTC
>Ga0209617_10000877_pt1 | contig 13653 bp, 9 predicted proteins | sample LakEriepJuly2011_2_FD_187459 | JGI IMG/M metagenome (GOLD analysis project Ga0209617, IMG submission 187459) | Freshwater microbial communities from dead zone in Lake Erie, Canada - CCB epilimnion July 2011 (SPAdes) (version 2) | ecosystem: Environmental > Aquatic > Freshwater > Lentic >... | reverse complement strand
GCCGCCATCGACCACATCCGTGACTGGGCCCTGGGCTCCAACGGCGAATGGGTCACCATGGGCGTGCCTTCGAACGGTGAGTACGGCATCCCCGCCGGCATCGTGTTCGGCTTCCCCGTGACCACCGAAAACGGCGAGTACAAGATCGTCACCGGTCTGGAAATCGATGCCTTCTCGCAAGAGTGCATCAACAAGACCCTGGCCGAGCTGCAAGGCGAGCAAGACGGCGTCAAGCACCTGCTGTGATCTGATGTGATGCAAGGCGGCGCAAGCTGCCTCACAATGAAAACCGGCGGCCTTCGGGCTGGCCGGTTTTTTCTTTTTCAGCTTGTCTTTGTCAGGATGCCGAGATGTCCACGCTGACCACCATCCACCCGCGCCACGCGCTGTTTGGCGCTGAGGCAGCCGCCCACCACCTGCCGGTGTGTGACCACTATGCGGGCGTGGAAGCACGCATGCGCAAGAGCCTGGCGCTGCAGGCAGAGATGGCCGAGGCCGCAGGGCGCGCCGTGTTCGATGTGACGCTGGACCTGGAAGATGGCGCACCGGTGGGCGGCGAGCACGAGCACGCCTTGCTGGTGGCCGAGCTGCTTGCCAGCCCGGCCAACGCCTGGGGCCGTGTGGGCGTGCGCGTGCACGATGTGGCCCACAAGCGCTTCGAGGACGACCTCGACACGTTGATCGGCCGGGTGGGCACCCAACTGGCCTACATCATGGTGCCCAAGCTGGCGGGCGTGGACGACACGCGCCGCGCCATCGACGCCATCAAGGCCGCGCGCGTCAAACATGGCGTGAGCCACGTCATCCCGGTGCATGGCCTGATCGAGACGCTCAGCGGCTTGCGGGATGTCGCGCAGATCGCCGCCCTGCCCGGGCTGGAGTCGCTGTCTTTCGGCTTGATGGACTTTGTGTCGGCGCACCGCGGTGCGATCCCCGCGTCGGCCATGGGCGCGCAGGGCCAGTTCACACACCCGTTGGTCTTGCGCGCGAAGATGGAAATCGCCGAGGCCTGCCACGCGGCCGGCATCACGCCTTCGCACTGCGTGGTGACGGAGTTCAAGGACACCCGGGCGCTGTCCAAGGCGGCCGAACGTGCCAGCCGCGAGCTGGGCTACACGCGCATGTGGAGCATCCACCCTGACCAGATCCCCGTGATCATCGATGCCTTCGCGCCAGTGACCGCCGAGGTGGACGATGCGGTGGAAATCCTGAGCGCCGCGCAAGCCGCGCACTGGGCGCCCACCTCGTACCACGGCGTGCTGCACGACCGCGCCAGCTACCGCCACTACTGGTTCGTGCTGGAGCGAGCCTGGCTGACTGGACAGCCGCTGCCGGCGGAGATCCGACAGGCGTTTTTCGGCTGAGGGCTGTCAGGCCGCCCGGGCATCGTCAACCACGGCCAAGATCACTCAAGGCCCGCGCGACGAACTGGCGCGGCACCGTCGGGCGCGAGACGCGCACGTCGAACCAGGCGCGCACATCCTGGTCGAGCAGGTTGCCGTGCATGAAGTTGTACACAGCCTTCTTCAGGGCCACGCCCAGGCGGTCGTGGTCCACGCCAGTGGGATCGGTGAAGCCGACGTCGTTGCGCGCAAAGCTGCCTTCGGGCAAGGGCACGAGCTCGATGCCGTAGTCGGCCGGGTTCAGGCCCACGGGCGAGTGGACCGTGCATGCGAAGCGGTGGAAGAATCCGGAATGGATGCAGCCGGCCTCGAACAGCTGGCGCACGTACTCCAGCGCATCGACCGTGTCTTGCACCGTTTGCGTGGGAAAGCCATACATCAGGTAGGCGTGGACCATGATGCCGGCGTCGGCGAAAGCCTTGGTGACGCGCGCCACCTGGGCCACCGACACGCCCTTTTTCATGAGCTGCAGCAGGCGGTCTGACGCGACCTCCAGCCCGCCCGAGATGGCGATGCAGCCGCTCTCGGCCAGCAACTCGCACAGCTCAGGGGTGAAGGTTTTCTCGAAGCGCACATTGCCCCACCAGCTGATCTGCACGCCGCGGCGCAACAGCTCTTCGGCCAGGGCGCGCAGCACCTTCGGGGGCGCGGCCTCATCGACGAAATGGAAGCCCGTCTGGCCGGTCTCGGCGACGATGGCCTCGATGCGGTCCACCAGCACCTCGGCAGATGCGGCTTCGTAGCGCGAGATGTAATCGAGGCTGACGTCGCAAAAGCTGCACTTCTTCCAGTAGCAGCCATGCGCCACGGTGAGCTTGTTCCAACGCCCGTCCGACCACAACCGGTTCATGGGGTTGAGCATGTCCAGCAGGGACAGGTACTTGTCCAGCGGCAGGCCGTCCCAGGTGGGTGTGCCCACGTCGCTGAAGGGCACATCAGGCTCTTGCCATTGCATCAGCTTGACGGTGCCTGCGTCGTCGCGCACGAAGGTGCGCACCAGGCGTTCGCGGCTGCGGCGGCCGGCCACGTGCTCCAGCAAGGCCAGCAAGGGGCGCTCACCGGCGTCGAGCGAAACGAAATCAACGAAGTCGAACACGCGGGGTTCGGCCAGCTCGCGCAACTCGGTGTTGACGAAGCCTCCGCCGAGCGCGATGCGGATGTGCGGGTGCTGACCCTTGATGGCCTGCGCGATGCGGAAAGCTGCGTACACCGCGCCGGGAAAGGGCACGGACAGCACGACCAGTTCAGGTCGATGGCGCTGGATGGCATCGAGCGCCAGCTCGCACAGCGTGACGTCCACCAGGTTGTGCGGTGCGGCGAGGGCCTCGGCCAGCGGATCGAAGCTGGGCTGGCTCATGGCCAGGGACTCTGCGTAGCGCACGAACTCGAAGCGCGGGTCGATGGCGTCGCGCAGCACATCGGCCAGGTCGTTGAGGTAGAGCGTGGCGATGTGGCGGGCGCGGTCTTGCAGGCCCAGCGCGCCGAAAGCCCAGGCCAGCGGGTCGCCACCGTCATCTTCGTCGTGAACGTAGTGGTCGAGTGCAGCGAAGCGCGGGCCTTCGGGCAGGAAGCCGCGACCGGCGATGCGGTGGGCCAGCGTGGCGTCGCGTCCCTGCAGGAAGGCGATGGTGCGGTCGATGGTGGCGAGGTAGGCATCGGCCTGCTCGGCGAACGAGCGCACAGCCGGACTGCGCGCTGCGGCCGACGCAGCGGGCAAGGCATCGACCACCTCGCGCACCGACTGCAAACCGGCGCGCGACAGCAGCCGCAGCACCAGGGCCAGGGCCAGGTCTTCCTGCGCCGCGTCCACGCCCTGCTGGCGCAGGAAGCCGGTGAGGTAGGCGGTGGAGGGGTATGGCGTGTTGAGCTGCGTCATCGGCGGGATGAACGACAGAACACGGGGCATCGCACGCGCGGCGGAGGTGGTCATGCAGTGGGGATCGGGGGCTGAGGCCGCATTGTGCCAGCGCCCCCTCGACGGCATGCCTGCCAACGAACGTTGCCGCATCGCGAAAGGCGGGGCGTGCATTTGTCACGGTCCTCACCGCGGCATGGGCCGAGGGGCCCGCAGCTGAGGGGGAAGCGCTGCCAGCAAGGCTTTCCGCGGTCGCGTAACATACCCCTTAAGTTGTACCAGCCCTTGGAACTGCCATGCGCACCACCCACACCGTCGCCTCCACCTTGTTCGCCCTGACCTTCGCCGCCAGTGCGGCGCAGGCCAACAGCATGGTGGTCAACGGCTCCTTGACGGGTCCGACCTTCAACATGGGGACACCCATTGGTTGGAGCGTGCTTGAGGGCACACCGGACACCGTGGACGGCGCCAACAATGTCGGCGTGCCGGGCGCCACCGACTTCGGCGTGACCCCCACGGCCTCGCCCGATGGCGGCACCTGGGTCGGTCTGGGCATCAACGGCAGCTATGTCGAACGCTTCGGTCAGGTCCTCGGCGGCCTGACCATCGGTCAAACCTACACCGTGAGTTGGTTCGCCGGCAACTTCGGCCTCAACCGACCGGAAGGCGACTCGCCCTTGCAGTACCTGGGCAGCAACGCGATCAACGTGATGCTGGACGGGGTGTCCATCGGCAAGGGTGCCACCCTGAGCCTGTCGCCCAACTGGCTGAGCCAGTCGCTGACCTTCACGGCCACGTCCGCGAGCCAGCAGCTGTCCTTCCGCCTGGCCGACACCACCAAGGCCTACCTGTCGATCGACGGCATCGCCGTGGTCACGGGAGGCGCAACGCCAGCGGTGCCCGAACCCAGCACCTGGCTGCTCATGGGCGCCGGCCTGATGGGCGTGGTCCTTGCCAAGCGCCGCACGCTGGGCTGATCCAGGAATCAGCCCGTGCGCAGCTTGCGCCACAACGTGGTGCGGCTGATGCCCAAGCGCTGGCAGGCCTGAGCCTTGTCGTTGCCACATTCGGCAAGCGTGACCAAGATGTGCTCGCGCTCGCTCAAGCGCTGCGTTGGCTTGAGTGCCTGACCTGGCCCCTCCGAGGCACTGCGGTGCGCGGCCTCGGTCGGAGCACTCAACTCTGGCGCCAGTTCGCGCAACAGCCGATCCGCTTCTGCAAGCGACAGCATGGCCGCCGGCGGCACGCACACCAACAGGCGCTCGATGAGGTTGTCCAATTCGCGCACATTGCCGGGCCAGGTGTGGTGCGGAGCTTGCGCCATCAAGGCCTGCCAGACGGCGTCCCAGCCCGCGCCTTCGCCAGCCACTGAGCCCGTGCCCAGGCGCTCGCGCACCTTGGCCAGCAGCACCGCTGCGATGTCGGGGATGTCGGCCAGGCGATCGCGCAGCGGCGGCACCTCGATGCGCAGGATGTTGAGCCGGTAGTACAGATCGAGCCGGAAGCGGCCTTGCGCCACCTGCTCGGCCAGATCGCGGTGGGTGGCCGCGATGACGCGCACCTGCACCGGCGTGGGCTCGACCGCCCCGACGCGCAGCACCTCGCGCTCCTGCAGCACGCGCAGCATGCGTGTCTGCAAGGCCAAGGGCATCTCGCCGATTTCATCGAGGAAGATGGTGCCTTTGTGGGCCGCCTCGAACAGGCCGATCTTGCCGCCGCGGCGTGCGCCCGTGAAAGCGCCCTCCTCGTGGCCGAACAGCTCGCTCTCCAGCAGGGTCTCGGACAGGGCCGCGCAGTTCACGGCCACGAAGGGCATGTCGCGGCGGTCACTGGCGCGGTGGATGCCTTGGGCGACCAGTTCCTTGCCCGTGCCGCTCTCGCCCAGCAGCAGCACCGTGGCCGCGCTTTGCGCACAGCGCTGCGCCAGCGCCTGCACACGTTGCGAGGCTGCACTGCGCCCGGCGAACTGGGCCAGCTCGTAGCGACCGGATGCCGCGTGAGACTGGCTGCGCGCGCGGATGTGGCGGTCCACCCGCTGGATGGAGATGGCGTCCTGCGCCGACAGCACCGCCCCCGTCAACACACCTTGCTCGACGATGGGCATGCGACTGACGATGAGCTGGCGCCCGCGCACACGCTCGATTTTTTCCAACTCGGGCAGGCCCAGGCGCAGCGTGGCCTGCAGGCTGAGCTCCGGGCAGGCCGCGCTCAGGCGCCGCCCCAGCCAGGCGCCGGGCTCGATGCCCAGCCACTGCGCCATCGCCGGGTTCAGGGTTTCGATGCGCTCTTGCGGGTCCACCGCGATGACGCCATCGCTCAGGTGCCCCAACAGGGTGTTCAGGCGCTCGCGCTTGGCTTGCTGGATGCGGGCGGCGCGCGCCACCTCGACGGCATCGGCCAGGGCCTCGCGCACGGCGTCCATCGAGTACAAGAACAAGCCCGTCAAACCCAATTGCTCGGCCACATCGACGGCCACGCCCGAGCCCACCACCACCGCGATGCCAGCCTGCTGCAACTCGCGCACGCAAGCACGGGCCTCGTCTTCGGTGCGGTAGCTGCGCTGGCGGATGGCGAAATCGAACAGGCGCTCGAAGCGTTGCAGGTCGGGTGCCATGCCTTCGTAGGTAACGAGGCCGATGGGGTCCGTGCCTTCGCCAGACAGGCGCCGCGCCTGCGCCAGGGCCTGCATCAGGTCGAAGCCCCCCACCTTGACCAGCACCACCGGCACATCGAGGTGCTGACGCAGGTAAGCGCCGTTGGAGCCGGCTGCCACCACCACGTCCACGGGTTGGCGGGCCTGCAGCGCCTGGATGCGCGCCACGGCTTCCTCGAAGCCCACGTCCAGCACATCGACCACCGCGTGGTCGGCCACGTCGGGCGCCAGCTCCTGGAGCATCTTGTTGATGCGGCGAAAGCCCACGGCGACGATGCGGGGAGGCGCGGCAGGTGACGGCGTTGCAGGCGGCATGGTGCATTGTTGCACAGACATGAAACCGCGTTTCATTTCAGAAACATCACTGCAACATACAGCCGTCGCACCAGGTCGGGCCATCACCCGCCAAGCCAACAAAATCAAGCACTTGAGGCGCCCCGGCAGGCCACAGCCCGCCTATGATCCGCGCTGGCACACACGTTGCGGTAACCCTGTCACTGATCCCATCCGTCCGCCTGCCGGACACCCCTCACGGAGATCCACATGGCCCAACTGTCCCCCGGCGCTCGCTTTCGCCAAGCCCTGAAGGAAGAATCCCCCCTTCAGATCATCGGCGCCATCAACGCCAACCACGCCCTGCTGGCCCAACGCGCTGGCTACAAGGCCATCTACCTGTCGGGTGGCGGCGTGGCGGCAGGCTCTCTGGGCCTGCCGGACCTGGGCATCAACACGCTGGAAGACGTGCTCATCGACGTGCGCCGCATCACCGACGTGTGCGACACCCCGCTGCTGGTGGACATCGACACCGGCTTCGGCCCCAGCGCCTTCAACATCGAGCGCACGGTCAAGAACCTGATCAAGGCCGGTGCCGCCGCCTGCCACATCGAAGACCAGGTCGGCGCCAAGCGCTGCGGCCACCGTCCGGGCAAGGAAATCGTCACCACCGAAGAAATGGTGGACCGCGTCAAGGCCGCCGCCGACGCCAAGACCGACAAGGACTTCTTCCTGATTGCCCGCACCGACGCCATCCAGGTGCACGGTGTCGATGCCGCCATCGAGCGCGCCATGGCCTGCGTGGAAGCCGGCGCCGACGGCATCTTTGCCGAAGCCGCCTACGACCTGCCGACCTACGAGAAGTTCGTCAAGGCCGTCAACGTGCCCGTGCTGGCCAACATCACCGAATTCGGCAAGACCCCGCTGTTCAGCGTGGACGAGCTGCGCCCCACCGGCGTCGGCATGGTGCTCTACCCGCTGAGCGCCTTCCGCGCCATGAACAAGGCCGCCGAAGCCGTCTACACCGCCATCCGCCGTGACGGCCATCAAAAGAGCGTCGTCGACATCATGCAGACCCGCGAAGAGCTGTACGACCGCATCAACTACCACGCATTCGAAGGCAAGCTGGACGCCCTGTTCGCTGCCAAGAAATAAGCCACACCCCCCAGCCCCCAGGAGACCCAGACCATGAGCGCTACCCCCGAGACCACGACGCCCGGCTTCAAGCCCAAGAAATCCGTCGCCCTCTCTGGCACTGCTGCCGGCAACACCGCCCTGTGCACCGTTGGCCGCACCGGCAACGACCTGGCCTACCGCGGCTATGACATCCTCGACCTGGCCACGACCAGCGAGTTCGAAGAAATCGCCTACCTGCTGGTGCACGGCAAGCTGCCCACCGTGGCCGAGCTGGCCGGCTACAAGGCCAAGCTGAAGTCGCTGCGCGGCCTGCCCGCCGGCCTGAAGACCGCGCTGGAACAGCTGCCCCCGTCGGCCCACCCGATGGACGTGATGCGCACCGGCGTGTCCGTGCTGGGTTGCCTGTCGCCCGAGAAGGACGACCACAACCACCCCGGCGCCCGTGACATCGCCGACAAGCTGATGGCCTCGCTGGGCTCGATGCTGCTGTACTGGTACCACTACAGCCACAACGGCAAGCGCATCGATGTGGAAACCGACGACGACTCCATCGGCGGCCACTTCCTGCACCTGCTGCACGGCGAGAAGCCGCGTGACAGCTGGGTGCGCGCCATGCACACCAGCCTGATCCTGTACGCCGAGCACGAGTTCAACGCCTCGACCTTCACCTCGCGCGTGGTGGCCGGCACGGGCTCCGACATGTTCAGCGCCATCACCGGCGGCATCGGCGCCCTGCGTGGCCCGAAGCACGGCGGCGCCAACGAAGTCGCTTTCGAGATCCAGAAGCGCTACGACAACCCCGATGAGGCCGAGGCCGACATCCGCGCCCGCGTCGAGAAGAAGGAAGTCGTGATCGGCTTCGGCCACCCCGTCTACACCGTGAGCGACCCGCGCAACGTGGTCATCAAGAAGGTGGCCGAGGACCTGTCCAAGGAAGAGAACAACCTGAAGATGTACGACATCGCCGCCCGCCTGGAATCGGTGATGTGGGAAGTCAAAAAGATGTTCCCGAACCTCGACTGGTTCAGCGCCGTGAGCTACCACATGATGGGCGTGCCCACCGCCATGTTCACGCCGCTGTTCGTGATCGCCCGCACCAGCGGCTGGTCGGCCCACGTGATCGAGCAGCGCATCGACGGCAAGATCATCCGCCCCTCGGCCAACTACACCGGCCCCGAAGACCAGAAGTTCATGCCCATCAAGGACCGCAAGTAAGCCTTGAGCCGCATGCGGGCGCCACATTGCCGACGCCTGATCCGTCGCGATGTGGCGCCTCGTCGTTTGACGACGCCCTGATCACCGCCCCAGACACCCGCTCCAACGAGGTCGCCCCATGAACACCCCATTCCGCAAGAACCTGCCCGGCACCTCGCTGGACTACTTCGACGCCCAAGCCGCTGTTGACGCCATCCAGCCGGGCGCCTGGGCCACCCTGCCCTACACCTCGCGCGTGCACGCCGAGAACATCGTGCGCAAGGCCGACCCGGCCATCGTGACCCGTTCGCTGACGCAGCTCATCGAACGCAAGCGCGACCACGACTTCCCCTGGTTCCCGGCCCGTGTGGCCTGCCACGACATCCTGGGCCAGACCGCGCTGGTGGACCTGGCCGGCCTGCGTGACGCCATCGCCAAGGAAGGCGGCGACCCCGCCAAAGTGAACCCCGTGGTGCCTGTGCAGCTGATCGTGGACCACTCGCTGGCCGTGGAGTGCGGTGGGTTCGACCCCGACGCGTTCCAGAAGAACCGCGACATCGAAGACCGCCGCAACGAAGACCGCTTCCACTTCATCAACTGGACGAAGAAGGCCTTCGCCAACGTGGACGTGATTCCCGCGGGCAACGGCATCATGCACCAGATCAACCTGGAGAAGATGTCCCCCGTGATCCACGCCGACCAGGGCGTGGCTTACCCCGACACCTGCGTCGGCACCGACTCGCACACCCCGCACGTGGACGCGCTCGGCGTGATCGCCATTGGCGTGGGCGGCCTGGAAGCCGAGAACGTGATGCTGGGCCGCGCCTCGTGGATGCGCTTGCCCGAGATCGTGGGCGTCAAGCTGACCGGCCAACGCCAGCCCGGCATCACCGCCACCGACGTGGTGCTGGCCCTGACCGAGTTCCTGCGCAAATCCAAAGTGGTCGGCGCTTACCTGGAGTTCCACGGCGAAGGTGCTTCGAAGCTGACCATTGGCGACCGCGCCACCATCTCGAACATGGCCCCCGAGTACGGCGCCACGGCCGCGATGTTCAGCATCGACGACCAGACGCTGGAGTACCTGACCCTGACCGGCCGCGAAGCCGCCCAGGTCAAGCTGGTCGAGACCTACGCCAAGGTCGCTGGCCTGTGGTCCGATTCGCTGAAAGACGCCGTCTACGAGCGCAACCTCGAGTTCGATCTGTCGAGCGTCGTGCGCAACATGGCTGGCCCCTCGAACCCGCATGCCCGCGTGGCCACCACCGACCTGGCCTCCAAGGGCATCTCGGGCCAGTGGCAGATGCCGGCCGCCGGTGAAGGCACCATGCCCGATGGCGCCGTGATCATCGCCGCCATCACCAGCTGCACCAACACCTCCAACCCGCGCAACGTGATCGCTGCCGCCTTGCTGGCCCGCAACGCCAACAAGCTGGGCCTGACGCGCAAGCCTTGGGTGAAGTCATCGCTGGCCCCTGGCTCGAAGGCGGTTGAGCTGTACCTGAACGAAGCCGGCCTGATGGGCGACCTGGAGAAGCTGGGCTTCGGCATCGTCGCCTTTGCCTGCACGACCTGCAACGGCATGTCGGGCGCACTCGATCCGGTCATCCAAAAAGAGATCGTGGACCGCGATCTGTACGCCACCGCCGTGCTCTCGGGCAACCGCAACTTCGACGGCCGCATCCACCCCTACGCCAAGCAGGCCTTCCTGGCCTCGCCCCCGCTCGTGGTGGCCTACGCCATCGCCGGCACCATCCGCTTCGACATCGAAAACGATGTGCTGGCCGTGGTCGATGACAAAGAGATCCGCCTCAAGGACATCTGGCCTTCGGACGAAGAGATCGACGCCGTGGTCAAGGTGGCCGTCAAGCCCGAGCAGTACCGCGCCGTGTACGAACCCATGTTCGCCATCAAGGCCGACGATGGCGTCAAGGTGAGCCCGCAGTACGACTGGCGCCCCCAGTCCACCTACATCCGCCGCCCGCCTTACTGGGACACGGAAGGCGTGGGCGCCCTGGCCGCCAACCCGCGCACGCTCAAGGGCATGCGCCCGCTGGCCGTGCTGCCCGACAACATCACCACCGACCACCTGTCGCCCTCCAACGCGATCCTGATGAACTCGGCCGCCGGCGAGTACCTGCACAAGATGGGCCTGCCCGAGGAGGACTTCAACTCCTACGCCACCCACCGCGGCGACCACCTCACCGCCATGCGCGCCACCTTCGCCAACCCCACGCTCAAGAACGAGATGGTGCGCGATGCCGACGGCAAGGTGAAGGCCGGCTCGTTGGCCCGCATCGAGCCCGAGGGCAAGGTCGTTCGCATGTGGGAAGCCATGGAGGCCTACCAGGAGCGCAAGCAGCCGCTGATCATCGTGGCCGGCGCGGACTACGGCCAGGGTTCCTCGCGTGACTGGGCCGCCAAGGGCGTGCGCCTGGCCGGCGTGGAAGCGATTGCCGCCGAAGGCTTCGAGCGCATCCACCGCACCAACCTGATCGGCATGGGCGTGCTGCCCCTCGAATTCAAGCCAGGCACCACCCGCCTGACCCTGAACATCGACGGCACCGAAACCTATGACGTCGAAGGCGACCTGAAGCCCCGCGCCGACTTGACCCTGGTCATCACGCGCAAGAGTGGTGAAGTCGTCAAGGTGCCCATGACCTGCCGACTGGACACGGCCGAAGAGGTGTCGGTGTACGAGGCCGGTGGGGTCTTGCAACGTTTCGCCCAAGATTTCTTGGCAGCGAACAAGGCCGCCTGAGGCAGAGGAGACAAGGACATGGCTCACGCACCCCAAGTGAAGATCCCCGCCACCTACATCCGTGGCGGCACCAGCAAGGGCGTGTTCTTCCGCCTGGAAGACCTACCGGCTTCGTGCCAGCAGCCCGGCGCTGCGCGCGACCAGCTGTTCATGCGCGTCATCGGCAGCCCCGACCCCTACGCCGCCCACATCGACGGCATGGGCGGGGCCACGTCCAGCACCAGCAAGTGCGTGATCCTGTCGAAGTCCAGCGTGCCCGACCACGATGTGGACTACCTCTACGGCCAGGTCTCCATCGACAAGGCCTTCGTGGACTGGTCTGGCAACTGCGGCAACCTCTCCACCGCCGCAGGCGCCTTCGCCATCCACGCGGGCCTGGTCGACCCAGCTCGCATCCCGCAAGGCCCGGAAGGCGGCACCGCCGTGGTCCGCATCTGGCAGGCCAACATCCAGAAAACCATCATCGCCCACGTGCCCGTCACGAACGGCCAGGTGCAGGAAACCGGTGACTTCGAGCTCGACGGTGTGACCTTCCCCGCCGCCGAGATCGTGCTGGAGTTCATGGACCCCTCGGACGATGGCGACGAGGGCGGCTCGATGTTCCCCACGGGCAACCTGGTCGACGACCTCGCGGTGCCCGAGTCCGTGGTCAAGGGCGGAACGCTCAAGGCCACGATGATCACGGCCGGCATCCCCACCGTGTTCGTCAACGCCGCCGACATCGGCTACACCGGCACCGAGCTGCGCGAGCAGATCAACAGCGACCCCGAAGCCCTCAAGCGCTTCGAGGCCATCCGCGTGGCCGGCGCCTTGCGCATGGGCCTGATCAAGACCCCGGAAGAAGCGGCCACCCGCCAGCACACCCCGAAGATCGCCTTCGTGGCGCCGCCCACGGCCTACACCGCCTCCAGCGGCAAGACGATCAGCGCCACCGACGTGGACCTGCTGGTGCGCGCGCTGTCCATGGGCAAACTGCACCACGCCATGATGGGCACTTGCGCGGTGGCCATCGGCACGGCCGCGGCGATTCCTGGCACGTTGGTGAACACCGCGGCTGGTGGCAGCGAACGAGAAGCGGTCCGCTTCGGTCACCCCTCTGGCACCCTGCGCGTGGGCGCTCAGGCCAAGCTGGTCGAGGGTCAATGGACGGTGACCAAGGCCATCATGAGCCGCAGCGCACGCGTCCTGATGGAAGGTTGGGTGCGCGTGCCCGGTGACGCGTTCTGACAAACCGCGTTGACACTTGTCACACATGGCCATGCCCGATCGGTGGCAAGATCACTGCATGCGCAACGCTGCGGGTGCCACGCATCCCGCGAGCGTCCCGACACACGTCCCAAGGTTTGCCACACCATGAAGTCATCCGCCGTCATCCGTCGCCATCAACGCATCCGCACCTGGGCCCTGTCGGCCGGCATGGTGCTGGGCATGGTGGCCGCCACCTTCGGCCCGCAGCTGGCACAAGCCGCCACGCCGACCAAGGCCTCCAAGGCCGTGATCAAGGGCGCTGCCGCAGAAAAGCCGCTGGTGCTGGCAGCTGCCGACGAGGTGCAACTGCAGGCCGCTGACCGCGTGCTGCTGGGTCGCTACGAGTGCGAGTTCGGCCGCCGCATCACGGTGGACCGCAACGACGCCCACCCCGGCTACGTCAACCTCTCGCTGGACCGCCAGGCCTGGGTGATGAAGCCCGTGCAATCGGTGACCGGCGCCATCCGCCTCGAGGACGTGCGCGGTCAGGCCCTCTTGGTGCAGATCCTCACCAAGTCCATGGTGCTGGACACCAAATCGGGCAAGCGCCTGGTGGATGCCTGTGTGCACGAGGTGCAGCGCAAAGCCGAGGCCGACTTGGCCAGCCAGCCGCCGCGACCCTCGATCTTCGACGCCCGCTGACAGCAAGCACCCGGTCGTCACACCAACGCACGCGCAGCCCGCGCCGTTTCGGTAGCGGGCTTTTTCATGCCTGGCGCACCGCTTCGGCGCGCTCGCCGCACCAGGCCGTTGCATCGTGCGCAGTCACTCGCGCAAGCCCCGTCAACTAGCCTCTCGAAACGTGGTCAAAACGCCATTCCTGAGCGACAATAGAGGGCTGCACGAAAATTGCATTTCTGTGGCCAGACCACACGGTTCGGACCGTGGATCAGGGCACCGCTGCACCCCCCGGGTGAGCACGTCCCAGCACCCGACCGACCCGAGGCCTGACACCTCCGTCCTCCTCATCAGGTGACCCTCATGCTGCAAGCCTACCGCCAACACGTTGCCGAGCGCGCCGCTCTTGGCATCCCCCCGCTGCCCTTGACCGCTCCGCAAGTCGCCGAGCTGATCGAGCTGATCAAGAACCCGCCGGCTGGCGAAGATGCGTTCCTGCTCGACCTGCTGACCC
>Ga0209617_10000876_pt1 | contig 13667 bp, 10 predicted proteins | sample LakEriepJuly2011_2_FD_187459 | JGI IMG/M metagenome (GOLD analysis project Ga0209617, IMG submission 187459) | Freshwater microbial communities from dead zone in Lake Erie, Canada - CCB epilimnion July 2011 (SPAdes) (version 2) | ecosystem: Environmental > Aquatic > Freshwater > Lentic >... | reverse complement strand
ACCGTTCACGGTGGCGCCAACGCGCGAACCACGCCGGCACGAAAAGAAGCGCGAGGGTCCCGAGCACCACCAGTGCGTGTACCCACCAAAGACCGAGCGGCGCCGGGACGATCTCGCGACCGAGCCAGACCCGCGCCGCCGAGGCAAGGCTGAAATAGATGAAGTACACAGTGATTGCGAGCCATAAACGCGAGTAACGGCCTTGTCTCGGACGCAGTCGTGCCATCGGCACCGCGAGCAAGGCGAGCACGAACACCATCACCGGCAAGCCCGACCGCCAGGCGAGTTCAGCCCTCGCTTCGGGGTCGCCGCGCCCGCGCAACATCGCAGTCGGCACCGACTCGATGTCGAATCGCCCCGACGATGACGCCGGGACGCGCACCGGGATCGTGTTCTCCTTGAAACGTACGCGGCGGAACTCTGCGGAGCCAGGTTTACCCTCATAGCGTTCACCGTCGAACAGCGTCAAGGTATGCAAGGTTCGATCAGGGGAGATCTCGTGACGAGCACGCTCCGCGACTGCGATCTCGTAGGTATCGCCGTTGCGACGCTTGACGAAGATCTTCTCGAGCGTACCGTCCACAGACTGAGATTCCGCATAGAACACCGCAGAGCCGCCACCGAAGCTGCGGAAACGGCCTGGCGTGATCGGCGAGAACTCCCCGGCCTGCAGTGCCGTGCTGCGCAGCGTCTGCACCCCTGCGGCCGCCTCCGGTCCGGCACGCAACGACAACCAACCGACCAGCAGCGCCACGGCGAGCGCAAGCAGCGCAATCGGCGCATAGATGCGCAACGGCTCGACACCACAGGCGACCACCGCCGTCATCTCGCTGTCGTGGTACAGCCGACCGAGCGCCAGCATCACCCCGAGCAGCAGCCCGACGGGCAAGAGCACCGCGAGGTTGCGCACCACGCCGAGCCCGACGAGATCGAGCACCACGGTGCGGGGGAAGCCGCCCTCGGCCGCCCGTGCCAGCACCGACGCCAGCTGGTTGGTCAGCAGGATCACGAGCAGCACGGCGGTCACCGCCAACCAGGCGACCAGGACCTCGCGTAGCAGATAACGGGACAGGATCCGCGCCAAGACCGCTCCTCGACCGGCAAGCGCCGGGAAACGATAGAATAGCAGGTCATCCGAAACCCCCCTGCGGAGCGCCCCATGCAGTTCGAGATCTTCACCAGCAGCCCAGCCCGTATCACGGTCGATTGCCTCGTGGTCGGTGTCCACGACAACGGCGAGCTCTCCGCCGCGGCCGCTGCCATAGACCGGCAGTGCAACGGCGCCTTGGGTCGCTTCCTGAAGCGCGGTGATTTCCCGGGCCGCCTCGCCGAAACACTGCTGTTGCCGGCCTTCCCGCGGCTCAAGGCCACCCGGCTGTTGCTCGTCGGTCAAGGTGGCAAAGAGGTCTCGCGCCGCAGCTGGCGTCGCGCGCTCGCCGCCGCCGTCGGCGCCCTCTCGCGCACCAAGGTCGAAAGTGCCGCGATTGCACTCACCCGTCCCGAGCCGCGGGCGCTCGACGACTATCTTTTCGGTCGATCGGCAGTCGAGACCGCGCACGGCGCGCTCTATCGGGTGAACGATCTGAAGTCAGGGACCAAGACAGCCGCGCCCGCGCTGTCTCGCCTCGTGTTCGGTCCGGTACGCACATCAGGCGCTGCAGCCGCACGCCGCGGCCTCGTCCACGGCAAGGCCTCAGGTCAAGGTGCTCGCCTGATGCGCGACCTCGCGAACCTGCCGGGCAATATTTGCACCCCGAGCTATCTCGCTGAACAATCGATCGCCCTCGCCGCCCGTTTCCCCTCGATCCGCGTGCGCGTCCTCGAGGAGGCGGATATCCGCGCCGAGAAGATGGGCTGCTTCCTCGCCGTCACGCAGGGCAGCGATCAACCGCCCAAGTTCATCGTCATCGAGTACAAGGCGTCGCGTGGTCCGCGGGCGCCGATCGTGCTGGTCGGGAAGGGGATCACCTTCGACACCGGCGGCATCTCGCTCAAAGACCCGGGCTCGATGGACGAGATGAAATTCGACATGTCGGGCGCCGCGGCCGTCATCGCGACGATGTCGGTCGTCGCGGAACTCGGTCTGCCGCTCAATGTGGTCGGCCTCGTGCCCACCTGCGAGAACATGCCGAACGGCCGTGCGATCAAGCCCGGCGACATCGTCACAAGCGCCGCAGGCCTCACCGTCGAGATCCTCAACACCGATGCGGAGGGACGACTGATCCTCTGCGACGCGCTGCACTATGCGCGTCGCTTCAAGCCGCAAGCCGTGGTGGACCTCGCCACGCTGACCGGCGCCTGCGTGATCGCCCTCGGCATGCACCACACGGGCGTCATGGCGAACGACGACGACCTCGCCCGCGAACTCGTCGAGTCCGGCCTGCGCTCCGACGATCGCGCCTGGCAGTTGCCGCTCACCGAAGAGTATGGCGAACAACTCAAGAGCAACTTCGCAGACCTCGCCAACATCGCCGGTCGTGACGGCGGTGCGATCACCGCAGGCGCGTTCCTCGCGCGCTTCACCAAGGGTTTGCGCTGGGCGCATATGGATATCGCCGGTTCGGCTTACGTGGGCGGCGGCGCCAAGGGCAGCACCGGACGACCCGTGGCGCTGCTGACCGATTTCCTGCTGCGCCGCGCCAAGACGCGCCGCAGCGCCGGCTGAGCCCCAGTCAGCGACCATGGACAAGGTCTACGCGCCTGCCGACATCGAGCAGCGCCTCTACGCGCAGTGGGAGGCCTCCGGCCTCTTCGCACCGCAGGGAGACGGAGCGGGCTATTGCATCGTCATCCCGCCGCCGAACGTCACGGGCACGCTGCACATGGGGCATGCGTTCCAGGACACCATCATGGACGCGCTCACCCGCTACCGCCGCATGCGCGGCGATGCGGCGCTGTGGCAGCCAGGCACCGACCATGCCGGTATCGCCACGCAGATGGTCGTGGAGCGGCGGCTCGAGGGAGAAGGTCTGACCCGCGCAGGTCTCGGTCGGGAGGCTTTCATAGAGCGGGTCTGGCAATGGAAAAGCGAGTCCGGTGGCACCATCGCACGTCAGATGCGCCGGCTTGGCGCCTCGGTCGATTGGTCGCGCGACCGTTTCACCATGGACGAGGGTCTCTCGCGCACCGTCACCGAGGTGTTCGTACGCCTGCATGACGAAGGTCTGATCTACCGCGGCAAGCGGCTCGTGAACTGGGATCCGGTGCTGCAGACCGCCGTGTCCGATCTCGAAGTGCTCAACACCGAAGAAGACGGTTCGCTCTGGCACCTGCGCTATCCGCTCGCCGACGGCAGCGGTCACCTCGTTGTCGCCACCACACGACCCGAGACGATGTTGGGCGATGTCGCGGTCGCGGTCCACCCCGGTGACGAACGCTATGCCGCACTCGTCGGCAAGATGCTGCGCCTGCCGCTCGCCGACCGCGAGATCCCGGTCATCGCCGACGACTACGTCGACCCGGAGTTCGGCACGGGCTGCGTGAAGATCACACCCGCCCACGACTTCAACGACCACGAGGTCGGCGAGCGCCACGGATTACCCCGCATCAACGTCTTCACGCCCGATGCGCGCATGAACGACGATGTCCCCGTGCGCTTCCGGGGCCTCGACCGCTTCGATGCGCGCAAGCTTGTCGTAACCGAACTCGAGGTCGCGGGTCTCCTCGAGCGCATCGACCCGCACAAGCTCATGGTGCCGCGTGGCGACCGCTCCGGTGCGATCATCGAGCCCTACCTCACGGATCAATGGTATGTGCGCATCGCGCCGCTCGCTGCGCCTGCGATCAAGGCCGTTGAGGACGGTTCCATCCGTTTCGTCCCGGAGAACTGGTCGCGCACTTATTTTGAGTGGATGCGCAACATCAAGGACTGGTGCATCAGTCGGCAACTCTGGTGGGGCCATCGGATCCCGGCGTGGTACGACGATGCCGGAGAGGTCTATGTCGGTCGTACGCTCGAAGAGGTCCGCGCTCGCCACGGTCTCGCTGAGGATCTGCCACTCCGCCAAGACGAGGATGTGCTCGACACCTGGTTCTCCTCTGCGCTCTGGCCGTTCTCCACGCTCGATTGGCCAGACGATGTCGCCACGCTGAAGCGGTTCTATCCGACCGCGGTGCTCGTCACGGGCTTCGACATCATCTTCTTTTGGGTCGCCCGCATGATCATGATGGGCATCAAATTCACGGGCGAAGTGCCCTTCCGCGAGGTGTATGTACACGGACTGATCCGCGACTCCGAAGGCCAAAAGATGTCGAAGTCGAAGGGCAACGTCATCGACCCGCTCGACATCGTCGACGGCATCGCCCTCGAGGATCTCGTGCGCAAGCGCACCACCGGGCTGATGCAACCGCGTCTCGCCCCGAGCATTGAGAAAGCCACCCGTAAGGCCTTCCCGCAGGGGATCGAGGCGCACGGTACAGACGCATTGCGCCTCACCTTCGCCTCGCTTGCGACCCAGAGCTCGGACCTGCGCTTCGATCTCGCGCGCGTCGGAGGCAACCGAAACTTCTGCAACAAGCTCTGGAACGCCTCGCGTTTTGTGCTGATGATGGCCGAGGACGAGAACGGCGTCCCACTCGATCCGCAGCTGCTCAGCGGTGAGGTCACGCCGGGCGTCGCCGACCGCTGGATCGTCTCGCGGCTAGGCCAGACCCTCGCCAAGGTCGAGGCGGGCTTTGCGGAGTATCGGTTCGATTTCGCGGCCACGGCGCTCTACGAGTTCACCTGGTACGAGTTCTGCGATTGGTACCTCGAACTCACGAAGCCCATCCTCCAGGACGCGTCGCTGCCGCAAGCCCAGCGTCGTGCCGCACGGCGCACCCTGCTCGAAGTGCTCGAGACGCTGCTGCGCGCTTGGCATCCGCTGATGCCCTTTATCACTGAAGAAATCTGGCAGCGTGTCGCGCCGCTCGCCGGTGTGGTGTCGACCTCCGACAAGACCATCATGACCGCCCGCTGGCCGACCGCGGCAGGATCCTCCCTCGATCCAGACGCCGAGGCAGACGTCGAGTGGATCAAGTCGTTCGTGCTGGGCATCCGCCAGATCCGCGGCGAGATGGACATCAGTCCTGCGCGACGGCTGCCCGTGCTGCTCGACGATGCCAGCGCACAGGATCGTACGCGTATCGCAGCCCATGGGGCGTACCTCAGCCGACTGGCGGGCCTCGAGAGTCTGCGGATCCTGGACGCCGGTGAGACCGCTCCGCCCGCTGCGCTCGCGGTGGTCGGCGCGATGCGGGCACTGGTCCCGATGGCAGGACTGATCGACCCGCAAGCCGAGCTTGCGCGCCTCGATAAGCGTGCTGCAAAGCTGCGCGAGGAGATCCAGCGTGCCACCGCCAAGCTTGCCAACGAGAACTTCGTGCGCAATGCCCCGCTCGAGGTCGTTGCGCAGGAGCAAGGTCGGGTGGCCGAGTTCGAGCGGACCCTCGTCAGCCTCGAAGCGCAATCGGAGCGGGTCCGGCTGCTGCTCTGAATGCCATGAACAACGACCGACCGCTCGCTGAGCGCGTGCGCCTCTGGCGCCGTCTCCCCCCCGACCTGCAAACCCGTCTGCGCGCGAGAGTCGAGGCGTTCCTCCGCCGGGTGCCCTTCACCGGCGCCGGGGGGCTAGAGGTCGACGATTCGATGCGCTCGAGCATCGCCGCGCAGGCCTGTCTTGTGACCTTGGGCCAGTCTGACGATGGGTATGAGTCGCTGCACGGCGTCACACTGCACCCCGATGAGTTCGTGGTCGAGGAGTCCTTCGAAGACGAGGACACCGGGGTGGTGACCGAGGGCTGGCGCGCGCTCTCCGGTCTTGCGATCGACGGCGATCGCATCGTGCTCTCCTGGCGTGATGTACAGGACGCCGAAACGCGTGATGACGGTTACAACGTCGTGATCCACGAATTCACCCACTTCCTCGAGCAGACACGTCCGGGCGGCGATCCGATGGCGCAGCTCGAATTGGAGACGGCTTACGCCGAACTCTGTGACACGGTGGATCGCGGCGAACCGACCTTGCTCGATCCTTACGGCACGGAGGATCTCGCCGAGTTCCTCGCGGTGTCGGCTGAGTTGTTCTTTTCTTTGCCCTGCGAGCTACGCGATCATCACCCGGACCTGTACCGGCTGCTGGCGACCTCTTTTGCGCTCGATCCCGCCGCCTGGCCGACGGACCCGTCGTCTCTTTAAAGTCAGTACTTCGACGGATGCCGAGCCATGCCGGCCTGGAAGAACTGTTGCAACCGGCGCTCGTCCGCATCGGCGTCGGCCGTCGGCTCGACAGGCGGGCCGAAGGTCACGGCCCGACGCGAGAAATCGATGGCCACAGGCACGATCGGCACTCCGGCCCGCAGCGCGATGCGATGGTAGCCGCGTTTCCACGCCGAGACTTTACTGCGCGTTCCTTCGGGTGTGATCACCACCACCAAACCCTTGCGCTGCGCGAACTGCGCCGCACAGGTTTCCACCATGTGGCCTGCTCGGCCACGATCGACGGGGATCCCGCCAAAACGGCGACCTAACCGGCCGAACGGCCCGGAGAGCGCGGCCTCCTTCGCGAGCCAAGAGGCATCCATGCGCATCGCAAGATACGCCAAGAACCCGAAGACGAAGTCCCAGTTGGAGGTGTGCGGGGCGACCACGATCACGAATTTTTGCAGTGGCGGGTAAGTCCCGTCGATGCGCCAGCCAGCAAGCCCTAGGCCGACGACACCGACCACCCGTCGCCAAAGGCTACGCACCTGCGGCACCTGCGGCGGCAGCAGCGGAAAACGGCCCTGTCCCTCAGCCGCCATCAGGTACCCCCTCGCGTCGGGTCGGGGACACGCCACAACACCCAGCCACCGAGCAGGAACAGCACCACGAGTGAGCTGATCGAGAGCCGCGAGTCGCCGGTCAGCAGCGCCACCGTCGCGATCAGGATCGGACCCAGGAAGCTCGCGAACTTACCCATCATGTTGTAGAAGCCGAAGAATTCACCGCCCTTCCCCTCGGGCACCAGGCGACCGAAGAACGAGCGCGACAGGCTCTGCACACCGCCCTGCACCAAGCCGATGACGACCGCCAACGCGAAGAACTCGGTCACCGTATCGAGGAACCAGGCATAGATCGTCGCAGCCAGATAGACCGCGATGCAGATCAGGATGCCGCGCTTCGGACCGATCCGGTTGCCGAGCCAACCGAGCGCCAATGCCGAAGGGAAAGCCACGAACTGCGTGAGCAGCAGTGCTGCGAGCAAGCTCGAACTCGGCAAACCGAGCGCGACGCCGTAATCAACCGCCATGGTGTAGATCGTATGGACACCGTCGATGTAGAGCCAGTACGCCAACAGGAACAGACTAACCTCGCGGTACTGCCTAATGTGCGAGAGCGTCGTACGCAGTCCGCGCAGACCCTCGCTGATGCTGCCCCACAGACCCACAGGCGGGCCCTTGGGCGGTCGCTCGCGCACATTGCACGCCGCCGGCAGCATGAACACGAACCACCAGACTGCGGCGCTGATGAACGACACACGGACCGCCTCCGCGGCATCAGCCAGACCGAACCAATGCGGCTTGATCGTCATCAGGACGTTGAACGTGAACAACAGTCCGCCGCCGAGGTAGCCGAGCGAATATCCGAACGCCGATACCCGATCGTAGTCCTGCGGCTCCGACACATCGAGCAACAAGGCGTCATAGAAGATGTTGGCGGCGTTGGCACCGATCGCGGCGACCATGAGACAAACGGCGGCCCACCACCACTCGCCCTCGCCGACGAAGCCGAGCGCAGCCGTACCCGCGACGCCTAGCAATGTCCAGCCGACCAACTGTCGCTTACGTCCGCCCGCTCGGTCGGCAATGGCGCCGAGCATCGGCGCGAGGATTGCGAGCAACAGGCCGGCGATGCCGTTGGCGAAGCCGAGCCGCGAGGTGCTCACCGTCGGATCGACGCCCACGCTCCAGAACTTCTGGAAGAAGACCGGAAAGAACCCTGCGAGCACCGTGGTGAAGAACGCCGAGTTCGCCCAGTCGTAGAACGCCCAAGAGACCGTATCACGGCGTTTGTACGGGCTCGTCACGCCGCATGCTCGCGGGTTTCGCGGAACGATATCTCGGGCCAACGCTCGATCGTGAGACCGAGATTGACGCGCGAGGGCGCGAGGTACACGAGCGACCCGCCGTGATCGACCGCGAGGTGATCGTAAGCCTTGGTGCGGAACTCGGCGAGCTTGCGATCATCGTCGCAGTAGACCCAGCGCGCGGTCTGGACGGAGATCGGCTCGAAGGCGCACTGCACGGAGTATTCGTCCTGCAGACGGAAAGCGACCACCTCGAACTGCAGCGGACCGACCGCACCCAAGATCTGGTCGTTGTTCCGCAGCGGCCGGAACAGCTGCGTCGCGCCCTCCTCGCAGAGTTGACCGAGTCCCTTGGACAAGGCCTTGGCCTTGAGGGGATCTTTGAGCACCGCACGACGGAACAGCTCCGGCGCGAAATTCGGTATCCCGGTGAACACCAGCTCCTCGCCCTCGGTGAAGGAGTCGCCGATGTTGATGGTGCCGTGGTTGTGCAGACCGATGATATCCCCTGCATACGCGTCATCGGCGGTGGATCGGTCGGCCGCGAGGAAAGTCAGCGCATCGGCGATCCGCACATCCTTGTCGAGGCGAACATGGTGCATCTTCATGCCGCGGATGTATCTGCCCGAGCACAGCCGCAGGAAGGCGATCCGGTCGCGATGTGCAGGATCCATGTTCGCCTGGATCTTGAAGACGAAACCGCTGAGTTTCGGCTCGGTAGCCTCGACCGATCGCTGGCGGGTGGCACGTGGCTGCGGACCCGGCGCGAACGTCGTGAAAGCCTTCAACAGCTCCTCGACCCCGAAGTTCGAGATCGCCGAACCGAAGAACACCGGCGTCTGGCGACCGGCGAGGTAGGCCTGCATGTCGTAGGCTTGCGCGGCGCCCCGCACCAGCTCAATCTCGTTGTCGAACCTCGCGGCGGCGTCGCCGAGCAACGCGCGCCCGGCTTCGCTGTGGAGTCCATCGATGATCTGGTTCTCGCCGACCCGGCCGCGCTCGCCGGCTTCGTAGACATAAATCTGGTCTTCGGCTAAGTGGTAGATACCCTTGAGGTCGCGCCCCATACCGATTGGCCAAGTGACCGGCGCGGTGGCGATACCGAGCACACGCTCGATCTCATCCAGCAACTCGATGGGTGGACGCCCCTCGCGATCGAGCTTGTTGATGAAGGTCATGATCGGCGTGTCGCGCAGCCTGCAGACCTCCATCAGCTTGATGGTGCGCTCTTCGACGCCCTTGGCGCAGTCGATCACCATCAGGGCGGAATCCACCGCAGTGAGCGTCCGATAGGTGTCTTCAGAGAAATCTTCATGACCCGGTGTGTCGAGCAGGTTGACGACGCAGCCACCATAGGGGAACTGCATCACCGAGGAGGTGACGGAGATGCCGCGCTGCTGCTCGAGACGCATCCAGTCGGACGTGGCGTGGCGCGCCGCCTTGCGGCCCTTGACCGTACCGGCGAGCTGGATCGCACCGCCGAACAGCAACAACTTCTCGGTGAGCGTAGTCTTGCCGGCATCCGGATGGGAGACGATGGCGAAAGTCCGGCGGCGCTCGATCTCCTGTGCCGGATTCATCGGGTGCGGCTCATCAGGATGACGCTCATGGCGCGAGCCGCAGACGCATGACGATCGCGTCCTCGCGTCCGTCCGCGGCTTGGTAGTAGCCGCGACGCAATCCGACCTGCGCGAGTCCGAGCGACTGGTAGAGCCGGATCGCAGTCGCATTGCTCGGTCGTACTTCGAGGAACAGATCGGATGCCCCGTAGGCCCGTCCGAGATCGAACATACCGGTCACGAGCCGCCGACCGAGTCCACGACAGCGGTACTCGGCTCGCACACAGACATTGAGGATATGCGCCTCGCCTGCACCGACGCTGAGGATGCCGTAGCCCACCAATCGGTGGTCGATCTCGGCAACGCGGCAGATATAGCCGGCTCGGAGGCAGTCCCGGAACACCCCCTCGCTCCAGGGGAACGCGTAGGAATCGCGCTCGGCCGCAGCGACGCCGGACAGGTCGTCCTCGCGCATCGCACGGAGACTGAGAGACGGAGTCGGCAGGTGTTGCGGAGCGGTGGCCATGGTGTGTCGGCTGCGGTCATTCCCTGATCGGTTCCAGTCCTGCGTGCACCTGGCGCGCGAATTTGAGATCTTCCCATGCCTTGCGTTTATCGCCTGGGCTGTGCAGCAAAGCAGCCGGATGATACGTGACTACGACCGGAGTGTTGACGCCACAGCGATGGACCGCACCCCGTAGCCCGTCGAGCGACCCGTCGAGCGACCCGTCGAGCGACACCAGGGTGCCGAGCAGCCCTTGAGCTGCCACCGGACCGAACGCCAAGATGATCCGCGGCCGGACCATCGCTACCTGCTGCAAAAGATGGGCACGGCACTCTATGATCTCCTCGGCGCGCACTTCGCGATCACCCGGTGGCCGACACCTCAGCGCACCGGCGATAAATACGGCATCGCGCGACAGACCGATCGCGCCCAGCATGGCATCGAGTAACTGTCCCGCCGGTCCGGCGAAAGGCAGATCCTGTCGGTCTCCCGCCTCATCCGGCGCATCGCCGACGATCATCCAGTCGGCATCCCGATCACCGGCTCCGAACACCGCCTGCGTGCGCCCCTGATGCAACGCACAGCGACGGCAGTCACGCACACTTTCCTCGTGCGCCGCCCACCCGGACAGGGGCATCGGCGGCGCGGGAGCGTGCCGCGATACCCAGTGATCGATGCCCAGCACGCCGAGATAGGCGGCGCGGCGCTCCGCGTCAGCCATGACTCACCGTCACGCGATCAGCCCGGGGCAGCAGGCGGCGGCGTGCCGCGGGGACGCCGGAGCAGGCGCACCAGCCAGACCGTCGGCGCCGAAAGCACATACATCGAGAACAGGAACAGCAACATCGGCGGCGGATTGGCGGCCACCAATGCCAGCGCCAGCGGCACGATCACGAAGTAGAAGAACTTCACGCGCGCGTTCCAGTCGACCTGTTTGGTGCTCGAATAGGGGAAACGGGACACCATCAGCATGCCGGCCACCAGCGGTACGACGAACAGCACCACCAGGCCGACGAGCCCGGGTTCCCGCCATTCGCTCGTGAACCAGACATAGGCGGCGACGAATCCGGCAGCGGACGGGCTCGGCAGCCCCTCGAAGTAGCGCTTGTCCGTCGAGGCTGCTCGGGCGTTGAACCGCGCGAGCCGCAGCGCCGCGCACACCGTATAGAGGAACGCTGCCACCCAACCGAAACGAGCCCAGGCATCGCCGTACTCCGCGATCCGGGCGATACCCCATTGGTAGGCGATCAACGCAGGGGCGACACCGAACGCCACCATGTCGGCGAGACTGTCGTACTCCTTGCCGAACGCGCTCTCGGTACCGGTCCAACGGGCGACCCGACCGTCCAAACCGTCGAACAGCAACGCGAAATAGATGGCGGCACAGGCCCTATCGAAATCGCCGTTGATGGCGGAGATGATGCCGAAGAAGCCGAAAGCGAGGCAGCCCGTGGTGAACAGGTTGGGCAACAAGACGACGCCCAAGCGACGGGGCCGCGGCGGGGTGTCAGGGGTGGGGTCGATGCTCACAGGGGGGGGTCGAGCCTTGGCGTAGCAGAAAACATCGACATGATAGGGTCGGGAACCTTCCGGGACAATCGCTGCGACCGTAACATGGCAGGTTGTGCCCCTCCGAAGCTGAGTCCTACCCATGCGCTGGTCCCGATATCCCGTCAACACCACGAAAGAGACCCCGGCAGAAGCCGAGGTCGTTAGCCACCAACTGATGCTGCGGGCGGGGCTGATCCGTCGGCTCGCCGCGGGCATCTACACCTGGACCCCGTTCGGGCTGCGCGTCGTGCGCAAGGTCGAAGGCATCATCCGCGAGGAGATGGACCGCGCAGGTGCGCTCGAGGTGCTGATGCCCGCCGTGCAACCCGCGGAGCTCTGGCAGGAGTCGGGCCGATGGGAGCAGTACGGGTCGGAACTGCTGCGCCTCAAGGACCGGCACCAACGCGACTTCGTGATCGGCCCGACCCACGAGGAGGTCATCACCGACCTCGCCCGTCGCGAACTCAAGAGCTACCGACAACTGCCGGTCAATTTCTACCAGATCCAGGTGAAGTTCCGCGACGAGATCCGTCCACGTTTCGGCGTGATGCGCGGGCGCGAATTCATCATGAAAGATGCGTACTCTTTCCACGCCACGCCCGAGTCGCTGCAAGAAGGCTATGACGCGATGCGGGCCGCGTACATCCGCATGTTCACACGCATGGGCCTCGACTTCCGTCCGGTGAAGGCCGATACCGGATCGATCGGCGGTACGGGCTCGGAGGAGTTCCAGGTGCTTGCCGACTCCGGTGAGGACGCGATCGCGGTCTCCGACGGTGCGGACCACTACGCGGCCAACCTTGAACTCGCGCCGACTTTCCCGTCAGACGCGGCGCGCCCGCCGCCCGGCGCTGCGCTCGCCGAGATCGCGACGCCAGGCCAACGCACCATTGCCGATCTGGCGGCCTTTCTTGGTGTGCCGAGCACGCAGACGCTCAAACTCCTGATGGTCGACGGCGCCGAAGGTGGCGTGGTCGCGCTGCTGCTGCGCGGTGACCATGAACTGAACACCATCAAGGCGCAGAAGCTGCCCGGTGTCGCGAGCCCCCTGCGCATGGCCGCCCGTGAAACGGTCGTCGCTGCCACTGGCTGCGAACCGGGGTATCTCGGTCCGCGCGGCCTCTCCTGTCTGGTCTATGCGGACCATGCGGCCCTCGCCCTCGCGGATTTCGTCTGCGGAGCGAACCGTCTCGACATGCATCTCACGGGTGTGAATTGGGGGCGCGACCTGCCCGAACCTGCGCCTGCTGACCTGCGCAACGTGGTGCCCGGCGACCCGAGCCCGGGCGGCGATGGCCGCCTGACCATCCGTCGCGGCATCGAGGTCGGGCACATCTTCCAGCTCGGCCGCAAGTACAGCGAGGCGATGCAGGCAAGCGTCCTCGACGAGGCCGGCAAACCGGTGACGATGTATATGGGCTGCTACGGCATCGGCGTCACCCGGATCGTCGCAGCCGCCGTCGAGCAGAACAACGACGCGGCCGGGATCTGCTGGCCCGAACCGCTGGCACCGTTCAGCGTCGTGGTGGTGCCGCTCAACGCGGGCAAATCGCCACGGGTCGCCGCTGCCGCAGAGCAGCTCTACGCAGAGCTGCAGGCGATCGGCCTCGAAGTGCTGCTCGATGACCGCGATGCACGACCGGGCGTCAAGTTCGCCGATGCGGAACTGCTCGGCATACCGCACCGCATCGTGGTCTCCGACCGCGGCCTCGATGCCGGGCGGCTCGAGTATCGCCACCGGCGCGCGAGCGCCAACGAGGATTGGCCAGCCGGTGAAGTGGTCGAGCGCTTGAGCGCCGCCCATCAGGCCGCCTTGGGTCGGGTGCAACCGTGAGCGGCGATGCCGAGATCCTGGTCATCTACTACTCGCGCCACGGCGCCACGGCCGAGCTGGCGCGCCAGATCTGTCGCGGCGTGGAGAGCGTGCCCGGCGCCATCGCGACGCTGCGCACGGTACCGCCCGTCTCCGCCGAGAGTGAGCGTCCGACGCGCGCCGTCCCCGATGAG
>Ga0209617_10000874_pt1 | contig 13675 bp, 15 predicted proteins | sample LakEriepJuly2011_2_FD_187459 | JGI IMG/M metagenome (GOLD analysis project Ga0209617, IMG submission 187459) | Freshwater microbial communities from dead zone in Lake Erie, Canada - CCB epilimnion July 2011 (SPAdes) (version 2) | ecosystem: Environmental > Aquatic > Freshwater > Lentic >... | reverse complement strand
CGGCCACGTAACCTTTGAAACTCCGATGCTCTGGGTAATGGGCTTTCTAGTTACATTTTTATTCGGTGGTATCACTGGAATCATCTTGGCTTCGCCGCCACTTGATTTCGCTGTCTCAGCCTCATACTTCGTTGTTGCGCACTTCCATTACGTGCTCTTCGGCACTGTGGTCTTTGCAATGTTCGCTGGATTCTATTTTTGGTGGCCAAAGATGACCGGCCGAATGTTAAATGAGCGCCTGGGCAAGATTCACTTCTGGACTCTCTTCGTCGGTTTCCACACAACCTTCTTAATTCAGCACTGGCTGGGTATCAAGGGATTCCCTCGTCGCTACGCTGATTACTTAGCAACGGATGGTTTTACCGGAATGAATATGGTTTCAACCGTTGGTTCGGCGCTATTGGCTCTTTCTATGATTCCATTCTTTGTAAATGTCTGGATTACCCGCAACTCTCCGCTGGTTAATTGCGATGATCCTTGGGGCTATGGATCATCTTTGGAATGGGCGACCTCTTGCCCGCCTCCTCGCCACAATTTCTTAACGATGCCGCGTATTCGTTCTGAACGACCAGCTTTTGATCTGCATCATCCACACATTAAGACAGAAGGTCACTAGTGAAAACGAATTGGAGCCTCTTTGTAGGCCTCTCTATCTTCTACGTCATTATGGCGATTATTTATTACTACGTAGGCGGAGAAGCAGTTGGTATTACTGGAATGATTTTGGCTGCTTGCCTAGCTGGCATGGTTGGTTTCTATATCTGGTTTACCGCAAAGCGAATTGGCCACGATCTTCCTGAGGATCGTCCAACTGCTGAAATCGCAGATAGCGCCGGCGAGTTAGGTTTCTATAGCCCACATTCATGGTGGCCGCTTCCGGTTGCGCTAAGTGCGATGGCTATGGGTCTATCATTAGTTATCGGTTGGTGGTTAACTCTTATCTCACTCGGCGCGCTAGTAATTAGCATTATCGGTTTTGTTACCGAGTATGAGAAGCCACAAGCTGAGAACTCATCTCACTAATATTTTTTCTTGGGGGTCAGCGCTATGGATAAAGTAAGAGCCGAAATTCTCAACTTTGATTCACCGCTAATCACAGCTGCTCGTATCGTTATTGAAGTACCCGCCCAACAGATCTTTGATCTGATCGCAGATCCCAGATGCCACCCGCTCTTTGATGGCTCAGGGACGCTGCAGGGGAGCATCTCGGGGCCTTTACGTCTGCACATGGGTGCAAAATTCGGGATGGCTATGAAGATAAAGGTGCCGTATCGCATCACAAATACCGTTGTCGCCTTTGAAGAAGGTCGCAAAATCTCCTGGTCTCACCTAATGAAGTGGACCTGGAGTTATGAGTTGAAGGATCTTGAAAACGGCAGAACTGAAGTAACAGAAATTTTTAACGCCCAGGACATTCCGTGGCTTGCAGGTAAATGGTTAAGCGCAACTGGTTCTCTAGAACGCAATCCTAAGTGGATGGCGAAGAGTTTGGTCCAACTTAAGGCTCTCTGCGAGAGTTAGTGGTGTTCGATCTCCTTGAGATCTGCTGCAGTTGCCTTTGGAACAGCCACTGCATGTGCCTTACTCATTCGAGCGCGTAATTTATTTTTGAGAACTCCGGGGCGACGTACACCACGAAGATCGCTCTCCTCTAACTCAAGCGCTGGGTTCTGTTCGTGCTGAGTTAGCAGCCAAGCTTTTTCAGCAGAGATCGGCTCGTGGACTTCTACAAATTCACCGTGTTCCATCATTACTAGGCGTCCAGTTTCACGTCCGTGCAGTACTAGATCACGATCTGCGCGTTGTAGCGATAGACATAGACGTTTGGTAATTACAAAGGCGAGCGGTGGCAGAACAACGATACCGATGCGGGAGAACCACATGATCTGATTGATTGTTAGATCAAATGTTGTAGCAATAATGTCGTTGCCACCGTTAATCAGTGCAACCAACATAAAAGTAAGCGACATTACGCCAAGTGCGGTGCGGTTAGGGGCGTTACGCGGGCGATCAAGAATATGGTGCTCACGCTTATCTCCTGTAATCCAACTTTCGATAAAGGGATAGAGCGCCATTCCGGTGAAGAGGATGCCGGGGACAATCAAACCTGGAATCAAAATGTTCCACGAGATTGTGTAGCCAAAAATATAACTCTCTAAGGGTGGCGCCATTCGGACCAAACCATCGAGCCAACCCATATACCAATCGGGCTGTGAACCAGCAGAGACTTGGGCAGGCGTGTAAGGGCCGTATAACCAGATTGGGTTAATTGAAGCTACTGCGCCCAAGAATGCGGTTACACCAAAGACAATGAAGAAGAAACCGCCAGCTTTTGCCATGTAGACCGGCATTAGGGGATAACCAACAACATTCTTCTCAGTTCTTCCTGGACCTGGATACTGAGTGTGCTTCTGATACCAGACCAGCATTAAGTGCACGGTGATTAGCGCAAGGAATGCGCCAGGTAAGAGCAATACGTGAACTGTGTAGATACGTGGAATAAATGCTTCACCAGGGAATGCTCCACCAAAAGCGAAGAATGCAAGATATGAACCGACTAAGGGGAGGGCTTGAATAATCGCTTCCGCGATACGAATACCAGTTCCGGAGAGTAAATCATCGGGAAGTGAGTAACCCAAGAATCCTTCAACGATTCCGAGGGTGAGTAATCCAACGCCGATGATCCAGTTGAATTCACGTGGCTTACGAAATGCGCCAGTGAAATAGACGCGCATTAAGTGGACGACGATCGCTGCCATAAAAATTAGCGCAGCCCAGTGGTGAATTTGACGCATTAATAATCCGCCGCGAATTTCAAAAGAGATATCTAGAGTTGACGCATAAGCAGCAGACATCTCAAGTCCTTGCAGCGGTTCGTAGCTACCGTCATAGATAACTTCGCGCTGTGAAGGATCGAACCAGAAAGTTAAGAAAGTGCCAGATAGCAACAAGATTACAAATGAGTAAAGTGCGATCTCACCAAGCAAGAATGACCAGTGATCAGGAAAGACTTTAGTTAAATTCTTCTTCATCCATTTGGCTGCGCCAGTTCTCTCATCAACGTAATTTGCTACGCTGCCTGCGATTCTTTCACGTGCTGTCATGATGAGCGCTCCCAGAAGCTAGGTCCTACCGGTTCGTTAAATGGACTTTGTGCGACCAAGTATCCCTCGGAATCCACTGTTATCGCGAGTTGAGGCAGCGGGCGAGCAGATGGCCCAAATATGACTTTCGCCGCACGAGTAACATCAAATGTTGATTGATGGCAGGGGCAGAGAAGGTGTTTGGTCTGTTGTTCATAGAGCGCAACGGCGCAGCCCATATGTGAACAGATCTTGGAGAAGGCGATAATTCCTTCGTGTGTCCAGGATAAACGTTCGGCATCTAAGTTAAATTCCTCAGGGCGCAGGCGGATCAGCAGCACAGCATCCTTTGCAATATCGGAGAGTTTGCGATGGGCCCCGGGTGCGATCGCAGGAAGGGTCTGCGCAACGGCGCCAACTTCCATATCTTCTGGACGAATTGGGCGATCACCTGGATCTGTGACTAAGCGAGTTCCGGCCTTCCAAGAAGTTTTGGTGAGCGAATCACCTGGCAGTGGGCCAAGATCACCGAGCAAAATAAGTGGCGACAATCCAACCAAGCCGAGTGAAAGTCCGAGTGATCGCTTAATAAGTGAGCGACGACCTAAACCTGCAGCGGCAGCGCCATCCTTTGCAGTCTTGATGAAATCAGCACGGTCTTCATCTGATGAACGAAACTCATGTCGCTGAATAATTACTTCTTCATCAGGCATCAGAGTTTTAGCCCAGTGAATTGCACCCATTCCGATAAAGAAGAGGGATGCGGCCATGCCTAGTCCGAGGAAGAGTTGGTGGGCATTGGTACTACCAAGAACAGGAAAGAAGATAAATACATCTTGTGGAATAAATACATATGAACCAATTAAAGTGATGGTACCGAGTGCAGATAAGAGAAAGAGAATCGCAACCTGGCGCTCTGCTTTCTTTGCCGCCTTTGGATCAGTATCGGCGCGGCGATGAACGTGCGCAGGTAGACCCGGATCTTTTATCGCTTCAATTTCGCTAGACATTTACTATTTATCTCGCCTTCATCGCTAGCCAGACCGCAACGCCCACGAGCGCTCCAAGTCCTAGTGTCCAAACTAAAAGTCCTTCAGTAACTGGACCGACGCGACCAAGGGATGCGCCACCTAATTGCGGTTCATTTTCAGCAGCTTTAATCCACTTGATGATTGAAAGTTTTTCTTCTGGCGTAATTGTCTTATCGGAAAAGACTGGCATTGATTGTGGACCGGTGACCATCGCTTCATATATATGGCGAGGCGTTACACCCATTACCGTCGGCGCGTACTTGCCTTGCGTAAGTGCGCCGCCTTGGCCAGCAAAGTTATGGCACATGGCGCAGTTGGTGCGGAAGAGTTCGCCGCCTTCGGCAGTGGATCCATCGCGCTCATAATTTAAGTGCTCTTCACCAGGAATTTTTGGACCTGGTGCAAGCGATGCCACATATATGGCGAGCGCTTCTACTTCCTTCTCGTTATAAACCGGATCTTTTCTGGCGATCTGCTGGCTCATATCAGCAACGGGCATACGCCCTGTTGCTACTTGGAAATCAACTGATGCAGCGCCAACGCCAATTAAAGAGGGCGCAATTGCAGAACCTTCTAAATTTAAGCCGTGACAGGAGGAGCAACCTTTGAGAAAGATTCGTTGTCCTTCATCAATGAGTGCACTGCGTTCAGCAGCCGTTAGTGGCGTACTGGTCGCCGCACCTGCAACAGAAAATGTTGTACCGATTGAAAATAAAGCCAGAACCAAGAGAAGAGGAGCCACCGCACGATGTCGGCGGAATCTAGAGAGATGCTTCAAGATATTTTCCGTTTCCTTTTTGTCTGTTCTTACTTAATTAGATAAATCGCTGAGAAGAGGGCAATCCAAACAACATCGACAAAGTGCCAGTAGTACGAAACTACTATCGCCGTAGTTGCTTGGTTATGAGTAAAGCGACGCGCTTTGGAGATACGAACCATCACAATCAAAAATGCAATCAAGCCACCGGTCACGTGCAATCCGTGGAAACCTGTAGTCATATAGAAAACGGAGCCATATGCATCCGAAGATAGCGTCACGCCTTCCATTACCAAGTGGGCGTACTCGTAAATCTGACCGGCGATAAAGAAAGCGCCCATTAAGAAAGTTAGCGAGAACCATTCGCGCATTCCCCAAGATTTAAAATTAATCAGCGACCCAGTGCGCTTGGCTTGGAAACGCTCTGCAGCAAATACACCAAATTGGCAGGTTACAGATGAGAGAACTAGCACCGTGGTGTTCAGCGCAGCAAATGGGATATTTAAAACTTCTGTAGATTCCGCCCAGATCGTCGGACCCTGCACCGCGCGGGTGGTGAAATACATGGCAAAGAGCGCAGCAAAGAACATCAACTCACTTGAGAGCCAGACGATAGTTCCAACCGCCACCAGATTTGGGCGATTGATCTTGTGAGGTGTCGCGAGGGTTGAGCTGGTCATAGGAGTAAGTATCCCTGAAAGTGCGCTCTCCTTTCTATTTGGCGGTTGAGTTCTGACCCTTAAATCAACCGTTTTTAGGTGAAACGGGTCACGCTTTATTGACCTTGAAATCTGGCAGTTCTAGGCCGGGCCATTGATTAGACTTGACCTATGCCGACTTCACTTAAGCCGATAATCATCGTGTATTCCGATGACTCTTCGGTGCGCTCTGCCATAACCGCAGCCCTCGGAAAGCGCGTTGCCGATGACCTGCCAGAGCATCAGATCGAAGAGTTTGCAACGGCTCCGGCGCTTCGCGCTTTCGTAGATCGCAAAAGTACCTCTGGCGCGCTACGCGCTGATTTATTTATCCTTGATGGCGAAGCGGTTCCCGAAGGCGGCATGGGCGTTGCTCGTCAGCTAAAAGATGAAGTCTTTAACTGCCCACCAGTACTTTTAATTACGGGACGACGCGAAGATGCTTGGCTGGCGGCTTGGTCGCGTGCTGAGGCAAGTGTTATCCATCCGATCGATCCATTTACATTGGCAAATACCGTTGCGGATTTACTGCGAACAAATTCTGCAGCCGCAATCGGCTAAGTAAAGTTTTGAAAATGAGCTCTGTCGATTGGGCTTCATCTATCTCAAAGATGGAGAGCGGCCAGGATCTCTTGCCGAAAGAAGCGCAGGATTTGATGCGTGAGGTTCTGGAAGATCGCGCCGAGAAAGAAGTTTTAAAACAATTCCTGGTTGCACTTAAAAATAAAGGTGAGAGCGCAGAAGAGGTCGGTGCCCTTGTCGCGCAGATGTATGAACATTGCGCGCCAATAAAAATTGCCGAACGCGCTGTCGACACAGTTGGCACCGGGGGAGATGGCGCCCATACGATTAACATTTCAACTACGGCAGCGATTATTGCGGCGGCTGCAGGATCGAGGGTTGTCAAACACGGCAATCGAGCAGCATCTTCCAAATCTGGAGCCGGTGATTTACTTGAAGCACTAGGCGTTGCCATCAATCTCGATGGCGCAAAAGTTGCCAACACGGTTGCCGAATTGGGAATTGGTTTCTGCTTTGCTCCGGTCTTTCACCCAGCGATGCGTTTTGCAGCACCTGCGCGTAAAGAGCTAGCCACCGCCACCGTTTTTAATATCTTAGGACCGTTAGCCAATCCTGCCCGCCCAAAGGCGGCTGCGATAGGCGTTGCCAATGAGCGAATGCATCTGGTTATGGCGCAAGTATTGGCAGACCGCGGCGTTGAAGGCTTTGTCTTTCGCGGTGATGATGGACTCGATGAAATAACACTTGCCACAACTACATCCGTTTTAACTATCGGTGGTGGTGAAATTACGAGTGATCGCATTGATGCTACAGATTTTGGTTTAGACAATGCTCCAATTTCTGCACTCGTTGGGGGAGATGCCAGCGAGAATGCGCGAATCACCACAGCGATTTTTGCTGGGGAAAAAGGCGCACCACGCGACGCGGTCTTGCTAAATGCCGCAGCAGCAATCGCCGCATTCGATGGCGAAGTTGGTCAATCTACTCACCAACGTATTTCGACTTCCCTGATTAAAGCTAGCGCAGCAGTTGATTCCGGATCTGCCACAAATTTGTTAGCAAAATGGGTAGCCCTAAGCCAAGAGCTATCTAAAAACTAATCGATAGGTCGGCGTTGACGTTTTCTTTTAAACTGCAATAGTTGCTCAAGGGTGGTCACGTTGTGCGATCCCAACCTTTCAAAAATTCCGTGCAAGACATCGACGGTGGCGCGGGCATCATCTAAGGCGCGATGGTTGGGCGACGTGGGGGAGCTGAAGAATGGTGCCAGCGTTGATAGTTTGCAATTTGGAACTTCATCGCGATCAAGTACATAACGAGCAACCCGAGCAGTGTCGATCACCGCATAGTCAGGCCAGTCATATGAGTAAGCGCTAGCCGCTGCTTTCATAAAGCTCATATCAAACGGGGCGTTATGTGCGACCAGAACCGTTTCGTGTCCAGGCCCAAGGAAATCAATAAAGGTCGGGAGTATGTGATCAATAGTTGGAGCACCGACCAACATCGCATCAGTGATTCCTGTAAGTTCAGTTATAAAATCAGATAAATAGTGTCCAGGATTTACAAAACTTTGAAACTCACCGATTACTTTTCCGCCCAGCACTTTAACTGCGCCAATCTCGGTAACGGCCGCGCCGGAAGAAGGGGCGGCACCAGAAGTCTCTAAATCGAAGACAACAAAGGGCACGTCGATCAATAAACGCGAGCCACCAGTCATAAATCAAAGGCTAATGCACGGATATGACAGCGACTGCTTAGTACCCTAAAGATATGACGGTCAACGATGCCACCAGCGCCTTTAGCGCGGACTGGTCTGCAAACGGCTCAGGAGTAAATAAAGAGATCGGTATTGTTTTAGTGCACGGATATACCGGTTCACCATCTGCAATGCGTCCGTGGGCGGAGTTTTTAAATCAAAAGGGTTACACAGTCCGCGTTCCATTACTTCCAGGTCATGGAACAAAGCCTGAGGATTTGCACGAGATCAAATGGCAGCAATGGCCAGCGAAGGTGGAGTCAGAATTGGCCGAACTTTGGAAGAGTTGTACAAAAGTTTTTATTTGTGGTTTTTCAATGGGCGGTGGAACCACTCTCCACGTCGCTGGGAGAAATTCCAACGCTTTATCAGGAATCATTCTGGTCAACCCAATGATTCACATACCTTTTGTAGGAACAAAGTTGGCATACCTGTACTCGCGTATTCAGAAGTTTAGGAATTCATCTGGAGATGACATTAAGCGTCCCGGTGTTACGCAAGGTGGATATGACGCGATGTCAACCAAAGGCATCCATCAGATACTTCAGATGCTTAAATACACAAGAGCCAATCTTCACGAGGTGAAAGTCCCGCTGCAGCTTTTTCATAGCGTAGATGATCACACCCTGCCAGCTTCAAATTCTAAAATCGTCATGCGCGGCGTGGGATCACCAGTCAAGGAACGGATTGAACTTACAAATAGTTATCACGTAGCGACCCTTGATTACGATGCCGAAATCATCTTTGAGAATTCTCGAATATTTATAGAGAGCAACACCAGATAAATGACTTTTGCAAAAATTGAAGGGGCGCTATCGAAGATTGAATCGATAGATCGGAATGGATACAAGCTGAATTCAGTGTTGGCAGTAAGTAAAGATCTTCAGTTTAATGAGAGCGAAGGTCCACTGGCAGGGGTTCCAGTGCTGATTAAAGATAATATTGAAGCTATTGGATTACCAGCAACAGCAGGATCACTCGCTTTGCAAGATACCGAAGTAATTCGAGATTCGACGATTGCAAAGCGACTACGTGCTGCAGGTGCAACAATTATTGGAAGCACCAATCTCTCCGAATGGGCCAATATTCGCTCAGGTAAATCCACGAGTGGCTGGTCTGCAGTTGGAGGATTGACTGCAAATCCTTGGAAACATTCTCATAGCGCTGGTGGTTCTTCATCCGGTTCGGGCGCGGCTGTTGGTTCTGGCATTGTTACGATGGCAGTTGGTAGCGAAACCGATGGGTCAATAGTTTGCCCTGCGTCGCTTAATGGATGTGTCGGAGTTAAACCAACAGTTGGTTCAATTCCTAGAGATGCAATGATTCCAATCAGCGCTAGCCAAGATACGCCTGGGCCAATGGCGCAAACTGTGGCACAGGCTGCAGCCTTACTAGATGTGCTGACCAATAAGAACATTTACACAAAGGCGATCAATTCTGAAGATTCTCTGCGCATCGCAGTAGTGAAGGAATGGGTAACCGAAGATGAAGGTACAAACCAACTGTTCGCCGAGCTACTGACCAAATTGAGTATTTCGCACATTAAAATTTCTGAAATATCCCTACCGGCACCAACTGATCAAGATGGCACGTCAGAATTTCAAGTTCTAATGCACGAGCTAAATGAAGATTTAGCTACATATTTGTCTGGTCGTGCAGGTTCGCGCATTCGCTCATTATCTGATGTTGTTAAATTCAATATAGAAAACGAAAGTGAAGAGATGCAATATTTTGGCCAAGAATTCTTCGAACAGGCGCTCGAGCTTGGGGGACGCAACGCAAGCTATAAGAAACTTCGAAGTGAAAACTTAGATTGGGCCATCAACCGTGTATTAAATCCGGGGCTAGCAGACTTTGATATTTTGATTGGGCAAACGTACTCACCTGCCTGGAAGAGCAATCTAGGTGGCGGAGATGATTATTCTTCCGCATCTTGGATATCAATGGCTCCGGCAATAGCCGGTACTCCAATTGGTTGCTTACCAATGGGATTGGTCGATGGTTTGCCTGTTGGAGTCGGTGTGGTTTCGCGAGCCAATGAAGAAGAAAAGTTAGTTAGCGCGATGGCGCAGATTGAGCGAGTGCTTGGATTGGGCGTTTTAATCCCTACCTTCATAAAAAATTGAAAGCTTTAATCAGCGAGTCGGGCTTTGACTAACTGGTGAAGTAACTTGGCATCAATCTCCCAATCACTCGGTATCTGAATCGTCTTTTTATTTACTTTGTATCCTTTCAGTTTTGGACGTAACGCATCAAGAACATCTGTGCTCCAGGGAGCGATTAACAAGTAACCTTTAGTAGCTGATACCCCAAAGACATAGCGATTTCCATCGCGCAGCATTGGGGTGTTCCAGGCGATTACGAGTTCTAAATTCGGAAACTTGCTTTGAATCGTTTTTATAATGGCTCGCACTGTCTTAGCCTGCTGAGGTGTGATTGATTTGAAGTAGGCGGCTGGTGTGGCAAACCGTTGCGCAGAGGTGGAACCGCGAGAGTACATAACCAGGGCATTTGCGTGTGCTTGCGAAAAACCATAATTTTCACGCAGATGCGCAATTTGCTCCGGATACTTCTTTCCCTCCAACTTTGCCATTACTGCAAACCAGTACTTCATCTTCTCGCCATACTTTTTCTCTATGGCAGGAAAGTGAGCCTCGCGACTGGGATCTTTAGGCGCCATACTTTTTTAATCCTTTTTTCCTCTATCACGCATATTTAAAAGGACGGCGTACACCAAAAACAGAATAGCTGATGGGGGATAGTAAATTATCGGAATAATAATCAGGATCGCGGCAACAATCTTCAGCTTGGGAGTTAGGCGATCCCATTCACCAAGAATTCCAGAACGAGGCTGCTTCTCCATTGTGAATTACTTGCTTGCTAGACGAGCTTCGCGGCGGATCCGTTGTTCCGCAGGGTCTGGAACCGGAACGGCGCCAATTAAACGTTTGGTGTATTCCTCGCGTGGACTCTTCAGGATCTGATCTCGTGTGCCAACTTCAACAAGGCGACCATCCTGCATTACTGCTATCCGGTGAGAAAGGATGTCAACGACTGCGAGATCGTGAGTGATGAAAAGGCATGCAAACTTCAACTTATCTTGCAGGTTCTGCAATAGATCAAGGAAGCGAGCCTGAACTGATACATCTAGTGCAGATGTTGGCTCGTCAGCAATTAACAAACTTGGTGTCAATGCAAGTGCGCGAGCAATACCTACACGCTGACGTTGTCCACCAGAGAGTTCGTGTGGATAGCGGTTGCGATATGACTTAGGAAGTTCAACGCTATCGAGTAGATCTTCAACGCGCCTATCGAGTTCTTTGCCCTTGGCGTCACCGGAGAGAAGTAAAGGCTCGCCAATACTTTCACCGATCGGCAGACGCGGATTTAACGAGCTACCCGGATCCTGAAAAACAATTCCAGTAAATCTACGAATTTCACGGAGCTCTTGAGCAGTTGGCTTAGAGATATCTCTTCCAACGATCTCAATCTTTCCTTCAACGGCTGGCAACAAACCAATTGCCGCGCGACCAACAGTTGTCTTTCCAGATCCGGATTCGCCTACTAGCCCAACAATCTCACCAGGGAAAATTTCCAAACTAAAGTCGGTGACCGCACGGAAAGCGGGTACGCGACCCTTCTTCGGGTATTCGATAGAAACGTTCTGTAACTTAAGAACTGGTGGCAATCCAAAAAGATCTGGTTGAAGTTGACGTACAGCTACAGAGCCAAGCTTTGGCACCGCAGCAAGGAGTTCCTGCGTGTATGGGCGCTCTGGCCGGTTAAAGATCTGATCGGATGTTCCGTATTCAACGGTTAGACCATCCTTCATCACCAAGATGTGATCGGCAAGATCTGCAACAACGCCCATGTCGTGAGTGATGAGCAAGATTGCAGAATTCAACTTGTCCCGAAGGTTGCGCATTAAATCGAGAATTTCTGCCTGAACAGTCACATCTAGGGCAGTAGTTGGTTCATCTGCAACGAGCAAACCAGGATCACAGGCGAGGGATTGGGCGATCATTGCGCGCTGGCGTTGACCACCAGAAAGTTGATGTGGGTACTTATTGAAGGATGCTTCAGGGTTAGGAATTTCCACCATAGTGATTAACTCAATAGCACGTGTCTTGGCTTCCGTTGGGCCCATGTCGTAATGCGTACGCAGCGTTTCAACGATCTGGAATCCAATTGTGTACAATGGATTCAGGGCAGTCATTGGCTCTTGGAAAATGTATGCAACATCAGCACCACGAGTTTTGCGAAGCAAAGATTTCTTAGCCCCAACCATCTCTACGCCATTTACTTTTACGCTACCTGAAACTCTTGCATTAGATGCCAAAAGATCCATAAGACCCATTGCAATAGAAGTTTTTCCAGACCCAGATTCGCCGACAATCGCGAGAACCTTTCCTGCTTGTACGTCAAAGTTCATATCAACAGCAGCTGGATACCAAACACCTTCGACCCAGAAGTCGATGTTGAACTTAGATACCTGTAGGACCGGCTGATTGGTTGTGCTCATTTTCTTTCTCCTGCAATACTTGGGTGATGAATGAAACCTTTAGACCCCGAAGCAACTTCGCTTGGGCTGGTACTTCTTATGTACTGATTGCCCTCTTCGCCGCGAACAGCCTGTGGGTTGTCGACGACAATATACAAATTATGCGCGACCTGGTGCTGTGCGCCATTCTCAGTGTCATTGTTTACATTTTTTGGATTAAGCCCAAACTCCTTTTGGGAGTCGACGCGGTTGAAGTTGTAAATCCGTTTCGAACTGAGCTGATTTCCTACAGCGATATTCTGGAGCTGGAAACCAAATGGAGCCTTGCGATCATACATACTCGCGGCACGAGCAGGGTGTGGGTAGCCCCTGCGAGTGGAAAGCAGCGCTGGGTTGCGGAAAAGAAATTCGGTTGGCTTGGCGGGGGCGTTCCACTCAGTGATTCCAGAAGTGCGGGAACGGAATCGATGAGCGCGAGCCTGGACAGTATCAGTGGTCAAGCGGCCTACATGATTCGCGAAAGAATTAAGAGATCGCACTAAGCACTGACCTCGCTTAACTCTCTAGCCTTCTTTCGCTCCTTCATTGAAATGTGACGACGTTGCCTTGGATCAAATGCATCACGAAGTCCATCGCCGATGAAGTTAACGCAGAGCGCAATTGAAATAATTAGCGCGCCTGGCCACCAGAAAAGCCAAGGACTAATTCCAAAACTACCTTGGTATTGGCTAATCAAAAGTCCTAGTGAAACATCGGGAGCCCGAACTCCAAAACCGAGATAACTTAAGGCTGTTTCCGCAAGGATTGCTCCTGACAAAAGTAGGGTGCCAACAACGACGATAATGCCAATTGCATTTGGAAGAATATGCTTGAAAATAATCCTTCGGTCCGATGCCCCGGCAACTCTGGCTGCATCAACGAACTCGCGTTCACGAAGTGTTAAGAATTCTGTTCTTACGAAGCGAGCAAGCCCCATCCAGGCAAATAAACCGAGCATGATCGCAAGTGGGGCAACACCCAGATTTCCAAATCTAAACCCAATTACGGCTCCAATAACAATAGTCGGAGTAACTAGGAACATATCTGTAACTCTCATTAAAATCGCATCAACAATTCCACCGAAGAATCCAGCAATCGCTCCGATGATCGTGCCAATCACTATGCCCAATGTTCCAACAATCAACATAACCATGATTGATTGTTGGGCTCCGCGCATTACCAGCGCAAAGTAATCAATTCCAATAATGTCTGTTCCAAATGGATGATCGCCGATTCGAATCCCATCACCATCTAGAAACGGGGGAGCCAAATCTAGTGTTGGACAACC
>Ga0209617_10000873_pt1 | contig 13704 bp, 10 predicted proteins | sample LakEriepJuly2011_2_FD_187459 | JGI IMG/M metagenome (GOLD analysis project Ga0209617, IMG submission 187459) | Freshwater microbial communities from dead zone in Lake Erie, Canada - CCB epilimnion July 2011 (SPAdes) (version 2) | ecosystem: Environmental > Aquatic > Freshwater > Lentic >... | reverse complement strand
TGGCTCAGACATCGAGAATGGAAGAACAGATTTTGAGAGACACGCACAAGTATGCGTCCCGCCGCACCCGCGGTTGGGCGAGCGCATGGATCGTCACAGGCGCCGCGGTGGTGGGCCTGACCACCCCGATGGCGCCAGCGCAGGCCCAGTCATCTTTCCAGGCGGCTGCGACCGACGACCGCCTGGTGGGCGATGCCCGCGAAGCCCTGCGCGTGCGCGACCGGGCGCGCTTGCTGGCTGACCGCGACGCCCTCATCGCCGCCCAGCACCCCTTGGCCCCCTGGGCCGATTACTGGTATTTCCAGCTGCGCCTGGTGGACATCGGCCCGGCGGAGGTCGATGAGTTCCTTGCGCGCTGGCCCGACAGCTATGTGGCCGACCGCGCGCGCAACGACTGGTTGCTCGAACTGGGCCGGCGCCAGAACTGGGCGACTTTCCTGCGCATCCAGCCCAGCTTCCGCATGAACGACGACCGCGAGGTCAGCTGCCTGGGCGTGCTGGCGCGCCACCAGACCCGCGCGCCGATGGAGGGCCCAGGTGACTGGCGTGAGCAGGCCCGCCAGGCCTGGTGGAGCCAGAAAGACGCCGATTTCGGCTGTGACGCCATGGCCAAGGTCTTGCTGGACGCTGGCGTGCTCAGCCAGGCCGACGTCTGGCGCAAACTGCGCCTGGCCATCGAGGCCGACAAGCCCCGGGCTGTGCAGCAGAGCGCCCGCCTGCTGGGCGACACCGTGGTGCAGGCCGTCAACCGGCTCATGGGTCAGCCGCAAGCGTTTTTGATGCCAGCGGCGTCTGCCGCCCGCCTGCCCTCTGGCGACGATGGCGGGCACGCGCCCGGTGCCAGCATCGGCCCGGACAGCGCCCGCAACGGCAAGGGCAAGGCCGCCCACGCCAAGGGCGGCAAGAACGCCAAAGCAGCGAAGAAAGCCAAGGCCAAGCCGACGCTGGCGCCTGTCCCCGTCGGCCTGCCGCCCGAGTTGGAGGGGCCGTTGAACCTGCTGGCGCTGATCCGCTGGGCGGGCATCGACCCGTCGGCCGCGGCGCAGGCCCTCGAAGGACAACCTGTGCGCGAGCGATGGCATTGGCGCGCCGAAGAGGCCGCCTGGGCCTGGTCGCAGGTGGGGCGCTCGGCTGCGTGGCGACTGCAGCCGGAGGCCCCGGCTTATTTCGAACGTGCCTTGGCCGACCGCGCCGTGGCCGCCAGCACCGGCGAGTGGCGCGGCGAGGCCTCCCGCCTGGCAGCGGCCTGGTCGCCGGAAACCTTGGCCTGGATGGTCCGCGCCGGCCTGCGATCGGCCACCGGCGGCACGCCGGCACGCTGGAGCTTGGTGGAGGCGGGCATCGAGGCCATGGCGCCCGAGCAGCAGCAAGATGCCGCCTGGCAGTACTGGAAGGCGCAGGCGTTGCTGGCCCGCGCCCGCCCGTCCTCCGAGGCTGCCCGCCAGCAAGCCCACGAACTGCTGGGCCGGGTGGCCAACCCGCTCACCTTCTACGGCCAGCTGGCGGCCGAGGCCCTGCACCGCAGCCCGGCGCGCGAACCCGCCCGCCCCGCGCCCCTGACCGACGCCGAGATGGCCCAGGCCCGCGCCCTGCCAGGGGTGGACCGTGCCTTGCGCATGCTGGCCCTGGGATGGCGCAGCGAGGCCGTGCGGGAGTGGAACTTCACGCTCACCTGGGGCAAGCCCGGAGGTCTGAGCGACCGCGAGTTGCTGGCCGTGGCCGAAGAGGCCTGCCGCCGCGAGATCTGGGACCGCTGCATCAACTCCAGCGAGCGCACCCGCCAGGAGATCGACCTGCGCCAGCGCTACCCCACACCCTTCCGCGAAGACGTCCTGGCCGCTGCCAGCGAAGTCGGCCTGGACCCGGCCTACATGTACGGCCTCATCCGCCAGGAATCGCGCTTCATCGTCGCCGCCAAATCCACCGTCGGGGCAGCCGGTCTCATGCAGGTGATGCCCGCCACCGCCGTCTGGACGGCGCGCAAGCTCAACATCGATTTCAAGCCCGAACAGATCACCGATCGGCAGACCAACCTGCGCATCGGCGCTGGCTACCTCAAGATGGTGCTGGACGATTTCCAGGGCGCCCAGGCCCTGGCCGCCGCCGCCTACAACGCCGGCCCATCGCGGCCGCGGCGTTGGCGCGAGGGCACCCGCCTGGACGCCGCTGCCTGGGTCGAGAACATCCCATTCAACGAGACGCGCGACTATGTCAAGAAAGTGTTGTCGAACGCGACCGTGTATGCGCATATCCTGCAAGGCCGGGCGCTGTCGGTGAAAGCCCGGCTGGGCGCCACGGTGGGGCCACGCGCCAGCACCGCACCGCCGCCCGAGGGCGACTTGCCCTGAATTCCTGAGCACCGGAGCACACGCACATGAAACGCATCTTGATCCTGGGCGGCACCGGCTTTGTGGGCCGCGCCTTGTGCGAGCAACTCAGCGCCCACCCTGCTTTCGGCGGTGCACGCCTGATTGTGCCCAGCCGCAAGCGTGAGCGCGGCAAGCACCTTTTTCCCTTGCCCCAGGTGGACGTGCTGCAAGCCGATGTCCACGACAACGCCACCTTGGCACGCCTGCTGGATGGCGCCGACGCCGTGGTCAACCTGGTGGCCATCCTGCATGGCACGCCGCAGGCCTTCGAGGCTGCCCATGTGGGCCTGTGCCAGCGGCTGGGCGAGGCGTGCGCCAAGGCCGGTGTGCACCGTGTCGTGCATGTCAGTGCCCTGGGCGTCCCCGAGGACGCGGCGGCTGCGCCCTCGCACTACCTGCGCACCAAGGCAGAAGCCGAGCAGGCCCTGCGCATGCCCGGGCTGGCGCTCACCCTCTTGCGCCCGAGCGTGATCTTCGGCGCCCATGACAGCTTCCTCAACCTGTTCGCCAGCCTGCAGCGCCTGTTCCCGGTGATGCCACTGGCCGGCGGCGACGCCCGCTTCCAGCCGGTGTGGGTGGAAGACGTGGCTGCGGCCATCGTGCGTTGTTTGCTGGACGCCAGCACTGCGGGACGCACCTACGAGCTGGGTGGCCCGGATGTCAGCACCCTGGCCGAGCTGGTGCGCCTGTCAGGGCGTTGGAGCGGACACGCGCGCCCGGTGCTGCCCTTGCCGATGGCGGCGGGGCGCCTGCAAGCCAAGCTGATGGCTTTTTTGCCGGGCGAGCCGCTGATGTCCACCGACAACCTGGACTCGATGCGTGTGCCCAATGTGGTGGGTGGCCAGCTGCCCGGATTCGCTGAGCTGGGCATCACGCCCACGGCCATGGCCGCCGTGGTGCCGGGCTACCTGGGTCGGCAGTCGGGCTGGGCCGAGCAGCTCGATGCCTGGCGCTCGCGGGCTGGGCGCTGAAAACGACACGGCCCGCACGAAGCGGGCCGATGCCGTAGGGCGTGGGTGGGGCGATGTCGCCCCGCCCGTGTGATCAGGCCGCGACCAGCAGCGCCGAAGTGTCGAACACGCTGCTCATGGGCGGCAAGTTCATGACCATCGGGGCCGGGGTGTTCTTGGAGACCTTCGGGGGCTTCACGTTGGGGTCGTTTTGCGCCACTTCGGCCTTGTCCCAGTTGCCTGCCGATTCCTTGCCAGACACGGCGATGGAATAAAACACGCGGAAGGGGATCTTGCGCTCGCCCCAGTAGTCGGCAGCGTCGCGGAAAGCGTCCAGCAGTTGTTCGCGGGTTTCGCGGTCCACGTTGCCACCGGGGATCAGTTCCAGCACGACGACGAAGCCCGGCTGCTGCCCGGACTTGTGCACCAGGTCGGTGATGCAGTCGTACAGGGCGTCGAGGTTCTTGCCGAAATGGTCCGGGAAGAGGAAATCGCGCGCAATGATGTCCAGCACGTCCTGCTTGCCCTGGGCGCCGCTCAGGTTGGTGTACAGGAAGTGGTGGCCCACCGCATTGGCGGCCTGTTGCAAGTCTTCCGGACGGAAAGCCCGGATGGATTGAACGATGTTGGGTCGAACGGATTGCAACAACATGATCGCTTGGGGCCCAAGGTGCGTTGACGGAGGTCAGCGCCCAGACGGGCAAGGTTAGGGGTCAGAAGAAAAAGAGCAACGGCGTGGGTCGCCGGACATCAAAGAGCAAGGTCACTGTCGGGGGTCGATGGTCTGGAAGCTGGCGTAGTGATCCCCGGTGTAGAAACAAGTTTCAGGTTGTCGAACTTCTTTACCTCCGCAGACGATGCGCCGCGCGCCGCGGTCACGTTCGCCCGGGGTGGGCACGGTGTACTCCCGATAAAAGCCGCGTGGCTGCCGAGGCAACAGACGCTCTCGGTTGCCAAACACCACACCGTCCTTCTGGTAGCGGAACGGCCCCCCAGCCAAAATGCGCCGGTGAACATCCTGCGCTTGACGGGGCAGGGCGGTCAATGCCACCACGGCGGTGGTTTGACCCACCGCAGCCTGCGCATGCGGGGCAGTGTCCCGGGCCTCGTCCAGATGGCGACCTTGCCTTGCCCATGCGCCTGTCGGCGTTGCCGCCAACAGCCCAAGGCAGACCACGCCTGTCATCACCATCACCTGCCATGCCGTGCGCATGCTCGTGGCTTGCGCGCCGGTGTGCCCAAAGGTGCTCATGGTGTGAGAGAAGCCGGCCGTGACTTGGTTCGGGGCGCAGACGCCACGCCCTTGGCGCCCTGGTGTCGGCGTTCTTCCGAGCGTTTTTTCGAGCGCTCTTCCGAGCGTTCGTGCCAGCAGTCGGGTGAGGTCAGCCATGCAGCTCTTCATCAAAGCCGATATGGTATAGAAACAGCCCCAAAAGCTCAAGGCCCCGCCACCCCGGGACGGGGCGGGCGGGGCCATCTGGCCTGCTTCAGACGGGCTGTGCTATAAGCGGCGCCGTTCAGCGACGCCCATGGCGCGGCGCGGCGCTCGGTGTCAGCGCACCGCGTTGGCGTCTGCCACGGTCATGGCCGTCATGTTGACGATGCGGCGCACGGTGGCCGAGGGTGTCAGGATGGTCACCGGCTTGGCCGCGCCCAGCAGCACCGGCCCCAGGGCGATGTTGTTGCCCGCTGCGACCTTGAGCAGGTTGTAGGCGATGTTGGCCGCGTCGATGTTCGGGCAGACCAGCAGGTTGGCCTCGCCCGTCAGGGTGGTGCGCGGCATGAGTTGCAAGCGATAGGCCTCGTCGAGCGCCGTGTCGCCGTGCATTTCGCCATCGATTTCCAGCCAGGGCGCCTGCGCCTGGATCAGCGCCAGCGCCTCGCGCATCTTCACGGCCGAGGGCTGGTTGCTGGAGCCGAAGTTCGAGTGCGACAGCAGCGCGGCCTTGGGGCGCTGACCGAAGCGCATCATTTCCTCGGCGGCCATGATGGTGATCTCGGCCAGCTGCTCGGCGGTCGGGTCGTAGTTGATGTGCGTGTCGAGCAGGTTGACCGTGCGGCCCGGCAGGATCAGGCCCGTCATGGCGGCGTAGGTTTTCACGCCGGGGCGCTTGCCGATGACCTGGTCGATGTAATGCAGGTGCAGGGCGGTGTTGCCCCAGGTGCCGCAGATCAGGCCGTCGACCTCGCCCATGTGCAGCAGCATCGAGCCGATCAAGGTGAGGCGGCGGCGCATCTCGATCTTGGCCATCTGCTCGGTCACGCCCTTGCGCTCGGCCAGGCGGTGGTAGGCCTGCCAGTAGTCGCGGTGGCGCGGGTCGTTTTCGGTGCTGACGACGTCGAAGTCCACACCGGCTTTCAGGCGCAGGCCAAAGCGCTCCAGGCGCTCCTGGATGACGGCCGGGCGGCCGATCAGGGTCGGGCGGGCGATGTTTTCGTCCACCACGATCTGGGCGGCGCGCATCACGCCCTCGTTCTCGCCCTCGGCATAGGCGATGCGCTTGTTCTTGGCGCGCTTGGCCACGCTGAAGATGGGCTTCATCGTCGTGCCCGAGGCGTACACGAAGCTCTGCAGCTTCTCGGTGTAGGCGCTGAAGTCGGTCACGGGGCGCTGGGCGACGCCGGATTCGGCCGCCGCACGCGCCACCGCCGGCGCGATCTTCATCATCAGGCGCGGGTCGAAGGGCTTGGGGATCAGGTACTCGGGGCCGAAGCTCAGGGTCACGCCGGCGTAGGCCGCGGCCACCACGTCGCTTTGCTCGGCCTGGGCCAGCTCGGCGATCGCGTGGACGGCGGCGATCTCCATCTCATCGGTGATGGTGGTCGCGCCCGAATCGAGCGCACCCCGGAAGATGTAGGGGAAGCACAGGACGTTGTTGACCTGGTTGGGGAAGTCGCTGCGGCCGGTGGCCATGATGGCGTCGTCGCGCACCGCTTTGACCTCGTCGGGCAGGATCTCGGGCGTGGGGTTGGCCAGCGCGAAGATGATGGGCTTGGCCGCCATCTTGGCGACCATCTCGGGCTTGAGCACGCCCCCGGCGCTCAGGCCCAGGAAGATGTCGGCGCCTTCGATGACCTCGGTCAGCTTGCGCTGCTCGGTTTTCTGCGCGAACTGGATTTTGTCCGGGTCCATCAGCTCGGTGCGGCCTTCATAGACCACGCCGGCCAGGTCGGTCACCCAGATGTTTTCGCGCGGCACACCCAGCTTGACCAACAGGCCCAGGCAGGCCAAGGCCGCAGCGCCTGCGCCCGAGGTGACCAGCTTGACCTGCTTGATGTCCTTGCCCGCGACCTTCAGGCCGTTGAGCAGTGCCGCACCCACGACGATGGCGGTGCCGTGCTGGTCGTCGTGGAAGACGGGGATCTTCATCCGCTCGCGCAGCTTGCGCTCCACGAAGAAGCAGTCGGGGGCCTTGATGTCTTCGAGGTTGATGCCGCCGAACGTGGGCTCCAGGCTGGCGATGATCTCGACCAGCTTCTCGGGGTCTTTCTCGTTGATTTCGATGTCGAAGACGTCGATGTCGGCGAACTTCTTGAACAGGACAGCCTTGCCTTCCATGACGGGCTTGGCCGCCAGCGGGCCAATGTCGCCCAGGCCCAGCACGGCCGTGCCGTTGGTGATGACGGCCACGAGGTTGCCGCGGCTGGTGTACTTGAAGGCTGCCGCCGGGTTCTCGACGATTTCTTCACAGGGGGCGGCCACGCCGGGCGAGTAGGCCAGGGCCAGGTCACGTTGGTTGGTCAGCTGCTTGGTGGCGCTGATGGCGAGCTTGCCCGGTTTGGGATGCTCGTGGTACTCCAGCGCCGCCTTTTTGAGTTCAGCGCGTTGTTGTTCGGGCGTGGTCATGCGGTGATTGCCTTTGATTGCCTGTGTGTGTGCACCCCCCGATTCTAGGAACTTCGCGGGATCTGGGGGTGTGGACCTCCACATGTTGTGCGCCAGCAGGTGGCGTCGGCGTGAGGACATGCCGTGCGCAGGGCGTCGCGCAGGCGACAATCCGGGCATGAGCCTGGGTGAATTTGACCTGATCGCCAAGTACTTCGTGCGCCCTGCCGGCCAGGGGCCGCGCCGCGCCGTGATCGGCAATGGCGACGATTGCGCCGTGCTGGCCCCGGCGGCGGGCATGCAGCTGGCCGTGTCCACCGACACGCTGGTGGAGGGGCGGCATTTCCTGTCCACGGTGGATCCTGTTCGACTGGGGCACAAGGCCTTGGCCGTGAACTTGTCCGATCTGGCCGCGTGCGGCGCCAAGCCCCTGGGTTTCACCTTGGCCTTGACCTTGCCCCGGGTGGACGAGACCTGGTTGGCCGGCTTCGCAAGTGGCTTGCTGGATTTGGCCGACGAACACGACTGCGAGCTGGTGGGGGGCGATACCACGGCCGGGCCCCTGGCCATCGGCGTCACGGTGTTCGGCGAGGTGCCGGTGGGTGGCGCCCTGCTGCGCAGCGGTGCCCGACCCGGCGATGATCTTTGGGTCAGCGGCCACCCGGGCGAGGCCCGCCTGGCCCTGGAGGCTTTCCGCGGCAGCTTGCACCCCAGTTTGCCGGCGGACGCCTTCGATGCCACCCGCCTGGCCATGGAGTGCCCCGAGCCCCGCGTGGCCTTGGGGCTGGGTTTGCGCGGCCTGGCCACGGCGGCCATCGACGTCTCAGACGGCCTGTTGGGCGACCTGGGCCACATCCTGCGGCGCAGTGGTGTCTCGGCCGATGTGTTCACCGATGCGCTGCCCTTGAGCCCCTGGCTGCCGGCGCGGACCCGTGACGAACAGCTGGATTGCATCCTGGCCGGCGGCGATGACTACGAGCTGGTCTTCACCGCACCGCCCGAGCGCCGCACCGAGGTGAGCGCTTTGGGCGCGCAACTGGGCCTGGTGCTCAGCCGCATCGGCAGCATCGCAGCCTCGAGCGCGCCGACCGAGCCCTGCTGCCGCTTGTGGCATGGCGCCGACCCCCTGGTCAACCGCTGGACGTCGTTCGACCACTTTCGCTCAGACGTCCGCGAGGTCCCATGACGGTGTCCGATCCCCAGCTGCAGCGCCCCAGCCACCCCGAGCACGCCCCCGCGGCCTTGCCGCCGCCGCGCCGCGCCACCGCCGCCCTGATGTGGCGCCACCCTGCCCACCTCATGGCCTTCGGGCTGGGCAGTGGGTTGAGCCCTGTGGCGCCCGGCACCGTGGGCACGCTGTGGGGCTGGGCCAGTTTTCTGGCGCTCCAGCACAGCATCGGCACCGGGCCGCAAGCCGACGTCGTCTGGGCGGTGTTGCTGCTGTTGGGCTGGTTCGTGGGTTGCTGGGCTTGCACCCGCACCGCGCGCAGCCTGGGGGTGGCCGACCCGGGCTCGGTGGTCTGGGATGAAATCTGGGCCTTCTGGCTGATTTTGTGGATCCTCTCGCCGGTGGATTGGCGGGGCCAGTTGCTGGCGTTCGTGGCTTTTCGCTATTTCGATGCGGCCAAGCCGGGCCCCGTGGCCTGGGCCGATGGCCTTTTCAAGCTGCGCTCGGGCGGCCACATCGGCTGGCGCCAGGGCTTGGGCATCATGCTCGACGACCTGGTTGCTGCGCTGTGCACACTTCTCGTGCTGGCATTGGCCGTCGCGCTGCGCCAGGGCGGCGTGGGCGCCGGCCTGCTGAGCTGAGCCGGCGCCGGCATCCTTGAACCCACTTCTGCAAGACCCCGCGAGGACACCATGGCCGACCACACCGCGAACCCGCTGCCAGATGGCGACGCCGATGCCGATGCCGGCGTGCCCGCCCTGGCCGAGCTCTTGTTGGCGCGAGGCTGGCGCCTGGCCACGGCCGAATCCTGCACAGGTGGGTTGATCGCCGCGAGTTGCACCGCCTTGCCGGGCTCCAGCGCCTGGTTCGAGCGCGGCTTCGTGACCTACAGCAACGAGGCCAAGACCGAGCTGTTGGGCGTGCCGGCCGAGCTGATCGCCCTGCATGGCGCCGTCAGCGAGCCAGTGGCCCTGGCGATGGCCGAAGGCGCCTTGCGCCATGCGCATGCGGAGGTGGCCGTGGCTGTCACGGGCATTGCCGGCCCCACCGGTGGCTCGCCCGACAAGCCGGTGGGCACGGTGTGGATGGCATGGGCGGTGCACGGCGCGCCAGCCCATGCGGCTTGCCACCATTTCGATGGCGACCGCGCCCAGGTGCGCGAGGCCACCGTGCGCGATGCCCTGGCGGGCGTGCGCCGGCGCCTGACGCCTTTGTGACCTTGTGAGCGCCGGCCTCCGCCTGGCTCAGGCGGGCGGCAAACCGCCGCGCGGACCGAAGAAGCGCTCCAGCGCCGCGTCGATGACGATGCTCCAGAGGCTGTAGAGCACCGAGCCGAACAGCGCGTGCCAGAAGCCGTGCACCTGGAAGCCCTCCAGCAGGCTGGACGCCATCTGGAAGGTCAGGGCGTTGATGACGAACAGGAACAGGCCCAGGGTGAGCACCGTCACTGGCAGCGTCAGCAGGATCAGCAAGGGTCGCACGAAGGCGTTGAGCAGCCCGATGACCGCCGCGGCCAGCATGGCCGAGCCATAGTTGCGAACCTCGATCCCGCTGTCCCACTGGGTCAGCAGCATGAGGGCGGCAGAGAGCAACAGCCAGCGTGCAATCATCTTCATGCAACAAGCATAGCCCAGCGCGGTGGCACCCGAGCCTCGGCCCCAGGCCCCGGTTCAACTTTGTGGACGGCGCACCGATAACGGGCCAAGATGGCGCCATTCCGGCGCGATGGGGTGCCGCCTGGCCGGCACCGGTGTCGACGTTCGCAACAGGTCGTGCATGCGTGGTTTGACGGAGCGCGTTTTTGATCAGCTGACACCCGCCACGCGGGTGCTGGTGGCCATTGGGTCATCGACGCCCTTTTTCGTCCTCATCCTGCTGGGCCATGGCTGGGTGATCGCCGCACCCAGCACCCGCAGCGCCGTGAACACCGAGGTGATGCTGGTCTTGCAAGGTGTGCTGGTGGTGGCCACGCTGCTCAGCATCGGCATCGCCGTGCGCATGTGGCCGCTGCGCCGCGAGTCCGAACCGGTGGAGGGCGCCACTTTGTTGGCATGCCTGACCATCGGGGTCACCTACACCGTGATCTCCGTGCTCGCGGGGACCTTCACTGCGCCGACGGGCCTGGTGCTGTTGGGCGTGCTGGCCATTGGACTGTTGCTGTTCACCCTGCGCCCCATGGTCATCGCCTACCTGGTGTGCACGGTTGTGCTGGTCGGGCATGACCTCGGGGTGCAGCTGGGTTGGTGGCCGTACGCGCCAGCCGTGACGGAGCGCATCTTCGAAGGCCGCGAGCCACTTTGGGGCTATGCGGTCTGGCGCAACGCGGTGCTGCTGTCTGCCGCGGCCGTGCTGCTGCCGCTGATCATGCTGTTGTTCGGCCGGCTGGACCGCATGCACACCCGCTTGATGCGACTGTCGCAAACCGACGGCCTGACGGGGCTGGCCAACCGCCGCCGCTTCATGGAGGTGCTGCAGGCCGAGGTGGCCCGGCGGCACCGCACGGGCCGGCCGCTGTGCGTGGTGCTGATCGACATCGACCATTTCAAACATGTCAACGATGCGCATGGCCACCTCGCCGGTGACGCCGTGTTGCGCGACCTCGCTGCGCTGCTGATCGCTTCCGTGCGTGCGCCTTCGGACTTGCCGGCGCGTCTGGGGGGCGAGGAGTTCGCGCTGATCCTGGCCGACACCCCGGAGGACGAGGCCCTGGTGGTGTGCGAGCGCCTGCGCGAGCGCGTGGCAGCGCAGACTTACCCGGGCGATGGCACGCCGCTGCACATCACCATCAGTTTGGGCTTGGGTGAGGTGGCGAGTGACGATGTGGGTCGCATCATGAGCGATGTTGACCGTGCCTTGTACTGCGCCAAGGAGGCGGGGCGCAACCGCGTGAGCCTGGCGTCGTGTTGCGAGCGGAGTGCGGCATGACCGAGCTCCGTCTGCGCTTTGACGGCCGACTCCCTCGGTGGTTGGGGTGGTTGGAGGGGCGGATCGTCGAGCGCCAAGACGCCACCAGTTGCGCGGGCTTTGTGGTGGGCGTCTGGCCCATCTTGCTGCTGCTGTGGTGTCTGCAATGGGTGCCTTTGCTGGACGACACGGTGGCGGCCCACTACCGCCCAGGCTGGGCTGCGCGTGCGCAGTGGGGTTTGTCCTTGCTCATGGTTTGGCTCGCCTGTCTGGGCCTGCTGGGCTGGCGCCGTCGCCACGAGGCTGCTCCTCAGCCGTGGCTGGTGCAGTTGACGGTGGTGCCTGGCACCTTGGGTTTGCTGTGGCTGGTCATGGGTCACGGCTTCAAGGACAACCCCAGCCCCATGTTGCTGCTCTACGTGGTGGTGGTGTCACGGGCTCTGTTTGTGCCAAGGGCCTTGCGCTGGGCTTGGGGGCTGTCTGTGGCCAGCGTCGTGGCTGTGGAAGCTGCGGCCCATTGGGGGGTGCTGGCCGAGGCACCCTTGCTGGTTCGGCCCATGTTCACTGGTCAGGCGCTGGCCGCGTGGTGGGCCGTGTGGGTGCGGGTGGTCTTCCTGGTGGGTGTGCTGCCCCTGTCGGGGGTGCTTTTCCTGCTGGCGATTGCCTTGGGACGGCAGCGGCGTGAACTGGAGGCGCTGGCACGCACCGATGTCCTCACCGGCTTGGCGAACCGGCGCGAGTTCATGGCGCAGCTGGAGCGAGAGTCGCACCGCCAGGTCCGCAGCGGCCAGACGCTGTCGCTGGTGCTTTTCGACGTGGATCACTTCAAACGCATCAATGACACCTGGGGTCATCCTGTTGGCGACCAGGTGCTGGCGCGCTTGGGCGCCTTGCTGCGACAGCACACGCGCGAGCAGGTGGACACCGCCGCCCGCTACGGTGGCGAAGAGTTCGTGCTGCTGCTGCCCGACACCGACCTGGCCGGGGCACTGCGGGTGGCCGAGAAGATGTCTGCGCAGCTCCGCTGCGAGCCTTTCGAGGCGCAAGGCCAGCGGTTTTCGGTCACACAGAGCGTGGGCGTCGCCGAGGTTGTCCGGGGCGATGCCAGCGGGGCCTTGCGCGTGGCCGATCGCAACCTTTACCGGGCCAAGCAGGCAGGGCGAGACCGGATGGTTGGCAGCGTGGCTTTCCCGGAGAATGGCGTGTCTGACCCCAACTCGGAAAGGCGCCTGGTGCCATGAAGCTCAGGACGGTGTCGCGGTGGTTCTTTGTGCTGGTGGTGGCGGCCTTGCTGGCGAACTTCGCCTTCCTGCTGCTCATCCGCACGGCCTACCTGTCGGCCGAGCAGGCGGCCCAGCGCCGTTCTGACACCTTGCGCCTGGTGTCCGAGTTGCAAAACGAGGCCGTGATGCTGCGCCGACTGGTCAGCGCCTACACGAGCTCGGGCTCGCCGCGCTACCTGCTGTACTACTACGACATGCTGGCCATCCGCGAGGGCCGCAAGTCACCGCCGCCGGGCACCGACCCGGTCCTGTACTGGAACGAGGTCATCGCCGGCCTGCGGGTGCACGCCTTGCCGTCGGGCGAGCCGAAGCTGTCGTTGCAGGCGCGCATGAACGAGCTCGATTTCCGTGGCGAGGAGCGCGATGCCGTGGCCGTGGTGCTGCAGGCCACCGAGCAGCTGAAACGAACCGAGCAGGTTGCTTTTGCCGCCACCCAGGGCCTCTACGACCCCAAACGCAAGGCCTATGTGTCCGACGGACAGCCTGACCTGGCCTATGCCACCCAGCTGGTGCATTCGGCAGCCTACGAGGCGCAATCGGCCCAGCTGGCGCGGGCCTTGTCCACCCTCAGCCGCATCACCGACGCCCGCACAGCGGCCGAGCGCAGCCATGCCTCGGCGCAGCTGGACCGCTACATCGTCATCACCATCGGCCTGGACCTGGCCGCGCTGCCCGGCCTGCTGCTGGCGCTGTACATCGTGCGCACCCGGGTGCTCAGCCCCATCGACCGGCTGGGCCACGTCGCACGGCGGTTGGCCCGCGGCGATTACGCGACCCGCTCGGGTGGTCGCCACAAGTGGGTCGAGGAGCTCGACACCCTGGGCGTGACGCTCAACGTCATGGCGCATGCCGTGCAGGACGACGTCAACCAGCGCGCCCGGGCCCAGCAGGAGCTGCGCGAGGCCCGCGACCAGGCCGAGGCCGCCACCCGCGCCAAGTCCATGTTCCTGGCCAACATGAGCCACGAAATCCGCACGCCCATGAACGCCATCGTCGGCATGACCCACCTGGCCTTGCAGACGCCCCTGACCGAGCAGCAGCGCGACTACCTGGGCAAGGTGCAGTCGGCCTCGGCCATGCTGCTGGGCGTCATCAACGACATCCTGGACTTCTCCAAGATCGAGGCCGGCAAGCTCACGCTGGAGTCGGCGCCCATGCGCATCGACAGCGTGGTGAACGACGCGATGATGATGGTGCGCCAGCG
>Ga0209617_10000871_pt1 | contig 13715 bp, 12 predicted proteins | sample LakEriepJuly2011_2_FD_187459 | JGI IMG/M metagenome (GOLD analysis project Ga0209617, IMG submission 187459) | Freshwater microbial communities from dead zone in Lake Erie, Canada - CCB epilimnion July 2011 (SPAdes) (version 2) | ecosystem: Environmental > Aquatic > Freshwater > Lentic >... | reverse complement strand
ACAGTAGAAGAACAAGAAGGAAAACCAGATTTTAAAGATATACTAAAGTTACCAAATAATTTTTTCATAGGATCACGTATTATATCAAATATAGCATTTCCTAACAAAGGTATTAATGAAAAAGGATTTGAATCATGGACAGGATCTAAACTTAAAGTTGAAAACTTGGAACGTTATTCTATTAAATTTTATAAAATTATTAATAAAATAAGACAAATTAAAGGACCCAGTTTTGTATATTCTAACTTTAAAGAATTTGGTGGTTTAAAACCACTTCTAGCTGCTCTAGAAGCTAATGGATTTAAAGATGCTGGAATATTCGGACCTGGTAAAAATAGATATGCAGTATGGTCTGGTGATGAAAAGGCAGAACATAAAGAAAAAATTAGAGATATATTTAATCAGTTTAAAAATGCAGATGGTTCACAAATTAAAGTAATTTTAGGTTCCCCGTCAATAAAAGAAGGAGTTAGTCTGCTAAGAGTTAGATCAGTTCATATATTAGATCCATACTGGAATACATCTAGATTAGATCAAGTTATTGGTCGAGCTATAAGATATTGTTCACATAAAGATTTACCCAAAGAGGAACGTCAGGTTAATGTTTATTTGTATTTGGCATGTGCACCCAAGGGTAAGCATTCTTCTACTACTGATAAGTCTCAATCCAGTCAACTTACCGTGGATCAACATATTTATCGTATTGCGCTAGAAAAAGAAAAGTTAGTCAAAGAATTCTATTCAGTTATAAAACGTTCAGCTGTTGATGCAAAGCTTTTTGCTAATGCACAAAAATTTGTTACAGAAAATTAAACTATTTAAATATTAATCAAATATACTTTATTAATAATTAAATAAAATGCCAAGATATTATTTTTTAACAAATTCTACCCAAACCTTTATTGTAGGACCATTTATTACTGTGTGTGATGACACAAATAGATACTTTGGTCAAGTTATTAGATCTAATGATTATTCAGAGCAATATGATCTTAAAACATTATATAAATACAAGTTATGGGTTTTTGAGGATAGTGAATCAACAAATCTATCTCTATTACAAATTAAATACAAACTGGTTGATTCACTTGAAAATTTAAGTTTGTTTTGCAAGTTAATTGGTACATTTGAAGGCCAAATAGAATTATTAAATCCTATTCTTGAAATTACAGATGCAAATACAAAGTATATACTAGAACTTAAAATAAGTAATGGTATTATTTGTTGTCCAAAATTAACAATCGAGTTTTAGTTAAATTATATTTTAATATTTGAGACAAACACAGGTTTGTGATCTGATATTCCCGAGTTTGGACTTAAAACAACCCAGTCTGATTGATTGGTTATTTTCTTAGATTCAAATAGTTTTATTATTTTTTCAAATTGATAAAAAATTTTATAACCAAGTAACTTGGACAAAAATTTATATTTGGTTGAGTTACCTATTCTGAACTCTGAACTAAACATTATATGATCTATTTGTCCTAGTTCAGGTTTGGAATTAAATTCAGATCCATGCTTGTGAGTTAGTATAGAACTAAACCCTTGGTTTAGAGTACTATTATACAATACACAATCAAATAATCCCATAAATTCTTCTAACATATCTATTGGTTTATTAAAATCTCCCGCAATAATAAATGGTGTATCGAGATTAGAAACAAGTTCTTGACCAAAAGTTTGTATTTGATATTCAGACCATTTCCAATAAAAATGGATATTCGCACAAGAAATTATTTGATTTAATTTATGAAATTTAATTTTAGTAATTAAAGCTATTTTTTTATCAAGATGTATTTGTTTGTATTCAGTAATATAACCTTTTGTTATTAATGTGACCAAATAATTTGTTTGAGTTTCCTGACCAATTGCTATTTGATTAGACTGGACTAGAGTTTTAAGTTTATCTAGTAACAAAGGGTGAACTTCTTGTAAACATATTATCAGAGAACAAGGTGATTTGGTTATCATCCAGTTTAAAATATTAATAATAGCATGAGATCTAAATTCAATAAATCGATTATAATCAACTGATGCAATAGTATATGGATTTATTTTATATTTAGGATTAGATTTAATCCATCCTTTCCAACTCATAAATGAAATGGTAGGTTCAGGATTAAGTAGATTCCAAGTACAAATATTAAGTTTCATTTAATTTTTGTGTATTATAATATTCTAGATAAATAATTGAATAAAAAATTGATTTTTTTATACTTAAACATAAAATATATTTATTTAGTAAATCAATGGAAAATCCTTATAAAGTACTAGGTGTTGAACCCAATGCAACTAATTCTGAAATAACAAAAGCATATAGAGATTTAGCCAAAAAATGGCATCCAGATAAAAATAAAGCTCCAGAAGCATCTGAAATGTTCAAAAAAATTAATGATTCTTATAAATATTTGACAGATGAGGGTAAACGCGAGTTTTTAAATACTCATGGAAGACGAATGGATGATGAAGATGAAGCTCATGCAGAGATGCGAGCTCAAGGAAATCAATTTCCTCAAGGATTTCCATTTCCTCAAGGATTCCCTTTTTCCCAAGGATTCCCTTTTGGACCAGGTGGAGTACATTTTTCTGCAGGACCTAATCTTGAACAGATTAAAGAGATGAAACGTAAACAGTTACATATTAAGATGAATGTTGAACTATCATTAGAACAAATATACACAGGTATTAAAAAAACTTTAAAGTATCCGAGAGTACGAATTGTAAATAATGTTCAAATGCAAGAAGAAGGAGAAGTAGAACTTGATATTAAACCTGGATTTACATCAAGTTCACATATTGAAATAAAAAATAAAGGTAATATTTTAGTAGATAATGATGGATCTGAAATTATTGGTTCTGTTATATTTGCTGTTTCAGATTCAGATAATTCAATATATGAACGTGACTATAAAAAACAAGAAAATTTAATTTGTAAAAGAAAAATATCTTTGGTGGAAGCTTTGTGTGGTCTATACTTGGAATTACCTCATCCTTCTGGTCTTAAACTAGTAGTTGATACTCAATCAGTAATAAAACCAACAACCCAATATAAAATAATTAATAAAGGATTACCAGTACTTGGAAGAGGTAAGAGTTATGGAGATATTATATTTAAATTTGAAATAGAATATCCAGAATCAATAACAATAGAACAAAAAGAAAAGTTGGAAGAAATATTTAGTTATAAAGCTCCTGAACATATTGGAGGACCTGGTAAAATATATTCAACTCTTGTAGAACATAACGAAGAAGAAGAAACAGATGATAATGATGAACATAATAATATTAGCTCTGGTCAATCAGTTCAGTGTGCTCAGAGTTAAATATATGTTTAAATATCTGTTTAAAGAAACCAATGAGTTTTGCCAATAATTTTTTTCTTTAAATAGACATAGTATTCATTAAATTGTCTTTCTTGAATTATATCATAATTTGGGTCTGTTTTATCAATATTATTATCTTCTGGAGGATTAGATAAATTACTAATAAGATTTCTTTTATAATAAACATTATTATTATTAACTTGAAGCCAAGTGGTATAGTAATAGCTAGTTCCTTTATAAAATGCTAAACCAAATCCATCATAAAATCCATTTAAAAAATCAGGATCGGAAATATTTCCAGGAGGTATTTTTTTTTCAGGTGTGGTATTTTGATTACATCCACACTCGTATCCGACAATATATCCAACATCAAATCCTTCATCATATTCAGATCTAATATGACTATAAAGTAATTGTAAAATTTCTTGATTAAATTCGGTATATGGAACAATTTCAGGTTGAATTGTTTCAATTTCAGGTTCTTTATATGTCCATGTACTAACAAAATCTTTTGGTTTATTAATTTTTGTATTAGCAATCCAATAATACATTGCATCTCCTAACAAACCTCTACCAGGTTCTGTTTTTTGTATCTCTGGATTTATTTTAGGTTCATCTGAACAAGGTGTTTTATTTTTATCATCTGATTCATTATCATCAGATTCACTATTTGTTTTATTATCATTTTTTGGTGGAAAGAAACTAACAACATATGGGTTTGTTTCACCAGCACCAGATTGAATATTTAATGAATTTTTTAAATTTAAATATTTTTGTTTCCAAGCAATATATTTTAACTTGTAGGTCATTAATATAAAATGAGATGAAATTTTATATTAATCCAAGTCTATATTTATTAAAAGTAATATGTTTATTTTCAATAGCAAGTTTTTCAACATAATCCTGAAAAATATTTGTTTTAAATGTTTGAATTAATGGAATTAATCCTTTATTATATAGGTACTCTTCTGAATTTAAAATAAAATAAGAGTTTAACCATGGATTTGAATCTGTTGTAATAAAAATATCATTATTATAAAATGCAATTAGCTGATTTAATTCATCTAATAAATAAAAAAAGTTATAATGAATATGTAAATAAAATTCTGTTAGTTTAATTTTAGAGGTAGCAGAGCGAGTTTTTACTAATTTATTAAGTATACTGAACAGGGGTGTTTTTTCAGTACTTGTAAATATATCTTGAGCATTTATCATATCCATAAATTGAACATGGTGTTTTCTTAAATTAAATTCAACCCCTGGGATTGATTTATATCTGGATGTTTTTTTTTCTATAAAATTTATCAAGTCAACATTCCAGTACTTGAAATCACCTGAAAATAATGAAATAGTATGATTATCTGGATTAGAATCATCAATTATATTATCATCATAAACTTTTAAAAGATTAGATGATATTTTATCATATGAACTATAAGTATTATGGATAATAACTGAATCAATACTAAAATAGTGTGCCATTGATGATATAAATTTTATAAGATCTTCATCATTAAAAATATTTTTTGATCCTAAAAATCTACTTATATAATTAACTGAAATAGTATCTCTTAGTTCAATAAATAAAACAATTTCACCTGTATTTTCATTTTGTAAAACAAAATATATTTCATCTTTTGAAGCAACTTTTGATTTCTGTTGTAAAAAGAAATATTTTTCATACACTGGATTATCATCTAGATAAAAGGCTTGAAATAAATAAGTTTGTGAACCAATATCAGAATAAAAATAACGTTTGTTATTATAAACAGGCAACACAATTCTATAAAAATAATAAACTTTTGAAACAAAATCGTCACCTTCTACATTGTGTTCTTCTAGCCAATTAATTTTTGGTATGGGTTCTAAATTTATTTTATATTTTGCAGCAACTGTTGATGGTGGAGATTTAATAGCTTTGATGTACTCAAAAGTATATAGTTTTTTAATTCGTTTTGATGCATTGGGATTAGGATGATAATAATGATAGTTTTCTTTAATTGATATTAATTTTAGGGCTCCTGGATTTAATAAAACTTCTTCTTCGCTCTGAAATAGAGAATAAGATTCAATACAAAGTCCAATTCCTTCAACCTGTTTAGGAATTTTAATTTTAATTAAAATAAATCCAAATAAATTATTTTTAGGATCATAAAATGGATTACGAGTAGTTGAAATAAATGATTTTTCTTCATATATATCTCCTGGTATTAAATGACTAAGATAATCATCTGAACTAATAAATCTATACAACCAATAATCTTTATCAAATTCGGGAGCTTTTGAAATAATTGAATGTAAATTATCAATTTGTTTTTCAATAAATGGATCTTTAAAACATTCATTTCTAATATAATAATTCCAATAATATGATCCAAGTAATGAATATAGTTGTATATATGCTTTTGCTATATTTTCTTTTATATATATTTGATGTTCAAGTATTTCCTTGGCTGTTATCTCATTTGCAGATATTATCTTACACATAGAATCAGATTCTATTGTTTTTAAATCAATATTTATCTCCATATTTAGACCTAAATTAATAAGTTCTGATTTAGTATAATATGGTTTAGTAGTAATAAAAGGGATAAATGAAGGTTTGATACATGTGGTTAAATCAGATGTCATTGGTTGAGACAAATAAAATACTTTATAATATGTTTGTGAAAGAGTATCTAAATCATAATTAGAAATAAAATTAAGATTTTTTTTTAATTTTTCAGTATATGAAGAGTTTGATAATTTATTAGATTCAGAAATTTTTTTGAGAGTATCTGATAAAAGCCTAACAATTTTTTCATTTGGAAGTCGATAATTATGAAATATAACACGTGAATATACATTTGAAGCCTCAATTAGATAAAGATTTTTTGAAAATATATCAAATAGTGGTATTGATTTATCAATTTGTGATAGTTCTATTTTTGTATTTATAAAGTTATTTTTTTTATATTTAGAAGAATCTAAAATACCAAGATTATAATAGAGTTCATGTAAAACAAATTCTTCATCTACAGATTTTTTAGTGCCATCAGGTAATTTAATGTGAAACATTCACTATTAAAATATAATAGATAAATTATTTTACTATTTTTTAAGTAAAATAATATCTTAAATAATTATAATAATTTAATGGATTATAATCAAGATTCTGCGATTAATAGATTACATGTGCTAGACGATACCAATGTTACATGCGACAAAAATGCTTGTGCTGTCTTCAATGGTGGAATTTATGTTGAAAAAGATATTCATGCTGCAAATATTCATATTAGAAATTTTAAAAATGACTATATTAGTAGCACTCGTGTAGATATAAGTTTGACAAATATAGATACTGCAAATATTAGTAAAGGAATATTTCCTTCTGATATTTTAACAACTGCAACTTTAGGATCAAATGAAAAAAAATGGAATTCAGTATATGCAACAAATGGAAATTTTCAAGTTACTAATTCAAATACATGTAATTTAAAAAATTTAAAATATGAAAATCTTCTAACCATTCCATGTATACAAAATATACCAAGTAATTTTAATCCACAAAATGATTGGATTGTTCAACTTGATAAAGATATTATTTTAATAAATATTTATGAAATTTATACATATGCATCAAACTCCTTAATAACAATTAAAATACCAAAATCAGATATTTATTATGAACATCATAAAATAATTCTTACTCAAATAATTCCAAGTAAAAAATATAAAATACATTGGGTTATCTCAGGTAATCCTGATTTTATTTCAGATCATTCTATTCAATCATTTGAAATAATTAATTTACCACAAACTGGATGGAAATTAATTAAATATCTACAAGAAAATACAGGTTATGAACAAATTGATCCATGTTTTGAAGATGCAGAAGAAGATGATTGCGAAGATGAAGGTGAAGAAGATAATTCCGAAGATGAAGGTGAAGAAGATGAAAATAGGCTAGGTATGCTAGAGATACAACCTAGAGAACCAAATAGTACTTGTGTTAAAAAAACATTTATCAAATATGTTTATACACATCAAGATATAATTGATCAGAAAATAATTGATCAGATAACAAGTTCAATTTATGATATTAGTTCATCAGTAATTCATCAGGCACATCAGATTAGATTGCTAGATCAACAAATTATATGTCCAAAAATTATTGATGGACTTGAAAGAAAAATAGATAGTATGACAAAGAAAATTTTAACATTGGAAACACAATGTGGAGATATAGATTCAGAACTTAGAACACATGGAAGTAAAATAGATGATATGCATTGTAATACAAGAACATCACATTCGCATTCTTATAACTCGAACTCATCAAAACTAGTCGAGGCAATTGAGGATTTAACTAAAATAGTTAGAAAAAATGATAAAAAAATGGAAGAACTTGAAACAAAAATATCAAATGCAAATAGTAAGATGAAAAAAATTATAAAATATTTAAATTTGGAATAAAATTAATAAAATATAAGCTAAAATTATTAACATGGCTGGAGGAATATTACAATTATTAATAAAAGGACCACAAGATCTATTTATAACTGAAAATCCAGAACTATCTTTTTTTAAAACTGTATTTAAGAAACATTCTGCATTTTCTATTGAAACAAAAGAACAATTCTTTAATTCAATTAGTTTTGGAACTAAATCAATATGTTTAATTGCAAAAGATGGTGATTTAATTTCAAATATTTCTGTAAGAATAACACTACCATCATTAAATTCTAAAAAAGGTGATAGTTGTGAAGCAATATTTGGTTATGCAAATTCAATAGGTCATTTAATGATTGAATATGCTGAATTAGAGATTGGTGGATATATAATAGATAAAAGATTTGGCGAATGGTTTGAAATTTGGTCAGAAATATCACAAACAGCAGAAAAAAAACCTGGTTATGCCGAAATGATTGGAAAAAGAGATCCAATTTCATTTAAACCTGATTCACTTGCAAATGCATTAGATCTAATAGTACCATTAGATTTTTATTTTACTAAAAATATTGGTCTTGCTTTACCAATTATTGCACTTTATAAAAATGATATTTATGTAAATATTAAATGGCGTGATTTTAATGACTGTTGGATTTGTAATAAACCAAATGTTAGACCAGATTATATACCAAGATTTAGTGCTGTGTTATATGTTGATTATGTTTATTTAGAATTATGGGAACGAGAAGACTTTATATCAAACTCTCATTTATATTTGGCTGAACAAGTTCAGTATAATAATATATATTCATATCAAAAATCAAATTTAACACCAAGTGTAGAATTAGATTTTTCACATCCAGTTAAAGAAATAGTTTGGGTAATACAAAGATCAGATATTAATTTAAGATCTGTGACTGGTGATACAGATTATACATATGGAAATGATTGGTTTAATTATTCTTGTTTCAAGTCAAGAAACAGGAATATTGTTAAAGATCCATTTGAAGTAGCAAATTTAATGTTTAATGGTCAAGAAAGAAGTATGTCATTTCCTGCAATTTATTATAGATTGTATCAAACTTATTTTAGACATACTAAAACTCCATCAAACTATATTTATGTTAATTCATTTGCTTTACAACCTGAAGAATTTCAACCAACTGGACATTGTAATTTTTCTGGTATAGAAAAAGCTAAACTTAATTTAAAAATGATTTCTGGTATTGGTTATGATTATAATGTAAAAGTATATGCATTATCATACAATTTTGTACTAATAATTGATGGTCAGATAGGTATGGGGTTCCAAATGTAAGATTGATGTTTGTTTTTTACATAAAAAAACAAACATTAAATATTATCTTTTGCACTTTTTAGTTCCAAATGTAAGATTGATGTTTGTTTTTTACATAAAAAAACAAACATTAAATATTATCTTTTGCACTTTTTAGTTCCAAATGTAATATTGATATTTTTATGTAAAAAACATTAAATATTATCTTTTGCACTTTTTAGTTCCAAATGTAATATTGATATTTTTATGTAAAAAATATTAATCTTATCTTTTGCACTTTTTAGTTCCAAATGTAATATTAAATCTTATCTTTTGCACTTAATAAGGTATTTCATCATGACTTTCATATTTCATATTATCATCTAGTTTTACATATAAAATTTTTTTACTAGGTAACTCGTAATTTTCAAATGTATCATCATTTATTTCTAATAAATGTTTCATTAATACTCGTGCGGTATGTTTATGTGTTACAATTAAAGGAAAACTATTTTCTGTTAAAGTATAGAGAATATCATTTTCATAATATGGTAGCAATCTATCTAAAACATTTTCTTTTGATTCTCCATTTTTAATTTTATTATAATAACAATTTCTATAAATAGGATATTCATTTGGAGATTCATAATCAATTACACTTGGTGGTTTTATATGAAAATTTGTTCGTAACATTTTTGTATATTTTTCACCATAAATAGTACGAATATGTTGTCTTGGTACACCTTCTAAATTACCATAATGTCTTTCATTTAATCTCCAACTAGTATGTATATGAATATTTTCTAATTTTAATTGTTTTTTAATAATATTAGATGTATCTATTGATCTCATTAATACAGATGAAAAAATAACATTTGGATACAATTTATTATTTAAAATACTTTGAGACATTCTATATGCTTCTTTTTTACCATTTTCTGTTAAAGGAATATTTGTCCAACCGGTAAATTTACTATCATGATTCCATATTGATTCACCATGACGAACAAGTAAAAACCTTTTTTTATTTAATAAATTACAGTTTTCAGAAATTAATTTTTTTCGATACATATTTATTTCTATTTAATTAATTTACTATTTCTTATTTAAATAATTTTAAATTAATTAAATGAATTTGTTAGATCTTTTTCTTCATTATCTGGAAGATCTACATCTAGCTCTTTTATTTTCCAAATCTCATAAGTGTTATTTGGAAGAGGTCTACGAATTTTAAATGGTGTCATTTTATTTTTAAGTTCATAAATTGCTATTTCAACTGGAGATTTACCTTCAATATTTTTAACAAGAGTTTTTGCACCAACAGAAATTTGTTGAGCTCTAATTCCCAATACTCTAACCATTTCATATTTTGTTAGCTTGGACAAAGTAATACGCTCATCATCTGGAACTTGAGTAGGAGGTCCTATATCTTCATATTCAGCTATAACATTATCATATTCAAAATAACATTCTACTTCATCTACATTTTCTTTTAAATCAGCATTTGAACTAATCTCTTCACCATCACCTTCAACATAATCATCATAGTCTTTTTCACCATTATCATCTTCTTCTTCATCAATAACACCTTCTTCTGCAATGATAGCTTCAATTTCTTCAACTTCTGTTTCAGAATCAGCATCTGACTCTGACTCGGAGTCAGATTCTGTTTTAATTAGAGCATTCTTTTTTTTGAGCTGTTTCTTTGATGACATTTATTATATAATTATACAATATATATTTATATAAGGAAATTTCAATTTTTTAATAGTTTAATTAGTTTCGGATTATTCTTCTTCAGCTTCTTGATCATCAGAGCCAGCTTCTTGATCATCATCTTCATCATCATTTTCATCTTCAGAATCATTTTGTTTAATAGATAAAGGTGCAGGTGCAAAAACAGGTGCAGGTATAGGTGCAAAAACAGGTGCAGGTACAGGTGCAAAAACAGGTGCAGGTACAGGTGCAAAAACAGGTGCGGGTACAGGCGCAGATCTAGTACTTTCTTTTTGATTAATATTTTTAAATATGTCAGAAATTACCTTTTTAGCTGGCTCTTTTTTACCACTATAAAATAAATTAGTAAATTGATCTACTTTATCATCTATTTCTTTATCTGATAGTTTAATTTTATATTTAATTACATTTAATTTTAATCCTTTTTTCAATGAATCTACCATATATTTTTGAAGCCCAATCCAATATGTAGTATTTACCATATCTGAATTTTCTTTTATTTTTGAAAATTCATCAGCATCAACTATTAGTTGTATAAAAAAACTAAATTCTGTTAAATCAAAAGGGTTCAAATATTTTTTTACTTTACTTGAAGTTTGTTTAGGGACATTTGTAAACTCTTCTGTAGTATTTTGTTTGCTTAGTGTTAAATATAAATAAAAAAGTATTAAAAAAAATAAAATTGTAAATAAAAGATTTGTAGTATCCATAAGTATATATATACTTTATATTTTAATTTAAATTAAATTAAATTATCTTTATGTTCCCCATTGGATATTACATTGACAGCAAATATATTTAATATTATACTCTTTTCCTAATCTATAAAATACTGCTTCTTTTTCTATCAAAACATTTGGATCATTAGGACTAGTATTTGTTACACATTTTGTATTTGGACATATATAATCCTTTGTTCTTGGTAAAGTTGGATCATTTATTCTTTGTTTAATATCATCATCATTTGCTACTGCACTTTTCTCAAAATTAATTGAATCAATCATAGTACCTGGTTCTAAATAATATGTTGTAGAACAGTTTGTACATGATAAATAGAACTGTGAAATACTTTTTTGAAACTTTACAATCTGCTTATACATATTTGATAAAGCAGTTGATAGCTCTTCAGTGGTCATTAAATGCACATCATTTGTTTTTAATACAGATTTTAAATCTAGACTATCCAGTTCAGATTCTGCCCACATAATTGAATATTGAGTATCAGAATTTATAAATTTATTTTTCTTTGACTCCAAATTAGAAAAAAATATTTCAACAAGTTCATCCGGTGAGTCTATTGATTTTATATTTTCATCACTAGATAAATTTGTATTTTTAATTATTTCAAGAGTATCAGAGCAATATTTACAATAGAACATTAAGTTATAATAGTAGTAGTATAGTTATTATTTTTAAATAATAAAAATATCAATTTTTTTAAAAGTTTATTTTTTCTCTATAATATTTATAATACTTGTATGAAAATAGAATATATTAATATATTAACTGGAGGAGATATTATATATAAATGTGATGAAGATTTTTTTGAGTGTCAAAAAGATACTTTAAATTTTGGATTATGTATGCCAAAATCAAAACCAGATAAATGTAATGATATGAACTATGATTTAAATAGTGAAATTAGAATTCCACAACCTGATAAAGATAAGCTTAATTCAGAAGAAAGAAAATATTTAGATGAATTGAAAAAAAAAGGTTTAGCAAAAGGATATATTGAGAAAAATTTGACTAATTCGTGTTATAAACAAAATAATAATCCAATTATATTTGAATATAATTTTATTATTCCTACAAATTTTTCAATAGCAACCATTAATGCAATGGGTATATATAGAGGTAATAATATTGATTTATTTAATTTAATTGATCTAAGAATGAAAATGTTAGGTAATCAACTTGCAGAATATAATCCAACAATTGTATGTTTTCAAGAAATGTCAGAAGTCTCATTTGATTTATTATATACTCCCCAAATAAGAAAATTATATCCATTTTTTTATGAACATAATTTATCAGAACTAAAAACTAGTAGAAATAAAGATATTGAAGTTTTTGTTTTATCAAAAATTCCTATTAAAAAAGTAACAATTTATCCATTAGAAGGAAATCTTGATTATACAAACTCACTTGGAGTATATGAATTTGATAATTTAATTATTATTAATGTTTATATGCAAGCAGGTTCATCAAGTTCTCCTGGTCAACAATTTAAATCATTACATTATTCTAGATGTAGATCACAACAATTACATTTCATTAAAAGTATTATTGATAATAATTCTACTAAACCATATATTATTTTAGGTGATTTTAATTTTGATTTAAATACTACTGATACAAATCATTATCCTGAAAAAGCACAACTTGATCAACTTGAATTTATTGATACTTGGACACATGGTACTGATACAAGTGGACTTACTGAAAATACAGATATAAATACACTAAGATGGAATTCTAAATTTGAAGAAAAAAAATTTAGATATGATGCAATTTTTTATAAAGGTAATAATATTGGATCTATAAAATGTAGTGAAGTTATTTTTAATATTCCTAAATCACTAGAAGGAGAGGAAAATAGATGGTATGAATCAACAATATTATCAAAACCCGAAAATCGTGTTGGTCAAAAAATTAGATATAATAAAGAAGGTTCTGTAGAAAACCCAATATATGATCTTTTTATCTCTGATCATTTTGGGGTATTTGCAGAATTTATACTTAAATAAAAAATTGACTTTATCCAAGCATTTTTTTCTTTAATCGCAAAGCTCATCAATAAAAAATTGACTTTATCCAAGCATTTTTTTCTTTAATCGCAAAGCTCATCAATAAAAAATTGACTTTATCCAAGCATTTTTTTATTGAATCGCAAAGCTCATCAATAAAAAATTGAAAAAATAAATTAATATAGATCTCTATCGGGA
>Ga0209617_10000870_pt1 | contig 13721 bp, 7 predicted proteins | sample LakEriepJuly2011_2_FD_187459 | JGI IMG/M metagenome (GOLD analysis project Ga0209617, IMG submission 187459) | Freshwater microbial communities from dead zone in Lake Erie, Canada - CCB epilimnion July 2011 (SPAdes) (version 2) | ecosystem: Environmental > Aquatic > Freshwater > Lentic >... | reverse complement strand
GCGCGCAAGGAGCACTGCTCCCGCGTGATCCCAGATGTACTTGCCGGGGCCACCACCGCGACGGCTGTACGCCACATCAGCGAGCCCTGCGATGACGTGGCCGTACTTCGCTTGACTGTCGGAGTGGACAAGTTCGCACGCGTGGCCCGTCGCGAGCCCGACCTCGGTGCGCGCGCGAACCTGGCTCGGTGTCGCGCGCGCGGGGGCAACCACTCGGACGGGTTCATGCGGTGCAAGCGCGGCCTGCGACACCTCGGCGCGGGTGGACTCGCCACCCACGAGCGGATGCCACCACGCTCCCTTGCCTTTGGCGGCGCTGAGCAGCATGCCACCGAGCACGGTCGGATAGCCGTTGGAGGCGAAGATCACCTCTCCACGGCGCAGTAGCGCCAAGCACGGGCACCAGTGGTCACCATCGATAAATCCCTGCGTGCCATCGATCGGGTCGAGGACCCACGCAAACTCAACGCCGCGCGTCGATCCTTCGAGACCGCCCGAGGTCAGCGCGCGCTCGATCCCCGCCTCGCCTCCCTCGTATCCCCAGGATGCCAGAAGTCGACGGCAATGGGCCTCCGCGGCGGGCTTACCCCCGATTGACGCGAGATCCTCCTCCGCGATCGTCGGGACCGGACCGAAGTCCATCTCAAGCCTGCTGAGGATCAGCACCTGCAGCGCCACATCGACGGCTGTCACCACCGAACCGTCGGCCTTTCGGACGATCGCCTCGGGCGGCAGCTCCCGACGCGCCGCGATGGCGAGGTTCGTGGCGTCCTGCACCGCGTCGCAGGCGAGGTCGAGGTCATCGAGATCGATCTTGGAGGACCCCATGGGCATCCGCGCAGAGTAACACTCCCGCGGCGAGCAGCCTCGGTGCCAACTTGGCAGCCGAATCGGACTGCCAAACCGACCTGTCACCCGAATTCGCCTTCACCCCGACATTTCGGCTGGCACGACCCTTGCAAACGGGCGGCCCCTGCTCGCGACGGCCGCGAAGACGCCGCCCAAACCGAGCGCGGGAGATAGACAGCAATTTGAGTGAGTCGCCCTCGGCAACCCCGTGGGCGGGAAGGAACCCATTTATGTCCAACGGAACCAGCAAGATCATCGGCATCGACCTCGGCACCACCAACTCGTGCGTCGCCATCATGGAAGGCGGTCAGCCGAAGGTACTCATCAACGCGCAAGGCAATCGCACGACTCCGTCGGTCGTCGCATTCACCGAAAAGGGCGAGCGCCTCGTCGGCCAGCCCGCGAAGCACCAACAAGTCACCAACCCGAAGAACACGATCTACTCGATCAAGCGCTTCATGGGCCGTCGCACCGACGAGGTCGCGAAGGAACAGAAGATGGTGCCGTACGAAGTGCTCGGCTCGGGTGCGGACCTCGTGAAGGTCAATGTGCGCGGCAAGCAGTACACGCCGCCAGAAATCTCCGCGGTCGTGCTGCAAGAGCTCAAGAAGGTTGCGGAAGATTATCTCGGCGAGAAGGTCGAGCGCGCGGTCATCACCGTCCCCGCGTACTTCAACGACGCGCAGCGCCAAGCGACGAAGGACGCCGGCGAAATCGCAGGCCTCAAGGTCGAGCGCATCATCAACGAGCCGACCGCGGCCGCACTCGCGTACGGCCTCGAAAAGAAGAAGAACGCGCGTATCGCGGTCTTTGACCTCGGCGGCGGTACGTTCGACGTGTCGATCCTCGACGTCGGTGACGGCGTCTTCGAAGTGCTCTCGACGAACGGCGACGGCCACCTCGGTGGCGACGACTTCGACGATCGGCTCATCACGTTCCTCGCCGATGAATTCCGCAAGCGTGAAGGCATCGACATCACGAAGGACGCGATGGCGTTGCAGCGCCTGAAGGAAGCCGCGGAAAAGGCGAAGATCGAACTCTCCACGCAAATGGAGACCACGGTCAATCTGCCGTTCATCACGGCCGATCAGAACGGCCCGAAGCACCTCCAAGTGACGGTCACGCGTGCGAAGTTTGAAGACATGTGCGCGGATCTCTTCACGCGCCTTCGCGGCCCCTGCGAGCAAGCGCTCAAGGACGCGAAGCTCAGCGCAAGCGAAGTGCAGGAAGTCGTGATGGTCGGTGGCTCGATCCGCATTCCGAAGGTCCAGCAAATCGCGAAGGAGATCTTCAAGACGGAATCGCTCGATCGCTCGATCAACCCCGACGAAGTCGTCGCGATTGGCGCCGCGATCCAAGGTGGCGTACTCGCTGGCGACGTGAAGGACGTGCTCCTCCTCGATGTCACCCCGCTTTCGCTCGGCGTCGAAACGCTCGGCAGCGTGATGACGACGCTCATTCCGCGCAACACGACGATTCCTACGTCGAAGAAGGAAACCTTCTCGACCGCGTCTGACAATCAGAACTCGGTGACGATCCACGTGCTGCAAGGCGAGCGCCCGATGGCGAACGACAACCGCAGCCTCGGAAAGTTCGACTTGACGGGTATTCCGCCTGCGCAGCGCGGTACGCCGCAAATCGAGGTTGAATTCGCGATCGACGCGAACGGCATCCTCAACGTTTCGGCGACCGACAAGGCGACAAACAAGAAGCAAGAGATCAAGATCACTGGCTCCTCCGGCTTGTCGAAGGACGACATCGAGAAGATGAAGCGCGAAGCCGAAGAGAACGCGTCTGCCGACAAGCAACGCCGCGAACTCATCGACCTCCGCAATCAGGCCGAGCAAGTCGTCTACGGCACGAAGAAGGCGATGACGGATCTTGGCGACAAGGTGCCGGCCGCGACGCGCAGCTCGATCGAGAGTGCGATTTCGAACGTCGAAGAGCGCGTCAAGGGCGATGACCCAGCCGCGATCCAGAAGGCACTCGACGCGCTCAACACCGCAGCGCAGGAACTCGGCAAGATTTCCTACGAGTCGGCGAAGGCGGACGCACCTGCGGGTGGCGCCGCTGGCGGTGCCGACGCTGGCGCGAAGAAGGACGACGTCATCGATGCCGAGTATGAAGTGAAGGACGGCAACTGACCCTGAAAGTCGGTACATGACGAAACGCGTGTTTGATCAACGACCCGCGGCCCGCGACTCTCGCGGGCCGCGGCTTTTCCCGCAAACTCGCAGGCCTCTCGCGACTCTGTAGACTGCCGCCCCTCGATGCCACACGCCACGCAACAACCCAAGCCCATGCAAACCGTGAAGGGCATTCCGGTTTCGCCAGGCATTGTCATTGGGCGGGTGTTTGTGCTCGGCGAGGCGGAAACACATGTTCCGCATCGCGACATCGAAGAACACGAAATCGACATTGAAGTCGGCCGTCTTGAGGGCGCGCTGCGCGATGCGACTGCCGACCTCGTGGTGCTGCGCGATCGCACCGAACAACAACTCGGTCGCGAAGCCGCGAAGATTTTCGGTTTCCACCTCGGGCTTCTCCAAGATCCGTCGCTCGTCGGGCCGATGCGCGAGCGCATTCGCAAGGATCGCATCAATGCCGAAGTCGCCGTCGCCGACGCGTTCCGGAAAGTCACAGAGCAATTCCGCGCCATCGGCAACGAGGTTTTCCGACAGAAGGCCAACGACGTGCTCGATCTCGATCGTCGCGTCCTTGGCAAACTGATGGGCGAAAATGAGTCGCGCCTCTCCGCGCTCGACGAACCCGTCATCATCGTCGCTCACGAACTCACGCCATCGCAGACGGCCGGCATGGATCGCCGCAAGATCCTCGGCATCGCAACCGATCTCGGCGGCCGAACGAGTCACACCTCGATCGTTGCGCGCGCGATCGAAATCCCTTGCGTTGTTGGTTGCCAACGCGTGATGGAGCGCGCGGATGACGGCGACACCGTCATCGTCGACGGCGACACAGGCGTCGTGATCGTGCGGCCAACCGAGCGCACGCTCGAGGAATATCGCGTTCAACAAGAACGCTTCTCTGCATATCGAAAAGTCTTGCGGGAGACCGCGCCACTTGAGGCGGTCACGAAAGATGGAACGCGCATTCAACTCCTCGGAAACATCGAGTTTCCGCACGAAGTCGAGAGCGTGCTCGCGAACGGCGGCGACGGCGTCGGCCTCTATCGCACCGAGTTTCTCTATCTCACGAACGATCACGAGCCGAGCGAAGAAGAGCAGTATCAAGCGTATCGACGCACACTCGAACTCCTCGCTGGGCGACCTTGCACGATCCGCACGCTCGACCTCGGCGCCGACAAGTACACGCAACAGCGCGCACACGAACCCGAGCGAAACCCCTTCCTCGGCCTTCGTTCGATTCGCTACTGCCTGCAGAATCGCGAACTCTTCAAGACGCAACTCCGCGCGATCTTGCGCGCGAGTACTTCGGGTCCGGTCAAGATCATGTTCCCGCTGGTGTCGACCCTTATGGAGTTGCGACAAGCGAAGATGATCTTGAACGATGTTTGTGAAGAGCTCGACGAAGAGGGCATCCCCTTCGATCGCGCGATCCAAACCGGAATCATGATCGAGGTGCCGAGCGCCGCGCTGATGGCGCGCGCATTCGCCGACGAGTGCTCGTTCTTTTCGATCGGCACCAACGACCTCATCCAGTACACGCTGGCGGTCGACCGCGGCAACGAGCGTGTGGCCAATCTTTACACAGGCGCGTCGCCGGCGGTCCTGTATCTCGTGAAACAGGTGGTTCGATCGGGTCGTCGCGCAGGCATCGACGTGTCGCTTTGCGGCGAGATCGCGGGCGAAGCGATCTACACGATGTTGCTGATCGGACTGGGAATGCGTACACTCTCGCTTGTCCCGAGTCAGATTCCGCTCATCAAGCGCGTGATCCGATCGGTCGACATCCCCCACTGCGAACAGTTGGCCCGCCGGGTTGGCTCGTTCGATTCCGAGCGGCAGGTGCTCAACACCCTCCGCGACGAACTCAGGAAAATCGATCCCGACTCGTTCGGCGGCTGGATGGCCGAGTGAACGAACGCCCCGCAAATGGGCGCGGAATCGAATGAACAAAAAAACTGAGGCCGTGAACAGTTCTGTCAAGTGTTCTGTGAAGTCTCGCGCAACTTAGGTTGGACCCGCCACAAGTGGCTCCTCGCGACACACACAGCACAACATAGAACGGGCAACTTCTTGGTTTAGGCGGTCGTTCCGCCTGCCAATCGGGATGAACGGTCGCGCATTTCGCTCCTCGCGCACGCTTCATAAGCGTGAAACAGCGTGAGACAGCCGGAATCCGCGCCCCCCGGACGGTCGGAAGAAGGCTGAACTGGCGTATCGCCGCTTCGGTCTTCAACGGGAACTTTGCGTGCGCGCCGCGTACGCCCCTCGCGCCTCGCGCGAACGGCTTGCGGCGAGTCACGCGACGCAGGTGCTCGGGAGTCCAACTCTCGAGCAGCCGAGCGACGGAGAGCGCATGGCGGCCCTTCACGGGAGCCCATGACTCGCCTCCTCGGGTGGTTCGCGCGAAGTTTCGTGCGAATCCCTGTGCGCCAAGGCGCGGTCTGTGCGGAGTCGTTCCGCAGCCGCTTGCCTGAGGCTCGCTCCCGCCGACCTGCCACGCTCCACTCGGAGCGATCCCATCAGGAAGTAGCCGACTGTTCACGCCTCGCAATCTGGAGCAATCCAGAGAATCGGCGTTGGCGATGATTGATCAGAACGGTGCGAGCGAGTCAGAAAACAAGTTTGAAACAAACCATGCCGTGGGAAGCCGAATCGATGGCGACCCGCGATCGACGCACGCGTCGAATCCACGCGCGTCAGACACGGGCGATGCCACGGCAGCGAATCAGCGGCTAGACGGAAACGCCGATTCGGATGAAAATCCGGAGTTTGATGAGAACCCCGGCATGGGCTTCGGATTCACCGAGGCCGATGACCTCGCTGCCGAAATCGCCGCGGCGAACATTCTCTCCATTGAACGGCCGACCAACTTCGGCGCGACCGAAGGCGACGGGTCAGCCGAATTCGCCGCGACGGGTCGCGACTTCGACTCCGCTCGAGGTACCGACGACGCAGACGAGCGCGACGACGATCGCGACGAGACAGAAGCAGCTGCCGACGCTGACGAGGCCGCCGCCGCATACGCGCGCGCCTCGATGCGCGATTTCGATCGGCCTGCGGATGAAGAACCGACGGCCGAGGGCGATGACGAAACCATCGCACACCGTGGCGAGAAGCCAAAGCAACTCGTCGTCGTGAACGACATTCCCGGCGAAGAGACGCGCATCGCGATTCTCGAGCAAGGAAAACTCGCGCAGTTCTTCACCGAGCGCGCCGCGACCTCGACCAACGTCGGCTCGATCTACAAGGCGCGCGTCGTCAACGTCGAGCCCGCGATTCAAGCTGCATTCGTCGATTTCGGCGAGGGCGCGAACGGCTTCCTTCACATCTCCGACCTGCATCCGAAGTACTTCCCGAAGAAGCATGGCCGCGATGAAGATGGCGACGGCGATGAGAAGGTGCGCACCGAGAAAGTCGGCCGCAAGATTCCACGTCGCGCGCGTCCGATGATGCAAGAGGCACTCAAGCGCGGGCAAGAGATCACCGTGCAGGTGCTCAAGGAAGGCATCGGCTCGAAGGGCCCAACCGTCACGAGCTACTTGTCGATTCCAGGTCGCTTGCTCGTGATGATGCCCGACATGGATAACGTCGGCGTTTCGCGCAAAGTCGACGACGAGGAAGGCCGCCGAAAGATGCGGAAGATCCTCGATTCGCTCGATCTTCCGAAGGGCTTCGGCTTCATCCTACGAACCGCGGGTTTCGACGCGACGCGCACGGAACTCGCGCGCGACGCGCAGTACCTCACGCGGCTTTGGCAAGTGATGGAGAAGCGCATGAACGCGGTTGGCGCGCCATGCCAGTTGTACGCTGAGGGCGACATTCTCCTGCGCACGATTCGCGATTCGATCGACTCCTCGGTCGATGGCATCGTGGTCGACAGCGAGAGCGCGTTCAGCCGCGCACGCGCATTCCTCGAGGTCGTCGCGCCGAAGGCTGCAGCAAAGGTTCACTTCTACGATCGTCGCCGACCGATCTTCCACGCGTTCGATGTCGAACGACAGGTCGATTTGATTCATGCGCGCGAAGTGCCGCTTCCTTCGGGTGGCGCGCTGGTGTTCGATCAAGCTGAAGCGCTCGTCGCGATCGACGTCAACTCGGGTCGCTCCCGCAGCGCCCGCGACAGCGAGACCAACGCGTATCAAACGAATCAAGAGGCGGTCGATGAAATCGCGCGGCAACTGCGACTGCGCGATCTCGGCGGCGTCGTGATTTGCGACCTCATCGATATGCGCGCGTCGAAGCATCGGCGCGAAATCGAAGAGCGCTTCAAGAAGCACCTCTCGCGCGATCGCGCGAAGACCACGGTCAGCGAAATCAGCGAGTTTGGCATTCTCGAGTTGACGCGCCAGCGCATGCGACCAAGCCTGCGCAAGACGCACTACATGGATTGCCCGCACTGCGCGGGTCACGGCGAGATTCGCATGCCCGAGAGCGTTGCCAGCGACGCACTGCGCCGCATGCAACTCGTCTTCGACATGGAGCGCGTTGCGCGGCTCGAACTCGTTTGCTCCGCGAAGGTGGCTGCAGTCCTTCTTTCGCGCAAGCGTCGCGCGATGGTCGAACTCGAGGATCTCTTCTCGAAGAAGATTGACGTGCGTATCAGCGAAGCCATCGCAGTCGATCGCGTGGACATCTACGCCTACGACGATCGCGGCGCCGATGTTGATCTCGACAAGCCGCAGAAGTTCCAGATGCCGGCGCTCGCGAGTTTTCCAACGGAAATCGAAGAGGACGACGAGGACTCTGAGAGCGGCAGCGGAAGCGCGGACAGTCGTTCGAGCGAGGAACGTCAAGGCGGCGGCCGCCGTCGTCGTCGTCGCCGTCGGAAGCCCGCAGCCGCAGACGCGACGTCGATCATTCTTTCGGGCGGCTTCGATGATCTTCCAGAGATCGACGAAGAGGAGCCAAGTTTCGCTTCCGCGCTCGAACGGCAAGAGGCCGCGAAGCGCGAGGCAGAACGCGCCGCGCGCGAAGCCGCTGCCGAAGGCGACGACGATGATGCCGACGGCGAAGAGTCAGCCTCGGGTGACGATGCGCGCCGCGACGGTACCGATCGCAGTGCAGAGCAAGGCGAAGGCGGCGGTCGTCGTCGTCGTCGCCGTCGTCGTCGCGGCCGTGGTGGACGAGACGGGAAGCTCGATCGGGATGGTTCCGAAGATGCGCAGCAGGCTGAGGGTGATTCGCCGAGCGAAGTTGCCGCGCCCGCGAAGTCAAGTCCGGCGAGATCAGTGCCCACGAAGCCCGTCGCGCCGCCTCCCCCGCCACGCGAACCAAGCGACCCCATTCGCGTGCACGCCATCGCGAAGGAAATCGAACTCACGAGTAAGGAAATCCTTGCGAAGTGCGCGGAGTTGGACATCGAGGTCAAGGGCCACCAGTCGATGCTGACTGGCGAGCAGGGCGATGCGATCCGCAAGGCGTATGGCAAGCCGCCATTCGATGTTGTGGAGGTTGCCGAGCCCACACCAGACGTTGAGATGGAGTCGACGACCGAGGGCTCGGACGGCGAATCCAGCGAGGGCGGCGGTCAACGAAAGCGTCGCCGACGTCGTCGCGGCCGCGGTCGCGGCGGACGTGATGCCGATGCTCGTGCGTCGAACGCTGATGGCGACGGCGCTCGAGCGACGAGTGGCTCTGAGGACTCCGAAGACTCGGATGACTCGAGCGGTACTGGATCTGATGAGGATTCGGATGATGATCGCTCGGACGACTCGAACGACGACGCGTCAAGCGATTCGTCCGACGAGTCCCCAGAGAGCAACTCGGGTGATGATCGCGATGAAGGCGGAGGCCGCCGTCGCCGTCGACGTCGCCGCGGCGGACGAGGTCGCAACAAGAATCGAGACGAGAATGGCCGTGCGCCATCTTCTTCCGGTGCGTCGTCCTCAGCGAGTGGCGAACAACGCGACAATCGCGGTGCCAATCGGGATCAAGGCGGCGATCGAGGTCGTGATCAAGGCGGCGATCGAGGCGGCGATCGAGGTCGCAACCAAAATCGCAACCAAGGTCGCGATCAAAATCGTGGCGGCGATCGCGATGCTCGTCGAGATGATGCTGGTCGAGGCCGTGGCGGCGATCGCGGGGGGAACCGCGGTGGTCAGCGCGGCGACAACCGCAACGAAAGTCGCGGCAACAACCGCGACCGCAACCGCAACGATACGCCATCGTCATCCCAAACCTCCGCTGCAGCCTCATCCCCCGCTTCAGCCGCTCCTTCAGGTAACGAGTCGCGACCATCAGACGCGAAGCCCGTTCCACCGAAGCCGCGCTCGCTCTACGGCGGCCGCGTGCGCAAACTCTCGCCGGGCGAGCGTCCGTCGGGCGGCGGTGACGAGTGAGTTCAAGCGATCGGCTACTTCAACACCCCCACGCATCGCACATGCCTCGGCGACTCTTCATCCTCGGCGCGACTGGCTCCATCGGCACAAGCGCACTTGATGTCGTGCGAGACTTCGCACGACAGCGGGATCACCGTGATTTGCACGTTGATTTGCACGGTGATTCGCACCACTCGCGCGATTTCGCCGCGAAAAGGTTGCCTCCGCAGTTTGAAGTCGTTGGCCTTGCCGCGGCGAAGAACGGCGCGCTCCTCCTCGAAGCCGCGCATGAATTCGGTGTTCGCGCCATTGCGATCGCCGATCCAAGCGTGGAAGTGGTGGTGCCTGCGAACGTGGAGCTTCTTCGCGGTGCGCGCGCGGCGTGCGAACTCCTCGAGCGGCACGCGCAACCAGGCGATCTCGTGCTCGCGTCCATGGTCGGTGCAGCCGGCATTGAACCCGTGCTCACCGCGATTGCCCGCGGGTGCGACATTGCGCTTGCGAACAAAGAGGCTCTCGTCGCAGCGGGCGCGATCGTCATGCCTGCCGCGCAACGAGCGGGCGTGCGCATCATCCCCGTCGACAGCGAGCACAACGCGCTCTTTCAGTGTTTGAAGTCCTCCACTTCGATGGATGAAGTGCGGCGCGTCGTACTCACCGCGAGCGGTGGACCGTTCCGACGTCGTTCGCGCGCCGAGATGGCGAAGGTGACGATCGACGACGCACTCGCGCATCCGACGTGGCGCATGGGACCGAAGGTGACCGTCGATAGCGCGTCGCTGATGAACAAGGCGCTTGAATTGATTGAGGCGCACTGGCTTTTCGGCCTCGAAAGTGGGCGCATCGACGCGATCGTGCATCCGCAGTCGATCGTCCACGGCTTCGTCGAGTACCTCGATGGATCCGTGCTCGCGCAACTTTCGCCACCCGACATGCGCACGCCGATCCAACAAGCGCTGTGCGACCCCGAGCGATTCGACGGCCCGTCACGCAAACTCGACTTCACTTCGCTGCGCTCGCTCGAATTTGAACCGGTCGATACCGAGCGATTCCCCGCGATTCTGCTCGCCCATCGGGTGATCGAAGCGGGCGGTGATGCAGGCGCGACCTTCAACGCTGCGAACGAAATCGCGGTCGAAGCGTTTCTTGCCCGCCGCATTCCGTTCCTCGCGATTCCCGAGATCGTGCGCGAGACGCTCGACGCCGAGCCCGTTCGTCCAATCGCGTCGCTTGAAGATGTCCTCGCCGCCGACCGTCGCGCGCGGATTCGCGCCACGGAAGCGGTTGCACGCTGTGAAGAACTCGCTTCGAACACGGTGCGCGGCCAAACCGCCACGATCGCGAAGGCGTAGTATGCGCGCGTGAGCTCCTTCACAGGTTTTCTCCTCGTTCTTCTTGGCTTCGGCTTCCTGATCTTCATCCACGAACTCGGGCATTTTCTCGCCGCGAAGTGGGCGGGTATTCGAGCCGATGGATTTGCGATTGGCATGGGCCCGTGCGTTGCGAGTTACCGCCGCGGCGTTGGGTTCTGTCTCGGCTCCGCCGACGCGCGCGTGGTGCGCAAGCACGGGCGTCGACCGATTGAGATGAGCGACGCCGAGCGCGAATCCTTCGGCCTTGGTGAAACCGAGTACTCGTTTCGCGCGCTTCCGCTCGGCGGCTATGTTCGGATGCTCGGCCAAGAAGACGGGAACCCAGGTGCCACGAGCGAAGATTCGCGCAGTTTCGGGAAGGCGCCTATTTTCCGCCGCGGCGTGGTGATTCTTGCGGGTATCACCGCGAATCTCGCGCTTGCGATTGTGCTCTTCCTCGTTGCGTTTCTTGTTGGTGTGCGCTTCCCCGCTCCCGCAGTTGGCTTCGTACAACCTGACAGCAGTGCGGCGCGCGCGGATCCGATTCCTGCCCCCGGCACGTCGGTGAAGGTCGGTCTTCAGCCAGGCGATCGCATTGTTTCGATTGATGGCGACCCTGTCGCGACGTTCATCGATGTGCGCGTTGCCGCTGCGATGGCAAAGCCTGACGAGCCTCTCAATCTCGTGATCGAGCGTGGTAACCAACTGATTGCCTTCGTCGCAACACCCAAGAAGGATCCATCGACAGGTTTACTCTCGCTCGGTGTCACACCGTCGCGAAGCCTCACACTCACCGATGTTGCTGCATCGCGCGATGTGGTTGTGCGTGCGCTCGCGCGAGTCAGCCCCAAACTCGCGGAAGCCGGCGTTGGCCCAGGCGCGACACTTGTCGCGATCGATGGCGAACCTGTCACGAACTTCGCGAACGCCGTCGAAGTGACGCGTGCGAAGTTGGCATCACACGATGCCGCCGCGCTCGCACTTGAGTTTGAAGTGCCGACTCCACAAGGTTCGAGCGAGTCGCAGGCAGCCGCGTTGAGCACCCGCAATCGCGTGACGGTCCTCATCACGCCCGAGCCGAACCTCGATTTCATCGCGTCTGAAGCGCGGCCGAAGCAAGAGAACGGCGAAGCGCCGAGTGCAGATTTCGTTCCAGCAGTCGACGCGGGCATTGCCGGATTCGTGCCACTCGCGCGTATCGACGGTGTGGTTCCTGACAGTCTGAACGCAGCCGCGCTGCGCGAAGGCGATGTCTTCCTGCGCGTTGGTTCGACCTACGGCCCGCGCACGTCAGAACTCATGCGCACGTTCCGCGCGGCGCCGAACGCGACACTGCCCGCGCTGCTTTGGCGCGACGGTGCTGAAGTCGCGGTCGATGTGCGCACCGACGCGAAGGGGCGCGTCGGGGTCTATCTCGGCCCTGCGGTGGACCTCCCGCTTCTCGCGCGCGCCATTCCCGCGCGCTTTGACGCCGATGGCAACGCGACAGACACCGCAGCGAAGTCAGTGCAGTCCATGCCGCTTGCGACGGTGCTCTCGATCGATGGCGCGCCAGTCGCGAACTTCGCCGAGCTTCGTAGGCAAATCGGCGCGATCGCGCACGCCGCGAAGGAAGGCGAGTCACGCGAGATTGTTCTTGCGTTCCGTGATCCCTCGCCCGAAGCGACGCCGAACACTGTGCGCACCACACTGACCGCCGAGGATCTCGCCGGCATTCGAAGCCTCGGTGCAGAATTCCCCATTCCCGAAGTGCTTTTCGATCCGGAGTGGACCGTGCTCACCGCGAACGGCGACCCGCTCAAGGCGATCGCGATGGGTTTCCGTCAAACCGTCACGATGGTCGAACAAGTTTTCCTCACGATTGATCGCGTGAGCCGCGGTTCTGTTGGCGTCGATCAACTTCAAGGCCCCGTCGGCATTCTGCACACCGGAACGCAGGTCGCGAGCGAGGGCTTCATGTTCATGCTCTTCTTCCTCGCGTTGATCAGCGTGAATCTGGCGGTGGTCAATCTGCTCCCGATTCCGATCGCAGACGGCGGACTCTTCCTCTTCCTGTTGTACGAGAAGTTCCGCGGGCGCCCGCCATCGATCGCGTTCCAGAATGCAGCCGCCATGGCTGGCATCGCGCTCGTCGCCGGACTCTTCTTGCTGACGTTCTACAACGATCTCGCTCGGCTCTTCGGCTGAAAGAGTGCATCGGAAGCCGCAGTGCACGCGAAAGGCGGCGCATGCAATCTCCTGCTTCCTCGGAAACTCACACAGAGTCGAAAGTCGCGTTGGTCACGGGTGCCGGTAGCGGCATCGGCGCGGCGGCAGCGCGCATGCTTGCAGAGCGCGGCTACTCGGTGGCGCTCGTCGGCCGCCGGTACGACATGCTTGAAGCTGTGCGCGCGTCGATGTGCGAACCGACGCGGCATCTTTCGATTTCGGCGGACGTCGCCGACAGCGAGCGCGCCTATGAAGCGGTGGATCGCGTGGCGGAAGCCTATGGACGCCTTGATGCGCTCGTCCTCGCCGCTGGCACAGCTCCGAAAGTCTCAATCGAGCAAACCACCGAGGCAACCCTCGAAGAAGCATTCTTCGTGAATACCTTCGGAAAGGCGTTTCCGATTCTTCGCGCGTGGCCAATCTTCAAGCGTCAGCGTTCGGGACGCGTGGTCATCGTTTCGACGATCGGCACGCTCGACCCGTTCCCTGGTTTCTTCGCGTATGCCGCGAGTAAGTCGGCCGCGGATAGTTTCGTGCGTTCGATGAAAGTCGAAGGGAAGGCGATTGGCGTGAAGGCCTTCGCGATCAATCCAGGCGCGGTTGAAACCGACATGTTGCGTCGCAATTTCCCTGAGAGCGTCATCCCGCGCTCAAAGGCGCTTGCACCTGAAGCGGTCGCTGCGATCGTGGTGGCATGCGCCGCAGGCGATCGCGACGAAGACAACGGCAAAGTCATTCCGGTGATGTGACATCTCTGCGGTCGCCGCTGCGGCGGCGAACGTGACTCTTGCGGTCGCCGCTGCGGCGGCTCCCTCTGGCGAGATCCACGCCAGAGCGAGCAAGTTGCG
>Ga0209617_10000869_pt1 | contig 13723 bp, 16 predicted proteins | sample LakEriepJuly2011_2_FD_187459 | JGI IMG/M metagenome (GOLD analysis project Ga0209617, IMG submission 187459) | Freshwater microbial communities from dead zone in Lake Erie, Canada - CCB epilimnion July 2011 (SPAdes) (version 2) | ecosystem: Environmental > Aquatic > Freshwater > Lentic >... | reverse complement strand
AGCCCCCATTACATTAGTAGGGTTTACTGCCTTATCGGTAGATATCATCACAAAACGCTCCACTCCATGCTGAATGGCTAAATCGGCTATTACTTTTACCCCAATTAAGTTATTACGTACGGCCTCTGTAGGGCATAATTCCATCATAGGAACATGCTTATAGGCAGCAGCATGGTAAATATAATGAGGCTTAAACTCCTCAAATAAATTGGCCATTCTATTCTTATTGGTCACATCGGCCAAGTAGTTCAAGCAGTTTACACGTGTGCCGCGCTCAATTAATTCAAGTTCTAAAGCATGTAAAGGTGTTTCTGCTTGGTCACATAGAATAATTAACTCAGGACCAAAAGGGATTAATTGTCTTACAATTTCAGAACCAATTGAACCAGCTGCGCCTGTTACTAAAATACGCTTGCCTTTTACTTGCGCCTTAATTTGATTATTATTAATTAAAATAGGATCACGCTCTAGTAAATCTTCAATTTTAATAGATTGTAATTGTCTACTATTAAATTTACCCTCTGCCCATTTAGCATAAGGAGGAACGCTTAATACTTTTATATCGTGGTCTAAACAAAAATCGACAATTTCATTTTTTCTTTTAGTAGGAATAGTATAGCTAGCTATAATTAATTCATCTACAGGCTGAATAGCAATTAATTCTTTAAAAGCATTAAAAGTAATAATAGGTGCTCCATTTAAATTCTTACTTCCTTTTTTCTTATCATCGTCAATAAAGGCTAGTACCTGAATATTGGCTTGGCTATCGTTCTCTAATACCCTTTGCGTGGCTACGCCTGTATCTGCAGCACCAAAAATAACCACTGTCTTTTTCTTCATCTTATAATTTTTAGCATAGGCAAATAAATACCTAATTAAAACACGATAAGAAATTAAGAATAAAAAACTAAAAATGGTATAAAGAATAATTATTAAAGTAGTTAAAGATAATATAGAACCATAACCCAATGCCAAAGTATTAATAACTAAAATAAGAAAAGAAGAACTTATAATGGCTAATAAAATTCTTACGGCATCTTGAACACCTGTATACCTAACAATACCAGTATAAGATTTTGTAACAATAAAAACCAATGAGTTAATTAAGGTTATTAAAACCATTGCATTCAGGACATTGCCCCAATTCACTAATTTAACGGTAACATTAAACTGAATTAATATGGCAATGAATAAGGCTAGAAGTGAGGCCCCTAGGTCTAATAAAAGAATGAAAAATTTTGGTACAATACTGAAATTCTTAATCTTAAACATATTGTTTTTAATTTCATTCAAATGAAGGGGGGTATTTGAAGTGATAAATGAAGAAGCCTATAGCAAAGTTAGAGAAATAGTTATAATTAGTACCAATTAGCAATAAATTAATGGCAAGTAAGGGTTTAGACTAATGCGTTACCCCTTTACTGAATAAAACATTAGTAAAAGTTTTTATAAGTATTTGAAAATCAATTAGTAATGATTTTTTTCTAGGTATTCCTTCTCTAAAGCCACTTTTTGCTCTACACTAAGCTCATCCCTCCCATTTACTTGGGCCCAACCAGTTATGCCTGGTATAAGCTTATCTACCCCTGCAGCCACCCTTAGGGCCATTAAGTCGTCCTGGTTGTACAATGCCGGCCTTGGGCCTACAAATACCATTTCCCCTTTAATAATGTTGATTAGGTTGGGTAATTCATCCAAACTTAATTTTCTTAATAAAGCACCAATTTTTAATAAGTATTGTTCTGGATTAGTGAGTAAATGAGTAGCAACATTGGGAGTGTCTTTTTTCATAGTCCTAAATTTATAAATATAAAAAAAGGAATAATTTACCCCTACTCTTTTTTGTTTAAAAAATACCGGGAAACCATCTTGTATAAAAATTAAAAAGCCCACAATCAAAAAAATGGGTGATAGTATAATTAATAAAATTAATGCGGCTATTCTGTTTAGCATCTTATTTAATTAAGAATTAAGTCTTTTGAAAAAATACTTGTGCGAAACCCCATTCGCACATAAAATGAATTTAATGGTCTTAAATATTTTGATTGAAAATGCAACATAATTTAAGATTAACACTTTAAGTAATTCAAAAATAAGATACAAAATAAATATTAAAATGTTACTCACTAATTTATTTTTAAACCGGTTTCGGTGATAGTACTTGATTCATGATATTCATAGTCTGTATTAACATCCCAAATATTGTTATTTTCATTATTGGCAATATTTCTAGCAGCTAAATGACCCATTAAAATAGAATGGTCTTGATTATTATATTTAAACGCGCCATACCTTCCAATAAGTTGTAAATTTTTAAAGTCGTCTATAAAGTTTTGAACTTTGAAAGGGTGTATTTTATAATCATCTTTATAAACAGGATAACATTTAGGAATTCTAACTACTTCGAATTTGAGTATTTCATTAGCGTTATCAATAAAGCAACAGTTTAGTAAATCCTTGCTAATAATAGTTGAAAAATTTTCATTTTTTGAGATCTCATACCCGGCTGTAATACCAGCAGGCCCAGCACCAATAATAGCTACCCTTTTTTTCATGTAAAAAAATATAAACAAAAGTAAAAGTAAATGCCCAATTATAATAATTTATTTGAATATAGAATAGGTCAAAACAGTGAATACAGTCGGCCTCCCAATTTAGTTCATAAAAAATGCCCCAAATAGGGGCATTTTTCTAGTGGCATTAAAACTTATTTGTACAAATTATTTGCCTAAGCTCTTAAAAACTTTTATGTTATAATACTTGTCATCTTCAAAATTGCCATATTTTGCAGCATTTTCAAATAACTGGTTTATAATTTCTTTAACTCCATATACAGGTGTAAAACCTAATGTTAATTTAGCATGCTGAATAGACACTTTATAGTTTCTAAAATCTTGCACGTCATTAATATGCACTTTCACTTCTTTCCCTAGGTTTATAGACATCTCAGCCCCTACAATATCTCCTATCTGTCCTAGTGTATAATTATCTGAAGCAACATTAAATACCCCTGAAATATTATCTGGAGCTTGAATTGATCTTATAAAAGCCGAACAGGCGTCCTGTATATGATAAATAGGCCTCCAAATAGATGGGTTATTCACTGTTATCTCTCCACTTGTCATGGCATTTTTAAACATGGTATTTACGACTAGGTCAAAGCGCATTCTATCGCTATGGCCACAAACCGTTCCTTGTCTTAAGGCAATAACAGAGAACTTATCATCAGCCAAATGCATTACCCCATTTTCACCTTGCAGCTTTGAAATACCATAGGGGTAAGAACATGTAGTAGGTGAATTTTCATCGTATAATTCATCAACCGTATATCCATATACCGAGCAAGAAGAGGCATATATAAAACGTCTTACCCCTGCTCTTTTACTTTCGTAAGATAAGTATGCAGGACATGCGGCGTTTTGAATAAAGTTTTCTGCAGGTGAGAATTCTGCCATAGGATCATTTGACACACCGCCTAAAAAAATAACTGTATCAAAGCCTTTTAAGTCATTATGCGTTACTTGGAATAAATCTTTTTGAATTAAGTCTACTTTAGCATTTAAATTATTGCCAAACCATAATTCATCTATTACAGTTACTTTATAATCTAATCTTTGTAATCTCTTACAAAGTTCAGTTCCAATATATCCAGCACCGCCAGCTAAAAGGATTTTTTTCATTCTAATATTTTTAAAATTATTTTTTTAAATAGTGAAATTATTAGCATCAGCTCTTGAAAGCCATTCTTTCACCGATAAGCCATTAATATCTTTAGTAGTGGCTATAAAGGAATCTTTCAGTTCAAAAAATTTGTTCTTTAGATTAGCATCGCAAATACTCCAGTCAATATCCTGGGCAAAAGGTGAAATCCCAGCTTCACATTCACCATTATAAGAACCTGAACAAAAATATTCAATATAAGAATCTTCTAGAAAGAAATTACCATGCGCACATCCTTCAGGAACCCAAATCCAACTACTTGAAGTATTTGTTGATTTTGCAGGCATATCAAAGGCCATAATTTTACCTTGAGTAGGTGAACCTTGGCGTAAATCCAATACTAAATCTATCATATGACCAGCTATAGTTCTAACTAATTTCCCCATATTAGGATTCCACTGAAAATGTAAACCCCTTAAAACGTTTTTATGAGAGAAACTTTCGTTTGACTGCATTATGCCATTAGGGAATATTTGTAATTCATTATTAATAAAATCTGAAGTTCGAAAGGTTTCTGTAAAAAAACCTCTTTGATCCATAAATCGTGCAAAATTTATTAGTTTGACTCCAGGGATTTGGTATCCTGATATTGATGATATCTTCATTTTGTAAAAATACTAGTGAAATTTGCCTTCGCCAAATAAAACATAATTATTAAAATACACAAGTAATTGATAATCAATGTTATAATTTTAAATATGGGGATCGTTTACGAAATTAGTGTGGACCACACTAATTTTAGAACCTAATTATACTGATTATGAAGGAGTTAATGTAAGATACGCACCGAATTGCGTACTTTTTGATACTTGAGGCTTAGTGTACCTCTTTATATGTATTCAAATTTACTAAATTATTTTTACACTCCTCTCAACGCCCAAATCTTCTCCAGCTTATCGGCAAACTGATCACCAGACACCTTAATATAGCGCGTAAATGACTTATGTGACTTATGACCGCTAATGGACATAATTATCAATGGGTCGGTCCCCTTTAAATATTCATTTGAACAGAATGACCTTCGAGCGGTATGGGTTTGAAGAAAGGCGTACTTCATCTCAACTAATTCAATGCGCTCTCTTTTATAGGTTACTTGCTTTGTAAATGGTACATGTAAGCTAGGTAGCTTCTCCCCAACCAGCTTAATAATTCTATTAAATTCATTGTTCTCTGGCACTGCCGGTAATGTATTGTTATACTTCTTTAATATTGTAGTTACCACAGGGTGAATTGGTATTGTTACCTTACCACCTGTTTTCTTCTGCACAAATTCCAACCGGTTATTTCTAATAGCAGTAGTATCAATTGAACTATAATCCGAAAAACGCATACCAGTAAAACAACCAAGGACAAAAATATCGCGTACAACTTCATGAACCGGCTCATCAAAATCTTTGATTTGCAACATCTCTATTATTTGATCCTCGGTTAAATATATAGAATCCGTTTCCTCTCTTCGTGTATCAAATTCAAGCTCTACCATCTTTGCTGCAGGTATTCTTTTTTGCTTTACCGCATATTTAATGATTTGCAATAGATCCATCATACTCTTTGCATGTGTATTCATTGCAAGCTCTTCACTTATAATTAAATAATCACTAAACTTATCTATATCTGATTGAGAAAAATCCTTTAACGTTAAAATAATTTTTGCTTGCTGCTGAAATTTATCGATTAGTCGTTGTGTAGTCTTATATGAACTTATTGATGACGGCTTTAGCTTCTGACGCTTAGGTGATAATCTAATACCCTTCTCACAATCTTGAACAAATTGATCAATGAAACCGATCAGCGTATCCTTAGGAGCTGCAGATACTTTTCCTAGTAATAAATTTTTCTTACTATTACGTTCAATTAACCCATGTAATTTAGTTTGAAAATCATTGAAACTTAATTTAGGTTTACCATTCTTATAACGATCCAACAATGTCAAAATTTCAATCTCTAACTCCTTTAGTCTTTGGATAAGAAGTGTTGTGGTTGACTTACCTACATAAGATTTTACAAAACACTTCTTTTTATCCCAATGGCATGTTTCGACACTTCGACCAGTGTAAATAAAAATACTTACGCCATTTACAGATACTTTAGCGCGGATGCTACTTATTTTTTGCTTAGGCCTGGCTAATGAAAATGATACTCCCATAATTACTCCTCGTTTAATTCATGAAATATATAATTTTCAAATTCTAATCCTTCAATATGTGAAGCATCGTCTACACCAGCTAATGCATATTTTTCAATCACATCTCCATATGTATGGACAAATGATAAAGTAATTGAATAGCCTGCATTCTCTCCATATACAAAATCTGCCGGTGAGGCATAAGGCAAATGGAATTTGCCATTTGCTAGTATCCCATTTTCTATATCATTATGCCTTTGTATTGCTTTAGATCTTGCTTGCCTTAAATCTAAATCTGCAATTTGTTCTATATGAGTATAAGGTTCGTGAAGTCCAAGAGTACTCACAAATACTTCTATTTCATAATAGTAATTTTCCATACCGTAATCGGTAAAATGAAATGATTGAACCATAACTTAATATTCTGTTTTAGCTTTTAAAAATTTCAGGACTGAACTTTTTAGAAAGTGATACTTACGGCCACTTTTCTGAGCTAATATTTTGCCTTCAAAAACAAGCTTAATGAGCGTTTGCTCGCTAATGCCTAGAAATGAAGCTGCCTGTCTTCGATCCCACAGCTCGTCTTTGAAATCATCGCCAAGGTGTGGATTATTAACTAGCATTTCAAGCTCCTTTCGGACTACATAAGTCATTACAGACTGTAACTCTTCAATTGATACCGCTACTATTTTCGTAGCACTTTGTTCTATTTTTTCCATGTTTATATTTACATTGTATATTTATAAAAAAAAATCAATACTGTTTGTTCTCTGTTTTAACGGATGACATTAGGCGCTCCATTAGTATAATTGATTCCGTAAGAGTAACCGTTTGTATTTTACCGTTAAATAAATTATCATTATAGGTTGTGATGAAATTATCCATCTCCTTAATTACATTATTGTCCTCTTTGTTAAATACTAATTTAAGCTCGTTATTCAAAAACTCCCCATTAAATTCCCTTAGTGGTATTTCAATTTTGGACATCAAGCGCTCAATTACCTTTCTTTTTGCAAGGTCATTAAACTCAATATCATTTGAAATTCGCTCTTTTGCTTTTTCCAAATCTCCGCTAGGATCCTTACCCATAAAGACAACCACGTTTTCTACTTTCCCTTTACTATTAATAAAACCAACATTTGCGTTCACGTAAACAGCTTCGCTCGAACGCTTATCAATGTATGCATTTAAGTATATTTTAGGATCTATAATCCTAAGCAGTCTTTCACTCAAAATATATAAGTCACTCATGCGTTGGAGGTTATTCTTCTCCTTATTGAATAGATATAGTAAAGCCTCCACAGTATCCTTATAATGATCCACAAGATTCTTGGTGCCATATTTTACAGCATTATCCGACAACATGGTATGGTCCAATGCCACCTTGTCCAGCGCTTCGATTGCCTTTTGTATAATACTTAGGGATAATACCCTAGTCCGCTTAGTTTCTTTTGCCATACTTCTTAAATGAGTACAAAGATAAAGATAAATTTGTTTACCATGCAAATATTTATATAACTTTATTTTTATTAATTTAATATTGTTGTAGTAAAATACCCTAGAAAGCTGATTTTCAAATAATTATTAAAATTAAACAGTATTAATAATGGAGACAAGGTATGGTAGAAGTAATGTAAATGAACAATTAGAAGAAGCTAAAAGACTTGCTGAAAAAAAATTAAACCAACGGTTTGGTCTGGGTAAACTTGAATACTGTTTAATCAAGAAGATTGAAATAGAAAGGCAAGTTTTGTATCCAACACCCAATATTAACTATGAACTTAAAGAACAAGTTGCTAACGAATACTTACAAGATGTTAAGCCAGAAAATACTGAAGAAGATGAGGTGAGATTATTAAGCGGCTACAAACAAATGGTAAATAAATTATTTACCATTTTTCCGAAGGGCAAATTAACGAACATAGAATCATATATAAATGAATATCGAGAATACCTACCGCATGAACACATAATACTTTTGCGCAAATATGGATTAAATAGAATTAAAGATGTAGCGTTTGAGGATGTAGTAAATGCAATTAATGGCTCGATTGAGCTGATGAACTTTTACGATGAAAAAATTATACAGACTTGTAACGAATTAAAAATTAGTGATGATACGATTGATGAAATCACTGATTCTTATGGACCTAAAATTGAATGGAAGGGAACTAGTGGCGCATTAGCTGGACTATATTACACTTTAATTAGACAAGGATGGATTGGTGATAAATTTCCCACAACACCTAAAACAGCTAGTTTTCTACGGTATCATTTTCATATCAAAGACAATATTTCAGGAAAAGAAGCTAGTCATGCTACAATAATTAAGGCAGTAAATAAAGGAATGAAAGATATTGGACATGCAACACTAGGTAAAATAGATAAAAATGATGAGCTTAAATTTAGACCGCATGAACCAATTAAAATAAATACTAAACCCTTATAAAATCTTAACCGGCTATTGCCGGTTTTTTTATTCCTACGTATTAATTGTTCAATTTTAAAGTTTTCACTTCCAATTTGTTTTGGAAGTGATTAGTCGTATGCGTTATTGATTACTGATATTTTTGTTACTCAATTTTTAAATAACAAATAAACAAGATGAGTAAAGTAACTCAAATCCAATGGACAGATTCAACTGTCAATTTTGTAATAGGGTGCAAAAAAATAAGCCCTGGCTGCAAATTCTGCTACATGTATCGTGATCAAGAGCGTTACGGCAGGAATCCTATGGAAATCAAACGAACAAGTGATGCTACATTTTATCAGGCTTTGAAATGGAAAGCACCGAGGAGAGTTTTCACAAACAGTTGGAGCGATTATTTTATGGAGGAATCTGATCCATATAGAAAAGATGCTTGGTCCGTAATTAAACAAACCCCTCAACATCAATGGCAAGTCCTTACAAAAAGGCCAGAGCTAATCAAAGATAGATTACCTGACGAGTGGAATGAAGGCTGGGACAATGTAGTACTTGGCGTAAGTGTTGAAAACCAAGATTACTGGTGGAGAGTTTACGAATTAGCCATGACTCCTTCAAAGAAACGCTTCATAAGTATTGAGCCATTAATTGGACCAATAGATATCACGACCAAAATAAATGGCATTAGTCCCATTGATAAAATTGATTGGGTATTAATTGGTGGAGAATCTGGAAATGAGAACGGCAACTACCGCTATAGACCATGTGAAATTGAATGGATAGAAAAAATCATAGCAGACATAAAAGAATATGCACCACATATAAAGATTTTTGTAAAGCAGCTGGGTACATATCAGTATCATAAACTTGGTTTGAGTGATCGCCATGGTGGAGATATGGTTAGTTGGCCCGAAACATTGAATCATTTAAAAATAAGAGAATTTATTTAACCCCAAAATTTAGCAATATGATACAGTTGGAATTTAAAGATGGCCAAGAATTAAGTTCGTTCCTAACCTCACATGGCTTTTTTGCCATTTATTATTGTACAAACGAAAGTGGTCAGGATTTAGACGTTGACCATTATGGACTTCTTAAAGATGGAGAGGCGCCATCTGAAGAGTGCCCTGCAAATTTGATATTTAAATTATCAGATGAGCAAGCAGTCTTAATTCTTGAGAAGTTCTTAAAAACAGGTGGTATAAAAATATTCCCAAACGTTTTCACAATTTAATCACTAGTGGTCTGGTTATTATATTTTAACCAGACCATATTAAAACAAAATAATATGCCAGATTTATGTGAGACATATTTAACAATTGAGGGTTTAAATTATGAAGTTGAAAATGTAATTGAATTTTTATCAAATCCAGCATTTAATAATAACCCTTATTCATCTATGTTGTATAATAGTATTAGTGATGAAACTTCTTTAATCAGTAATGTAAAAAATATGTTTATTATCCATCAAGGCGCTCCGGTTTTTGGTACTAATAAATGGGGCGATAAGGTATCTAAAGCTTGTATATATTTTACTAAAACATCAGGTCCACCAATAAATGATTTTTTAAAACTAAGTGAGAAGTTTAAAAATGTGGGTTTTCTTTTGGATTTTGAAAGTACTTGGGAATTATACTTTGGGAAAATATATTTTTTAAATGGCGAGTGCTATTATGCAAGTTATAAGACTAATTTTCATGATATTGAAGGGTTTGATATAAAACTTAATTTAAACGGTGATTGGGAATATTTGACAATGGATTATTCAATGGGAGCTCTTGTTCCTATTGAAAGACTTCAACCACTTTCCAACAGCTTCATTAAAGCTAATCCAGAAGATATTCAAATTCTACTAAAGTATCTACCAAGCTATATGGAAAAGTATGATGGACTTGACCCAGATGAGTTTTTACTAGATGACTACATACCAAAATTTTATATTAATCAAAAATAACAAAATAATGAAAAGAAGATTTACAAAAAAACCCAAGTTATATACTGTAGCAGAAGCTACTGCAATTACAAATTTTCCTGGAGGAAGTATTAAATTCTTTGCATGGTTAAGAGAAAAAAAATATTTAAAAACAAGCAACCTCCCATACCAAAGATTTAGAGACAAAGGATGGTTCGAAGTTCGAGAAACAACAACAAGGCATCCTTTAAATCCACTGCCGCATTTTCAGACATTATTTACATGGAGAGGTTTAAAAAATATTGGCGACAGAGTTCAAAAAGACTTCACTCCTCCGCCATGTCCACCTAAAAATCCATGCCCTCCATGTCCACCAGTACCACCTTGCAAACCATGTGAAGAACAAAACAATTTAAATTAATATATATGGAAGAAGAAATTGTAATTGATCCGTGTAATGGGGGCGCATCAGTACCTATTGGGTGCTTAGTAGATAAAATTTCAACGATGGTTCCGCCTAAAGCAATTTTTAGGGGAATCATCCACCCATCCATTGGATGTATTTTTGGACCATCCAAGAGCTTTAAAACCACGTTTACTGAATCCTTGCTATTAAGTATGAGCGCAGGATTAACAACATTTCTTGGTGAACCTTTATATGCACCAAGTAAACGAGTCCTGATTGTTTCCATGGAAGAGTTTTATCGTAATAGGACCGAAAGAAATAAGAAGCAGATAATGCATTTGACCGAAAAACATCAACTTGATCCAAGCTGGTCCGAAAATGTATACGTAGTTGATGAGACATTTCCAAGATACTTGTTTAGTGACAATGACTGGGCTAAGCTAGAGGCTGAAATAGTTAGAGTAAAACCTAGCGTAGTAATGCTAGACTCCTTAACCAGAATGACGGTTGATCCAATTGAAGATTCAACGGTTGCTTCTAAAGTAATGCGAAAGCTTCGTGAGTTGGCATTTAAATATGGTATTACCATGATTATAATCCACCATAGTCAGAAAATAGAAAATAAAGCACTAACAATTGCTTCATTAGCAGGATCAAGGGTTATAGGACAAGAACTCGATTTTATGATTGGGATTAATCGAACAAGCAATAATGTTAGATACCTAAAAGATGTAGCATACCGATATGCTCCTGATGACAGTGAGCATGTAATGATATTTAATTCTAATGAAAGTCAGATTGTAGAGAAAATAAGTCTTGGGGAGGAAGCAGCAATTATAGCAGGAAGTACGACTCCTGCACCTACTTTTAATAAAGATGAGCTGGTTTTAGATTTTATCCTAGAACATACTAACCAAGACGCTGCGGTTATATTTGAATCAAGCTTACTTGTTCAAAACCTAGTCGATACTAGAAAGATGGTAAAGCCTACGCTTTATGCTGCTTTAAAAAGGCTATTGGAAAGTAAAATAATTGAAAAAATTGGAAAGGGACAGTTCAAATTGGTTGGTCCTAGTTCAATCTAAACTCATCTAAAATACAATGAACTTATTAAACAAATTGAACCAATAGTTCAACTAGTTCAGTTAGTTCAACAATATTTGGATAACTAACCATTAAACTAGCAGATTCCCGAGAAATAAATCATGTGGGGATTGCTGTATGTAGTAACACCCCTTATTGGAAATAATTAAGTACAAGATCTTGATAAAATCAAATTATCATAGATACTCCTTTATAGCTATAACTTCAAAAAAAGGGTCTTTACACTTCATGGGTTTAGAAAAAAAATTTGGACCAAAATTTTTAAAGTGCATTAGAGTGTCTAAGTACCTATCCATTAAGCTACCCCTCCTCAGTCCTGGTAAGGGACCAACCCCCACCGAAGCTCCGCATCACCCCTTAAATACAGAAGTTGAGCTCTAATCAACCCCTGACTTTAAAAAGATAAAATAGACTAACCATCTGCTCCCCTTCTTAAAGTCTATCTGTATTTGAATTCAAAAGATGAGTGCACGCATTGAAAGAATTCTGATGGATGAATGAGCTATTATTAATCACAATTAAAAATTAAAACAACATGGTAACAGTAACAGGGTACAATGAACGTCAAAGAAAAGACGGTACCACATTTATTGCACTTGAAATTACAGGCGGTGCCGAATTAATTCAATCAAACACAACTGGCAGGTATTATGCGACTGTTAGAAAATGTTCAATTCCTTCCACCTTTAGCAAGCAAGTTGCAGAATCCATTATTGGGCAAAGACTTCCTGGTGAAATCGTAAAAGTAATATGTGAACCATATGAATACGAGAATAAGACTACGGGGGAAATAATGCAATTGCAACATTCTTATGCTTATCAAGCAGAAGGTGCAATGGAAGCAGTTGGCCATACAAGAATTAGCCAACTTGAATTAGCATAATAATCACAAATACAAGGCTGTATTATCTGAACCATTAGAAGGTCAAATAATAACTAACCGCTTCGAACATTCTAGTATAGTGCGGTCTTATTGTGGTTAGTAAGGGGGACTGGGCGGCTTCGGCTGTCTGGTCCTTTTCTTTTAAATCAAATTTGTTTAAACTATTAAAATTTACATCTTATGAATTTACAAAGGGCATCAAGAAAAAAAGCAAAAATAAAATTATGCTTGCAAGGGCCTAGCGGTTCTGGTAAAACCTATTCAGCATTGTTACTTGCATGTGGCTTATGTAATGACTGGTCAAAAATAGCAGTTATTGACACAGAGAATCATAGTGCAGAGTTGTACTCTCATCTTGGAGAATATAATGTCATACAACTAGAGGCACCATTTACGCCTGAAAGTTACATTAAAGCAATCCAGCTTTGTGAACAATCAGGTATACAAGTAATTATCCTTGATTCCATCACACATGAATGGGAACATATTCTTGAGACACACGCCTCATTGACAGGGAATAGTTTTACGAATTGGCAAAAGGTAGGACTTAGGCATAAATCATTTATGCAAGCTATGCTTAGCTCTAAAGCGCACATTATTGCAACAATTAGGACAAAGCAAGATTATGTCATAAATGAACGTAATGGGAAATTAGTTCCTGAAAAGGTGGGACTTAAAGCTGTTCAAAGAGAGGGTTTAGATTACGAATTCACGGTTGTATTTGATCTAAACATGAAAAATAATGCCGCTTCCTCGAAAGATAGAACTGGGGTCTTCTTTGGTAAACCAGAACATATGATTGGAATTGAAACTGGTAAAGCCTTATTAAATTGGTGTAATGATGGAAAGGAAATTTCTGTATCAGAAGTAAGCAGCAGAATTAAAAGCTGTAAAACAATATCTGAGCTATTTACACTTTTCAAAGAAGTCCCACAATTTAATGAATCACTTAAACCAGAGTTTGAAATGAAGAAAAGAGAGCTAGTAATTAACAGTAATTCAATCAATTAAAATAAAATATTATGAAAAAAGAATGTGTTTCAGAAATTGAACTGGTATATAAACCAGCTATTGGGGAAAAGCCTGTTGTCCAAACTTCGTATGAGGCTTACGTCTTGTTCAAAGAGTATTTTGATAAAGATACAATT
>Ga0209617_10000868_pt1 | contig 13723 bp, 11 predicted proteins | sample LakEriepJuly2011_2_FD_187459 | JGI IMG/M metagenome (GOLD analysis project Ga0209617, IMG submission 187459) | Freshwater microbial communities from dead zone in Lake Erie, Canada - CCB epilimnion July 2011 (SPAdes) (version 2) | ecosystem: Environmental > Aquatic > Freshwater > Lentic >... | reverse complement strand
TGCGGGAAGGAGCCGATGGTGGTGGTGGGCAGCGGCGGCAGTTGCAGCGCCTCGCGCTGGGCCGCTTGACGCTGCACGAAAGGGCTGTGGCGCTGGGCCATGTCGGCACTGATGCGCTGCAGCCGCTTTTGCACCACGGGATTGGTCACGCGGCCCGAGGCCCGACGCGCGGCCAGGGCCTGCGCATTGGCTTGCAGGGCCTCGGCCACGCTGTCGGCACCACCTGACAGGCCTTGGGCCAGCACTTGGAGCTCAGCGAGTTTTTCGGTGGCGAAGGCCAGCCAGCTGCGCACTTCGGCATCGAGCTTGACCTCGTTGTCCAGCGTGACGGGCACGTGCAGCAGCGAGCACGATGGCGCGATCCACAGCCGCTCGCCCAAGCGGGCTTTCAAAGGCTGCAGCCAGGCCAGGATGCGGCCCAGGTCGCTGCGCCAGATGTTGCGCCCATCGACCACCCCCACCGACAACACGGCCTGCGGCGGCAGCGCGGCCAGCCATGCGTCGAGCTGCTGCGGCGCCCGCACCAGGTCGATGTGGAAGCCTTGCACCGGCAGCTGTGCCGCCAGCACGGCGTGGTCGGCCGCGGTGTCGAAGTAGGTGGCCAGCAGCAGCTTCAGGCCAGGCGTGGCCAGCTCGTCGTACGCCGGCTGGAAAGCGGCCAGCCAATCGGCGGGCAGGTCGAGGCAGAGCACGGGCTCATCGATCTGCAACCACTGCACACCGCGCTGCTGGAAGCCCGCCAGGATGCGGCGGTAGGCCTGCACGAGGCGTGGCAGCAGGCTGAGGCGGTCGAAGCCCGCACTGGCGGCGGACTGGGCGCCATGCACCTTGGACAGCCACAGGAAGCTGATGGGCCCCAGGATGACGGGCTTGGGAGTCACGCCCTGCGCCAGCGCCTCATCGACCTCATCGAACAACCAGTCCACGCCGCCATCAAAGGCGGTGTCCGCGCTCAGCTCGGGCACGAGGTAGTGGTAATTGGTGTCGAACCACTTGGTCATCTCCATGGCAGGCTGGTCGGCGCGACCGCGGGCCAGCTCGAAGTACTGCGACAGCGTCAGGCGCTTGGCATCGAAGCCGAAGCGTGCGGGCAAGGCGCCCAACGTGGCCGCGAGCGTGAGCGTGGTGTCGTACCAGGCGAAGTCGCCCACCGCCACCTGGGCAAGGCCGGCCTCACGCTGCAAGGCCCAGTGGCGTTGACGCAAGGTGCGGCCGGTGTCGCGCAGTTGCGCCTCGGTGCTGTCACCACGCCAGAAGCTTTCCAGCGCGAACTTCAGCTCGCGGTGCGCGCCCATGCGCGGAAATCCCAAGGTGTGTGCGTGTGTCATGTGCTGCCTTCTTTGCCGTGTTCGGCATGTGTCCAGGCCCCTCGTCAAGTGGGGCGATGGCAGGCAGTGTGGCCAGCGTCAACACATGAATCAAGCGAGATGTTTTCACATCGGCTTGAATACGATTCATGTCGATGAAGATGGCGATGCGCTGGCAGAGGTGGGGCCGTCGCGGTCGATGCGGCCGTCCACCAGTTCGATGATGCGGTCACAACGCCCGGCCAGTCGCGGGTCGTGCGTGACCACGAGGAAGGACGTGCCCACCTCGTCGTGGATGCGGCGCATCAGGCCGAACACCTCGTTGGACGAAGCGGTGTCCAGGTTGCCCGTGGGCTCGTCGGCCAGCACCAGCGCTGGCTGCAACATCAAGGCCCGCGCAATGGCCACGCGCTGCTGCATGCCACCCGAGAGCTGCGCAGGCGTGCGGTCCATCGCGTGGGCCAGGCCGACCGCGTCGAGCAGTTCGCGCGCTCGGGCACGGGCTTGCGGCGTGACCACGCCATCGCGCACCCGGGCGGGCATGGTCACGTTCTCTTCTGCCGAGAACGCCGGCAGCAGGTGGTGGAACTGGAAGACGAAGCCCAGCGTGTCGCGGCGCAAGCGCGTGAGGCCATCGTCATCGAGCGCATTGACGGTCTGCCCGGCCAGCACATATTCGCCAGCGCTGGCGCGTTCCAGCAGGCCCAGCACATTGAGGAGCGTGCTCTTGCCCGAGCCCGACGGGCCGATGAGCGCGGCGAACTCGCCTTGGCGGATGCGCAGGTCCAGGCCGTGCAACACCTCGATCTCGTTGGGCTGGCCGGCGTTGTACACCTTGTGGATGCCACTGAGCTGGACCAGCTCTGCGCCCATCTGGCGGGCCGATGGTTGGGCTGTTGGCTTGGCGGCGGCGCGTGCGTCTGTGGGCATGGCCTCGCTCACATCCGGATGGCTTGCGCCGGGTCCATGCGCGCGGCGCGGCGGGCCGGTGCCACGGCCGCGAGCAGGCCTGCGGCCAGGGCCATCGCCATCGTCTGCAGGGCCGTTTCAGGCGGCAGGGTGATGCTGAACAGCGGCAGGCCATCGGCGCCACGCACGAAGGTGGTGAAGACCTTGATCATGGCCACGGCGATGCCTGTGCCCAAGACCGAGCCCAGCAAGCCCACCATGCCGCCCTGGATCAGGAAGACCCGCAGGATCTGCGAGCGCTGCGCACCCATGGCCCGCAGGATGCCGATTTCGCGCTGCTTTTGCACCACCGAGACCACCAACACGCTGGCGATGCCCAGCACCACCACCACCATCACCACGCTGCGGATGAGCGTGGTGCTGATGCTCTGAGCGTTCAGCGCCGTCACCAACTGCGTGTTGACGTCCTGCCAACTCTCCACCTTGCACGGCAGCTCGCGCGCCAGCGACGCGGCCAGGGCCTGTGCGGCCCAGACGTCGTTGACGCGCAGGTCGATCTGTGTGGCGCCGCCGGTGAGGTCGAGCAGGCTTTGGGCCGAGCGCTGCGGCACGATGACGACGCGGCGGTTGAGGTCCTTGATGCCCAGGTCCACCATGCCGTTGATGCGCACAGAATCGCTGCGGCTGTCGGTGCTGAGGGTGATGCGGTCGCCCACACGCACGCCGAGGTCTTCGGCCAGGGTCTTGCCGACGATGGCCTCACCCGGCCCGATGCGGAAGCTGCCCGCCACCAGCTTTTCGCGCAGGTTGACGATGCGGTCGTAGCGCGCCAAGTCCACGCCCGTGAGCGCGATGGCACGGGTGGCCTCGCCGCGCCGCGCCAGTGCCGCACCCGAGGTCATGGGTGAGACGGCGCTGATGCCGGCACGGCGCGACATGGCCGCGTCCACCGCCGGCCAGTTGGCAATCGTGCGCAGGCGCTGGGCCCGGGCCTGGATGTCGCTGGCATGGCGCTCACCCGGCGCCACCGGCCAGGCCGGCGCCACGCGTTCGTCGGGCGGGGAGATCACGATGTGCGCCTGCGCCCCGAGCGTCTTGTTGAGCGTGTTGGTTTGCAAGCCCGTGACCAGCGCCGAGATGTAGGCCACCACGGCCACGCCTGCGGCGACCCCCACGATGATGAGCAGGCTTTGGAAGCGCCCCTCGCGCAAGAAGCGCAAGGCCACGCTGAACTCGAAGGCCAGGGGCAACGCTTTGGTCAACGCGAGAACCCCTGGTTAACGGCGCTGCCGAAGGTTTCGCCGGTGTCGGCCGCCTTGCGCTTGCCAGGTGCGATGTCCACACGGCGGGCACGCACGCGGGTCCCTGGCGCCAGGCTCGGGTCGAGCAAGACCAGGTCATCGTCCTGCAGACCAGAGAGCACCTCCACCTCGGACAGGGTGCGCAGCCCCAGCTTGAGCTCACGCACCACGGCACGCCCCCCTTCAGCGATCAGCACTGCGCCCGTGGCAGCGCCATCGCGCGGGTCGGCTGGCGCTGCGGTGGCAGCGGTCGCGCGCAAGGCACGCAAAGGCAGGACGCGCGCCTCGCGGCGCTCGCCGGTGAGCACCTCGACAGACAAGGTCATGTCTTCGCGCAGGAAGTCGGGGCGGGCTTCAGGCGGACCGGCCACCACCAGGGTGACCTCGACCGACCCGCTTTGCGCGTTCACCGACGGGGCGAGCCGGTCCACCAGGGCGTCGAAGGGGCGGTCTGGGTAAGCGTCGGCCAGCACACGCGCACGCTGCTTCGGCTGCAACTGCGCCAGGAAGCGCTCGTCCACCTGGGCCTGCAGCTCCAGCGGCCCCTGCACGGAGACGGTCAGCAAGGCCTTGCCGGCCTGCACGATCTGGCCAGGCTCTACGCTGCGCACCAGCACACGGCCCGGCCCCGGCGCCCGCAAGGTGTGCTGGGCCAGCTTGGCCCGAGCCGTCTCCACCGCCGCACGCGCGGCTTCCACCTGAGCCTGGGCGTTGGCGCGCTCGGCGCCCGTGCGGCCATTGGCCTGCGTTTGCGCGCGGGCGGCATCGCGCACAGCGCGGGCCACATCGACAGCACGCTTCGACTCGTCCAGCTTTTGCTGGCTGTAGAACTTCTGCGCCACCAGGTCCTGGGTGCGCACCAGGTCGCGCTCGACGGCCTGCAGGTTCGCATCGGCCTGGGCCAGGCTGGCCTGGGCCGTGGGCAGCGACAACGCCGACTGGCTTTCCAGACGGGCGCGCGCCTGCTGCCAACTGGCTTCGGCCTGCGCCAGTGCCGCGCGGGGCTCTTCGGCTTCAAGTTCGAGCAGCGCGTCGCCGGCACGGAAGGCATCGCCCTCCTGCACCCGCACCTGTGCCACGCGGGCCGTCAGCGTGGCGCCCAGGTCCACCCGAGCCGGGGTCTTGACCCGCCCGCTGAACTGCACGGTGCGCACCATAGGCGCACGCACCAGCGACACCGCATCGGTGCGCGCAGGCATGAATGTGCGCCATGCCAGGAAGGCAACCACCACCAGCAGGGCCCCCAGACCCCACCGAGCCACACGCCAGGAGAACACCTTCATCGCCATGACCACAAAGCCCGTGAGAACACCAAGGTATCACGAAGCACAGGCAGCGCAGCGCGCCACCCGGCCTGCGCTGGATCAGGCAGACAGGTGTTTCGCCCAGAACGCCGACATGCGAGACCAGGCCTGCGCGGCGCAGTCGGCATCGTGCACCTCGGGACGGCTGTGGTTGAAGAAGGCATGCTGAGCGGGATAGTGGAACAACTCGGGCGACTGACCCGCGCCTTGCATGGCCTGCTGCAGAGACGCGGCCGCGGCCGGCGTGCACCAGGTGTCGGCCATGGCGAAGTGCCCCTGGAACGGGATGCGGATGCGCGAGGGGTCGGCCACCTCTTTCGGCGGGATCCCGTAGAAACACACCGCCGCCGACAGCCCCGGCACGTGCACGGCCGCGGCCACGCTGAGCGCCCCGCCCAAGCAGAAGCCCATGACACCGACCTTGTGCCCGCCTTGGCCCAGCCAGGCCACGCAAGCCGCGATGTCCTGGTGCGTGGCGTCCATGAAGTCCAGCCCGCTCATCAGGCGGCCGGCCTCGCCGGCATCGGTCGTTTGGCGGCCACGGTAGAGGTCGGGCGACAGCACGGTGTAGCCCGTGGCGGCCAGGCGGTCGGCCACTTCGCGGATGTGACCATTGAGGCCCCACCACTCCTGGATCAGGACGATGGCGGGGGTGATGGTCGAGGCCTTGGGCGCCTCGGCCAGGTATGCAGGCAGGGGGCGCCATCGGGGCGCGGCACGTCGATCATCTGACCCATGGGATCTCCAAGGAGGGCTGGCAGGAGGGGAGTTGCAGGAGGCCTGCGACGCATTATGCCGCAGCGGCATGCGCATGAATAGAATGCGGGCACATCCCACCCTTGACGCAAACGGTTCATGATCGACCTCCGACACCTGCGCTCCCTTGTGGCCATCGCCGACACCGGCAAACTGGCCACCGCCGCCGAGCGCGTGCACCTGAGCCAATCAGCCTTGTCGCACCAGATCCGCGGTCTGGAGGCGCACCATGGCCTGCCCTTGTTCGAGCGCACCCCGCAAGGCCTGCGCTTCCTGCCCGCCGGCGAACGCCTGCTGGCCCTGGCGCGCACCGTGCTGGCCGAGGTGCAAGCGGCCGAGCGCGATCTGCAGCAGCTCAACGGCCAGGCCACGGGCGAGTTGCGCATCGCGCTGGAATGCCACACCTGCTTCGACTGGCTCATGCCCGTGATGCACCGCTTCCGCCAGCGCTGGCCCGGCGTCGAGGTGGACCTGGTGGCCGGCTTCCACGCCGACCCCATCGCCTTGCTGAAAGAGGGCCGCGCCGACCTCGTCATCGGCACACCGCCCAAGGCGCAGCGCCCTTGGCACGTGCTGCCACTGTTCCGCTTCGAGATCCTGGCCGTGCTGGCCAACGACCACCCTTTGCGCCACAAGCGCCACCTCAGTGCGCGCGACTTCGCTGGCGAAACCCTCATCACCTACCCCGTGCCAGAGGCACGCATCGACCTCATCCGCGAAGTGCTGCAACCCGCGGGCGTGCAGGTGCAGCGCCGCACGGCCGAGCTCACGGTGGCCATCGTGCAATTGGCCGCCAGCCGCCGCGGTGTGGCCGCCCTGCCCAGCTGGGGCCTGCAAAGCTACCTCTCGCACGACTATGTGCAAGGCCTGCGCATCGGCCCCAAAGGCCTGTGGAGCGCGCTGCACGCCATCTGCCCGAAGGCCCTGGCCAGCCGCCCCTACATGCAGGACATGGCCGAGATCATGCGAAGCGAATGTGCACAGCTGCCGGGCATCGAGTGGCTGGCGTGAAGCACCCGTGGACTTCGGCGAATTCAGCGAAGATGCGCGCATGAACATCCAGATCCAGGAACTCGCCACCGGCCCCACGCCGACCGCCAGCCTCATCGTCCTGCACGGCCTGGGTGCCGATGGCAGCGACTTCGTGCCCTTCTGCCAGGAGCTCGACCTCAGCGCTGTGCCCGGCCTGGGCGCGGACGGCGGCCTGCGCTTCGTGCTGCCCAGCGCCCCGGTGATGCCGGTGAGCCTGAACGGCGGCTACGAGATGCCAGCCTGGTACGACATCTTGCCCGTGCCCCACAGCGATGCCCCCTCGGCGCCGCGCCGCGAAGACGAGGCATCACTGCGCCGTGCGCAAGGCTGGATCGACGGCCTGGTCCAGCGCGAGATCGACCGCGGCATCCCCAGCGAACGCATCGTTCTGATGGGCTTCTCGCAGGGCTGCGCCATGACGCTGATGGCGGGCTTGCGCAACCCGCATCGCCTGGGCGGCCTGATCGCGCTGTCGGGCTACCTGCCGCTGCTCGACACCACCGCTGCCGAGCGCCATTCGGCCAACCAGCACACACCCATCTTCATGGCCCATGGTGATGCCGACGACGTCGTCGTACCCACACGCGGTGCTGCGGCCCGCGACCACCTGCGCAGCCTTGGCTACCAGGTGGATTGGCACACCTACCCCATGGCGCACAGCCTGTGCATGGAGGAGGTGGAGGACATCAACGGGTGGTTGGTGAGGCGCTGGCAGACAGGCTCATGAGCACATTCACTCTTCTTTGAGCAGAAGCGGCAGCAATTGCGCCAGATGGGCACGGTTCGCTTCAAGGATCTCGCTGCGCGCCCTCTCCGTCTTGACTGAGCGCGCAAGCACAAGGGCACCCACACATTGGGACACGATCGCCCACGCAGCCTCCTCGCTCCCAAAGCGAGACGCCCATCCACTCTGCAGTTTCTTCAGACCCTCTTCCACAATCACGCGCACTTCCGGAGGGCTGCGGCCGATCTCAGCGCCAAGCGCAGGCAGCACACACCCTGCCTCTGGATGCAAGGCGTGTGCATGGCTGAGATACAGCCTCAGTGACTTGATGAGCTTGTCTGCGTTGAGGTCGGGCGATGCTGCGAGCATGCCGACGCTGTGGTCCATCTCTTCCTGGATGACCGCCTCAAGCAAGGCCTGCTTCGATGGGAAGTGGCTGTAGAAGGCGCCCGACGTGAGCCCGATGGACGACATGAGCTTGTCGACCCCCGTGGTGTCGAAGCCGCCCTTCTTCACCAATGCGCGGCTGCTGTCCATCAACTTGCGTCGAGTCTCGTCCTTGTGAGTTTTCGAATAGCGCATGAACACCTCTTGACAGGTCCGTCAACCATAACATAACCTTCGTTTACCTAACGATCGTTTATCAATCGGATGGGCGCGCGGGGTGCCCATCGTCCTCACACCACCATGACCACACACCACACGGCATGCATCCTGTGCTCGCGCAATTGCGGACTCTCGGTCGAAGTCGAGGACAAGCAGTTCAAGAAGATCAGGGGAGACGACGACTGCCCGAGCAGCAAAGGCTACATCTGCCAGAAGGCCGCACGCCTGACGCACTACCAGACCCATGCGGATCGGCTCACCCATCCGCTGAAACGCACCCATGACGGCCAGTTCGTCCGGATCAGTTGGGAACAAGCGCTCAGCGAGATTGCCCTCAAGCTCAAGCTTGTCAAAAAGGCGCACGGGGGCAAGTCCTTTGCTTTCTATGGCGGCGGTGGACAAGGCAATCACCTGGGCGGCGCCTACAACCAGCAAATGTTGCGCGTCATGGGCAGCCGCTACCGCTACAACGCCCTTGCTCAGGAAAAGACAGGGGACTTCTGGGTCAACGGTCGCATGTTCGGCAGTCAGAAGTGCCACACCACGGAGGACGTCGAACATGCGGACTACCTCCTGATCATCGGCGCCAACCCCTATCAATCGCACGGCATTCCCAACGCGCGAGACACCCTCAAGCACTTCAAGAATGATCCGACCAAGACACTGGTTGTGGTCGATCCCCGCAAGACAGAAACCGCCAAGATGGCGGACGTCCACCTGCAACTCAAGCCTGGGACCGATGCCTATCTGATGTCGGCCATCCTGAGCATCATCGTGCGCGAAGGACTCCATGACGAAGCGTTCGTGCGCACGCGATGCCGCGGCTTCGATGCCATCAAAGCTGAACTGCTCAAAGTGCCCGTTGATGAGCACATCCGAATCGCCGATGTGCCCTCGGAGACGGTGTACGAGGTGGCGCGAGGCTATGCACGTGCAGCCCGAGGCTGTCTGCGGATCGATCTGGGCATCCAGCAATCGCTCAACAGCACGCTCAACTCCTACCTTGAGAAGCTCCTCTTCCTGGTCACCGGGAACTTTGGCATCCAAGGTGGCAACAACCTGCACGTGGCATTGATGCCTGTGATCTCCGATTCGGACGAACGCAAGCCTTCTACCGTCCGAACGGTGCGACATGGCATGTTCCCCATCAGTGGCGTGTACCCGCCCAACCTGCTGGCCGACGAAATTGACCACGACCATCCCGACCGCATTCGGGCGCTGTTTGTCGACAGCGGCAACCCTGCGCTCACGATTGCGGACACCGCCAGACTGGAAGCGGCGTTCAAGAAGCTGGACTTGATGGTGGTGGTGGATGTGGCCATGACCGAGACGGCTCGCCACGCTCACTATGTGCTGCCCGCAGCATCACAGTACGAAAAAGCAGAGGCCTCCGGCTTCAATCTGGAGTTCCCGGAAAACTACTTCCACCTCAGGCACCCACTTTTCGAGCCGACAGGTGAGTCCTTGCCCGAAGCGGAGATCTACACCCGTCTTCTTGAGCACATGGGTGCCATCCCTCAGCGTTTTCCCATCCTGGAATTCATTGCGAGGCATGAGCCGAAAGCGACCGGCCACGCGATCTTCCTTGCCGCGCTGACCCTCAAGATGCTGACGAAGAAAGAACTGCAGAAGGCGCCCTCCTCCGTTCTTTACCGCACGCTCGGCAAGACCATGGGGGCATTGGGCAGTGCGGCATTCATGCTGCCCTTGTCCATGTTCTTTGCCAAAGACCACGCAAACGCGGTGCGGCGTGCAGGTGTCGTTGCACCGGGCTGGAAACTGGGCGCCGCGCTGTATGAGCGCATCATCAGCAGCCCCCAAGGTGCCGTCATCAGCCGACACCTCATGGAAGACACCTGGTCATTGATTGCCAACGCCGACAAGAAGGTTGACCTGGCTCCGGCAGAACTCCTGGCGCTGCTGCGCGACTTGCCAGCGCAACAAGTTGACCACACCAGCGAACGCTTCCCCTTGGTCCTCATGGCCGGCGAGCGACGGGCCTACAACGCCAACCAGATCTACCGCGACCCTCAGTGGCGCAAGCAGGACCCTCATGGCGTGTTGCGCATCCATCCCGATGACGCCAAGAAGTTGGGCCTGGCAAGCGGCGATCGGGCCATGTGCCAGTCCGAGGCAGGACAGATCGAGGTTCATGTCGCGGTGGACGACCTCACGCGCCCAGGCTTTGTGACGCTGCCTCATGGGTACGGCATGCGCTATCAGGACAGCACGCCGATCGGCCCGCAGCTCAACAGATTGACGCCTGTGGGTCGCAAAGATCCGCTGACCCACACCCCCTATCACAAGTACGTTCCCGTCAATCTCACCCCGATCGCCGCCGCTGCATGAACACGTCGAGCAACGCAGCTCACGGGCATCGCAGGGTTGTTCGCGGCCATCAGGGCCGACGACGATGGCGACCCGAGTTGCCTCAACGATCAGCCACTCGCAAGCGCACACTGGCCATGAGCCGATCCCACAGGGCGATGGCTTCATCGTCGCTCAGGCCCGATGGCACTGAACCGGCCTGATCGCGCTGTACGCCCGTGAACAAGGTCGCGTCCCAGGAAGGGTTGCGGTGGTCAAAGCGCTTGCCTGCGTACTCGAACTGGAATTCATGCCAGTGGCCTGCCGCGCTGCCCAGCGGACGGCTGAACAGGGCTTCACTGCCATCGCCTTGCTGCACTTTGCGCTTGCCTTCGCGCAGGGTTTTGATCTTGGAGAACGCTGTGGCCAGCTCGGGCACCATCAGGGCTGCACGGCGGGCTTCCGCGCGTCGTGCGTCGAAGCTGTCGCCCTGCTGCGCGTCCTTGTTGGTGGAGATAGAGAAGCTGGCGTCGGGCAACTCGGGGAAGCGCAAGCCGAGGCCAAAGATTTCCTGGAACTTGCCGGTATCGTCGGCGATGAAGCCCACATCGAGGCAGACGCCAGGTTCTTGGGGGACTTCGGCGGGGTCGCGGGCGCGGAGGTGGGTGGCGATTTGCGACAAGCCAGATGTTTCGTCTTCTAGCTTGCGCTTGCCCAAAGAGCCGATGCCCCCCTCGTAGATAAACCCGTGTGGCGATGCTTTTAGGTAGCCTTGTACCGCGGTCAAATACGTGGCGTGTGAAGAGGCCCAGGAAATCACCGTTTTGCTCCCGGGGGTTGGCCCATCAACAATCTCCCGCAATAGAGAACCAGCGACATCCTCATGCTTGACTGCCTGCAATTCCGCCACTCGCTTGGAGACCACGCTCTGGAGCGTGGCCGCACCATGGGGCACTGACCTGATGCTGGCTCCGAACGTTTGCGGCCCATTGATGACGGCGGCTGAGGCGGGCACATCAACCACGAACCTACCAAAGCACACTGCCTTCGTCTTCTCAAACAACTTATCAATGCGGGGCTGGTTCATGTGTCGGGCCTCGGTTTGGCAGGAAATACAGGTCATGGCGAGCAGCAGCGTGGCAAGCAGTCGGCTCATGTTTGGGTCTTCCAGACAAAGGCTTGCAGGGCAATTTTGCAAATGGCATGCACCGTCGAGGTCTGCACGGTGTGGTTCTCAAAGCTGCCTTGGTGCTCGTAGCCAGTCTGCTGGTAGGCGATCTTGGCCTTGCCTTGCCGCACGGGGTCTTGGGCTGAACGCTCTGCGGGCACAGTGCCATCGCCCAACTGGGCAGGGTCAGCGATCTTGACGCCGAACCGCTGTCCAGCATGTTCGGGCAAGCCATCTCTCAACACGGACACGCCGTCGCCGTTGTCTTGGCCGCTGGCCACGGTGGTGGTGCCCTGGCTGCTGAGGTGAACGTCTTGCCCGGCGCTCAGGCCCACGCCAGCACGACCGACCAGGGCGATGTGCGGGTCGGCCAGGTGGGGCACGGTGGTGTCGCCCGATGAAGCGCCGGCCGCCGTGGATTGGGCAGCCGTGTTGCGCGCTTGCGCGTCTTGCACCGCATCGTTCAAGCTGTGGGTGCTGACGCTGCCGCGCAGGCTCAGGGCCAGGTCGCTGCTGGCTTGCACGCCGCTGGCCAGGCCCACGGTCTGGTGGGTGCTAGCGGCCTGGTGGAAGGCCGGGGCTCGACGCTTACATGACACGCCTATATGCGTTCAGCACCCGTCTTTGCGGCTGTGCGGTGACACAAAAACCCCTGTACACAGTTGGCGGATGGCTTGGTGCGGCGACAGCGGCCTGGCGTTTGCCCAACGGGTGTATAGCAAAACGGGCAGGCCTACCAGGGCGACGATGAACTTGCGGCGCGAAGTGACAGCTTCGGACTTCATACCGCCCCCGGACGCAGACGGATCGACTCAACCAACGCGTCCCACAGGGCCAAGGCTTCCTCGTCATCTTTGAAAGACTCCGCGTTGGTCTTGTAGGCGCTCTCACTCACTTCCAGCGCGATGTTGAGCTGCGGCTCTGCCAGTGATTCGGCCTTGCCAGGCGCCTCCCATTTGAAGCCGTAGCCGCGCTTGCCGTCTTGCGTGCCAGCCACCAAGATTTCTTCAGCCCAAATGGGGCCGACCTTGCGCTCGCGGTTACGCAAGCGGTGCAGGCCTGCCGCCATGCCCAGCATGCCAACGAGGATGCCGCCCGCTCGGTTGCGAAGCGTTTGATCGGGCTTGACTGCGCCCACGACAAAGGAGCGCACTTCCAGCGACACATCGGGTTTGTTGGCCAGCTTGATGTAGAGGGACCAGCTCTCTCGATTGAGATCGGTGTTGACCAGCAACATGTCGCCGACCACATAGCCCGGTTCAGTAGGGATTTGACCGGGGGGCAAGGCGCGCCAGTCTTGCATGGACTCGAACAGTTTTAACAGCACGTGCCTTTTGTCTGGATCGAACTCACCGGAGTACGAAATGGCCTTGCTCTGCGACCTGAGATACGCCTCGTAATGATGCATGATTTCAAAACCAAAGTCCGCCTGGGATATCAGCATCACACCACCTCGTGAGCTATCTACACGGTCAATGAACATGGTTCCCTTGGTCATGTGTTTGGCTGCTCGCAACTCAGCCTCACGTCGGGCAATCTGCCGCTTGAAGTCCGACTCGTTCTGAATGGACATGGGCTTGAGCGGGTCGCTGTCAAACCGCCATTGCTGAATCAATGTGGCATCTTCGGGCACGTCAATGAGGTGGCGCCCAATTGCCACCGTCTTCCATCCGGGTTTCATGTGCGGTCCTTGCGTTATATCTTGTGCCACTGCGCCTGCTGCGCAATCTTGATGACGGCGTACAGGGTGGCAAACAGGGTGCGCCCGTGCTCGTCGCCGTAGCTGCCCTGGTGGTCATAACCGAAGTGGGCGTTGCAAGTGCCCGAGTTGCTCTGGCCGTGTGCAAAGCTCATGGCAATGCCTGCCTTGCCGGGGGCCTCGCCGGAGTACACCGGCACGGTGCCATCTCCAGGGCAGTCCGGATCAGCGATGGTCAGGCGCTGGCCTGTGTGGGTGACCAGTGTGCCGTTTTGGTCGTCATCGCGGATCGTGATCTTGCCGGCATCCAGCGCGGCCACGCCAGCCCCCTCCCAGGCCACCTCGCCCCAGGCGTGCAGGTTCTTGCTGGCCAGCAGGCACGCGCCGAGGATGCCACCCCGGTCTTGCTGCCGGTCTCGTTGGCCCTGGGAACCGTAGTGCGCAAAGGTGGGTGTTTTGTAGCGCCCCTGGATGTCTTCGTGAAACCTCTTGACAGTCCCGACCACGCGACTCAGCGCCACACGTTGTGTCGCTTTCCCCCCTTGCTGCGGCACAGTCGCTGAAGCCCCATCCTTCTGCCCCACTCCCAACAACCCCTCATTGGCCTCAG